>Ga0207797_1001138_pt1 | contig 19663 bp, 17 predicted proteins | sample PRCRCaboRojoPR_6_FD_187275 | JGI IMG/M metagenome (GOLD analysis project Ga0207797, IMG submission 187275) | Marine sediment microbial community from Cabo Rojo, Puerto Rico - PR CR 10% Liquid 1 (SPAdes) | ecosystem: Environmental > Aquatic > Marine > Coastal > Sediment | place: Cabo Rojo, Puerto...
GTATAGTATATTATCTGGGGTCTTCTTTCTGCATAGCCATAAAAAATAGAAGCACAACAGGTATAAAAGCGATCGCCATACCAAAATATTCCCAGGGGTGATTTAACCAGGCGCCAGTGGTTATCGTACCTACAGCAAATACCAGGGCAGAGGATATGGCTACACTCAAAGAAATTTGGCCCCATAAGCCCTCGTCCATCTTATGGGTGATAAAAATACCTGCTGCCCAAAGCACACCCAAACCCGCTGCGAGCGCATCCACAGCGCCCAAGCCAAATAAAAATGGAATCACCTGGGGTGACCAACCTTGAGGTGGGGGAGAGGCTGGAAAAGGCAGAATGTTCGACTGGGCGTAGATCACGCTTGCGCGCCCTAAAATCATCAGGTGGGTAATCTGCAGCATACCGTAATAAGCGGTTAAATATCTCTTCAGCATCTAATTTTACGACTCCCTTTTTACCATCTCATTGAATTGGAAGCGAAAAACCCCGGTGCCATTCCTTTTATGATGCCGGCCCCGGGGTCAACGCATTTTCGCTCAACGTCTCAAGTGATTACCTGTTCAGTAAAGAGAGACCTGCGCCAAGGCCCATTGTTCCTATGCCAACGACGCTGCTGATGACAAGGGTAATGATAAAGATAACAACCCAACCTATAACAACTGTTACTAAAGTCTTTGTGTTATCCAGATCCAAAGCTTCCCGGGTCCCAATAAAACCTGCGACCAAAGCCCAAACAGATCCCGCCAAACCCAATAATCCTCCCAGGCAGGGAATGAAGCTGAAGAAACCCAGGACTCTCGGTCCACTTGCGTATCCCAAAACTCGAAGCATTTCCCCGGGATCAGAAGTAGCATCAAACAAAGAACTGCCGATGAAATGGGTAATGTACGCCCAGATGTAATAATTCACTACACCCAGAAGCACAGCAACGATGAGGGCCAGGAGAGCGCTTCCAAAGTTACCTCCCATCAACCCAGAGATAAAAGAGCCTACAGCGCTTATCGCGGAAACTAAAACGACAACTAAAAGGGCTTCTTGGTTTAGGCTGGTATCTGCCTCCACCTTGTTGAAGAATTCAACATCAAGTCTAGCCGCTCGCATCACACGTTCCAACATATTGTCCATATCTTATATCCTCCTCAGGTAATCATGAAAGTCTGTACGAATGATCGAAACACGACATGGATAGTGTACACTGACTATTCGATCAGCGCAAGGAACAATCACAGAAAGATAATCCGTCCAATAAATTATCCCTTCACATTATCGACAGACGTCTAGTCGAACAGATAGCGGATTATGTACAGGCAGAGCAGGGATGATTTAAATCCATAATGAGATTTCCCAAAATAACTCCGTGTTGAACCAAATGCCCTTTCAATAGGTATTTCCCAGGATATGGGGTTAAAACGGAATTTCTTTTGGGAGAAGCATCCCTCTTGATTAGATATGCCTAAATTTATATCCCTATCCTGTTTTCGTTACATTGAAGATTCCCATTCTCTCCGGTATCTTTAAAATCAGAAAGTGTGAAAAAAATATTACTTAATTGAGATCATGAATATAAGGAGATTTAAGTCATGGCAGCTCAGGAACTAAGCCCTGAAAAATTAAAAAAAGATGTCGATATCAGCTTGTTCGATTTTGAAAGCACAGAAGAACTGCCTGACCTCGAAGATGTCATCGGTCAGGAACGAGCTGTCCAGGCCGTCGAATTCGGGATCGGGATCAAAAGCCATGGTTACCATATGTATGCCATGGGTCCCTCAGGAACCGGAAAAACATCCCTGATCCAAAATTTCCTGAAGAAAAAATCAGAAGAGCAACCAGTTCCAGATGACTGGTGTTACGTCAATAATTTTGACGAATCGGACAAACCAAAAGCGCTGAGGCTTCCTGCAGGAATGGGATGCCAATTTGAAGAGGATATGGATACCCTTGTTGAGGAGCTGAAGAACGAAATCCCTCGCGCTTTTGAAAGCGAAGATTATGAGAAAGAAAAGAAACAAATCCAACAAAAATATCAAGAAAAGCGAGAAAGTCATTTTAAAGATTTAGAAAAAATGGCTAAGGAGAAGGGATTTACAATCGTTCAAACGCCAAGAGGTTTGATGATTACACCTGTCAAAGATGGGGAAGTTCTCTCTCCTGAAGAGGTGAACCAGCTCGATGTACAGTCCCGCGAACAACTGGAAGAAAAACAAAAAGAACTCCAGGAAGAGATGCGGGAGACGATGAATGAAGTCCAAAACCTGCAGCAGGAAGCCAAAGAGGAAATCAAAAAACTTGACCGGCAGGTCGTTGGATATGCTGTGGAACATTTAATTGATTCCTTGAAAGAAGAGTACAGTGATCAAGAAGGGATCGTACATTTCTTGGAAGATATCAGAAAAGATATCCTGGAAAATGTAGATGAACTCAAACAAGCGGAACAGAAAAGCAAAGTGCAAGAACAGCTTCCCTTCCTGGCCCAGGGACAAACAGGCCGGAGTTCTTTTGACCGTTTTAGCAAATATCGGATTAATTTAATCGTAGATAACTGTGATCTAGAAGGCGCTCCTGTTTATCTGGAAAGTAATCCCACCCATGCAAATCTTGTGGGTCGAATCGAACACCAAGCCCAACTGGGAGCTTTGGTCACAAACTTCCAGATGATCAAATCCGGTGCGCTACACCAGGCAAACGGAGGATACCTGATCATCGAAGCCCAGGATTTGCTCCGAAAGCCCCTTTCGTACGAAGCCTTGAAAAGGGCATTAAAAAACCGGGAAGTGGAGATTGAATCTATCCAGCAAGCGATTGGTGCCATATCCACCCGCTCTCTAGAACCTGAACCCATCCCTCTGGAAGTAAAAGTGGTCATCATCGGCAGCCCTCTTCTTTATTACATGCTCTACCAATACGATGAGGACTTTCAAGAACTATTCAAAGTCAAGGCTGATTTCGCTGTCCAAATGGATTGGGAAGATGAAACGGCTGCTCAATACGCAAAATTCATCAGCACCATATGTAAAGAGCAATCGCTGACCCACTTTTCACCCGCCGGGGTGGCCAAGATCGTCGAAGAAGGTTTCCGGATGGTTTCCGATCAAAAACGCGTTTCCACTCAATTTGGAGACGTGGTGGATTTGATCCAGCAAGCCAGCTATTGGGCGAACAAGAACGGAAATGAACTCGTGCAGGACAAGGATGTCAAGAAAGCGATTGATGAGAGCATTTACCGCTCAAACCGCATTGAGGAAAGGCTGCAGGAAATGATTGAAGAGGGCAAAATCCTCATTGACACGGAGGGAGAAGTGGATGGCCAGGTCAACGGCATATCCGTCTTACCCTTGGGCGATTATGCCTTTGGCAAACCATCACGGATAACGTCAAGGACTCACGTAGGAAATGAAGGGGTGGTCAACATTGACCGGAAAGCTGAGCTGGGAGGGAAAATTCATAATAAGGGTGTGATGATCCTCACCGGGTATCTGGGGGGAAAATTCGCGGACGATGTCCCCTTAGCGCTTTCCGCCAGCATCACCTTCGAGCAGTTGTATGAAGAAGTGGAGGGAGACAGCGCATCTTCTGCAGAATTATACGCGCTGTTATCCAGTTTATCCGGGTTCCCTATTCAGCAGAAATTCGCTGTCACCGGGTCAGTAAACCAACGCGGCGAAGTGCAGGCGATCGGGGGAGTGAACGAAAAGATCGAGGGCTTTTACAAGACCTGCAAACAGAAAGGGCTTACAGGTGAACAAGGTGTGCTCATCCCGGAAAGTAATGTCGACAATCTTATGCTCCGCGATGAAGTGATTGACGCGGTGGACAAGGGAGAATTCCACATATATCCTGTGAAAACCATCGATGAGGGCATAGAAATCTTGACTGGAAAAAAGGCCGGGGAAAGGCAGCCTGACGGGACATATCCTGAAGATACGGTCAACTGGGCCGTTCAAAATCAATTGCTAGATCTGGCGGAGAAAGTAAGGGACTATTCCAAAGGCGAAAATCAAGAAGAGTAGGAATATTAGGATCAATTGATTGCATGGCCATTTATATCTCAATTCGATAAAGCACCTGATCGAAAAAGGAGGTAAATATGAATCGCAAGGATGAGACCATTAAGAAAGAAGTTGTTGACCAACTGTATTGGGATAACCGGGTTGACGCTGATGATGTCACGGCCCATGTTGATAACGGCGTTGTGACCCTGAAGGGCACCGTACCCACGCACGGGGCCCGTTCTTCCGCAGTCACCGATACATGGATGATCGACGGCGTGACCAGTGTGGAAGATCAAATTGACGTCGAGCTCGCTCCCACTGTGGAAATTCCCACGGACGCAGAAATCAGAAACAATATCCAGAACATTTTGTCCTGGAACACAGATATTGATGTCATGGACATTGATGTCAGTGTGGAAGGTGGGATCGTGACCCTGGAAGGGACCGTTGACGAATACTGGAAGAAATGGAAAGCCGTGGAATTGGTTTCCGATGTCAGCGGAGTCATTGATGTGTTGGATGAAATGACTGTGGTTCCCACGGGAAGTTTCATCGACAAAGATATCGCTGAAACCATCAATGATGCCCTGGATCGCAACCTGTATATTGACTCGGAAGACATCACCGTGGAAGTTGAACATGGGAGAGTGACTTTGACAGGAGTCGTTCCTACTAATTTCGTCCGTTCCAAAGCAGGTGACATCGCTTCCTACACTGCAGGTGTGATCGACGTGCATAACAACCTCGTGGTGGGATAAATCAAATCCATCACTGACATTGGACACAAAAAGAGCCCGGCACTCGCTGCCGGGCTCTTCTGTATAAACTCTAAGCATCTCATTATTTCTTTATCTTTCGTATAACCGATTAATAGTTGTTTTTCCTTTTTAGTTTAGGAAGCATTGGTAGGGAAAAAGGGGAGGAAGTCGTCCATCATTTTCAGCGTGCCAATTCCTGGTGGATCTTCTCCATCCATTCGCTGATGGCGATACCCTGGGGGCACTTCTCCTCACATTCACCGCACACTACACATTGATCAGCTCTTTTTTCTTCAGGGATCCAATTGTTATATCCTTTGACTCCGTATTCCGGTTTACCGTACATGATGGAATCATTATAGATCTGCAAAATCCGGGGAATGTTCACACCGTTTGGGCAGGGCAGACAATATTCACACTGCGTGCAGGGGATCAGGGACAAAGCTTGATAAGCCTCCCTGACTTCACGCACCAGCTCTTGCTCTTCTTGTGTCAATAAACCTACCTGCGAACGTTCCGCAGCAGCTACGTTCTCTCTCACATGGCTCATAGCGCTCATCCCACTTAACACCAACGATACTTCAGGCTGGTTCCACAGCCAATGAAGCGCCCATGCTGCTGGCGAACGTTGAAGAGGAGCTTTTTCCCACAAGTTTTGTATGGACTCCGGAGGATCAACCAGCCGTCCGCCCCGGATGGGTTCCATGATCACCACAGCCAAACCGCGATCCGCCGCATACTGCAAGCCTTTCTTGCCGGCTTGGTACGTCACATCCATATAGTTATATTGAATCTGGCAAAATTCCCATCCCTGATAAGCATCAAGGATCTCCTTGAATACTGGGAACTCATCATGAAAGGAAAAACCAATATGGGCAATTCGCCCGCTGCTGCGCGCTTTTTCAAGCCAGGGAAGCACACCTAAGGAGTGCATTTTCTTCCAGCTCTTCTTGTTAAGGGCATGTAATAAATAAAAATCGATCTGCTCCGTGTCCAACCTTTTCAATTGTTCATCCAATAATCGATCAAAGTCGGCTTTCTCCTCCACCTCCCAGCAGGGAAGCTTGGTGGCCAGTTTGACTTTTTCTCTATATCTCCCCTGCAGCACGCGGCCTAAAAACGGTTCACTTTGACCGTCGTGATAAGGATAAGCCGTGTCCAGATAATTCACTCCATGATCGATGGCGTAATGAAGCATATCTGCTGCCTCTTTTTCACGGATAGCGCCGGGTTCACCATCCTGGGTCGGGAGCCGCATACAGCCAAAGCCTAATGCGGATGCCTGCCAGTCAATGTTTCCAAAGGTTCGATACTTCATCGTTGATGTACTCCTATTTCTCTTCAAATATTTCCCAGTAACCACGATCCAACTCATCATCACTGAGATGAGCGTAGCGTTGGGTGACCTGGATATTTTTGTGCCGGGCTAATTTCTGAGCCAGTTTTATATTACCACCGGACCCTTGAAGCACCTCCGTGACAAAATAATGCCGGAAGGAATGCGGCGTGATCGTCCCCTCAGCTCTTTCTCCAAGAGATTCTCTGACCCTATCCCTGACGATATTCCTGCCTGTCGTGGTGCTGATTGGCTCCACACGGTCCCCAGCCCCCCGGTCATGACGCGCGAACAAGGGCAGGGATGTCAAAGACCTTCCAAAAGCCCCATCTAATTCCGCCCGGGCATTCAGGTAATCCCTCAGGGCATTCAACGCTCTTCCTGAGAAGCGTACCACAGCTTGACGATTTCCTTTGCCTACGATGACTGCTTTTGCTTCATGCCAATCGATATCGCCCCTGCGCAGGTTGCAGGCTTCGTGGACTCGCAGACCTGTGTCCGCCAGAGTGAGGATAAAAGCTCTGTCCCGGAGATTTCGGAGTCTTTTCCGCTCTCCATCCGTGGGAAACTTGTGCAGGTCTTTCGCATAGTCTATTACTTCTTCGATATCTCCCTTTGGAAACTGGGGTAGACGCTGTCCTGGGCGCCTGGATCTGCGTTTTATCAGCATCCTCAAACGGGGTAGGTTGATTTCTGATAGATTCTCAGCTGCTATATACTCATAAAAACCGGTCACAGCGCTCAGATACAACTGCTCAGTATTGGGGGCATATCCTTTTAAATCAGCTGCGAAATCCGTGATCAAGTCTTCGCTGAGCTGAGTTACCTTCAATTCTTCCGCGGAAGGACCATGTTTTTCCAGAGAGAAAGCAAATGAGCGCATGGCGTTGCCGTAGGTGCGTGCTGTGTTCTCTGAACGAGAGAGTTTGACGCTGTCTAAATAACTTTCAATGGCTTCCGCGATGAATATAGGGCGTTTTGAGGACATAATGAGCCTTTTTTGATCCCTCCGTTTATGGTTTCGATAATGATACTTATCATAATCGTAATGATTTTAGCCTTTATGTTCTTTGCTGTCAAGTCCCCTCCTCCCTTTTCCCCTCTCCTGCCTATGCCAACAGGGAATTCAAACGCCTCAGCGGTCCACCGAGACTGGATGGCATTCCCCTTGTTGTTCCTGGTAGGCTTATTATTGCCCCTAACACGCAGCTTTTGGGTTTCTTCTGAGCTTCTGATATTCGCCCCGATAGAATACATCACATATATCTATCGCTCTAGCATTAGCAATGATCATTATTTGGCATGTGTTCGTTTGTATACGCTATCCATTGACCTGCTAGTCTCTATCCTACACATAGATCTCTCCATAATCCCCTACCTTTTATCCAGATCATATTAACTCCCGAACTCCTTAAAATCATAAATTCTTCTTCGGGGGATGATGCTTTTTCATTCCAGAACACTAATTTTTTGCCCCACAGATAGAACATTTGTGCTACAATGGGTATATGGACGATTTCTCCCGGTTAAAGATCCTCACCAGTCAGATGCACCTGGAAGCAGCGGAAGACGTCTCCTGTCCCTCACTCTCACCCCGGAAACATGGCTCCGTGACTGTGAGCAGTGCCGTGCTGCCAAATGGAGGACGAATCAAGCTTCTCAAAACCCTGTTGAGTTCCGTTTGCGAGCGTAATTGTTTTTACTGCCCATTCCGCTCAGATCGCGATTATCGCCGGGTAAGTTTTCGCCCGGGGGATTTCGCAGCTCTATTCATGGCCATGCACAGATCTGGAATGGTGGAGGGAATTTTCCTCAGTTCCGGGATAAGCAGCGGCGGTATCCAGACCCAGGATCGCCTCTTGAAGACAGCCGAGATCCTGCGTCAAAAGCACGCATATCGGGGGTACCTGCATCTCAAGATCATGCCCGGGGCGGAGAAAGACCAGGTCAAACAGGCAATGCTCCTTGCTGACAGGGTCTCCATCAACCTGGAATCCCCCAACCAGGACCGCCTCCGATCTCTTGCCCCCTTGAAAAATTTTTCCGATGAGCTCTTAGCTCCCCTGCGCTGGATGGAGGAAATCCGGCAAGAAAATCACCCCCAACAAGCCTGGAAAGGGACCTGGCCCTCCTCAACGACACAGTTCGTTGTTGGCGGTGCAGGAGAGAGCGATCTGGAAATTCTGGATATTACCGCTAAATTGCACAATCAAGCTGGCTTGTCTCGGGCTTATTTCTCATCCTTCAATCCCATCCCGGGAACACCGCTTGAAAACCGGAGTCCTACGCCACCCCTGCGAGAACGCCGCCTTTATCAGGCCTCATACCTGATCCGTGACTATGGGTTTTCCCTCGAGGAACTGCCCTTTGTAGGTCGGGGAGATTTACCTCTTGATGAGGACCCCAAATTGGCCTGGGCGAAGAATAACATCAAGCATGAACCAGTGGAGATCAACACCGCCCCTCGAGAGATACTTCTCCGGGTTCCGGGACTGGGACCCAAAAGCGTACAAACCATTTTGAAAACCCGCCGCCACTCAACAATTAACCACCTCAGCCAGATTAAAGCCTTGGGGGTCTCCACACAACGTTTGAAACCGTTCATCCTGCTTAACGGCAAAGCCCCGGTCAGACAGTTATCCCTCTTTTAATTCCCCCGGAGGCTTTTATCCCAATCGGTATCCAGAAAACGCTGGATTTCCAGGGTATATCCATCCGGATCCCGCAGGAAAAAATGGTATATCCCATACTCTTCATTCACTTTCGGCTCACCCTGCAGCGCAGCCTCCTCCCGGGTTTCCAGGTATTGATACCAACCGTCCACATCCTCCACAACCAGCGTGAAAATCACCCCCACTTCTTGACCAACCCCTTGTTTTTCTCTTTTCTGGCAAACGCCCAGAAAGGCTCCTTTCCGCGTCCTAAAAATCCGGCACAAGCCCTGGTCAAGAACCAGTTCAAAACCCATGACCTCACCGTAAAAATCACCTGCCTGATCTAAATTATCAGTGTAAAGGAATGTGATTTGATCTTCGATTCCAGGCCGTTTGTGCATCTCTCACCTTCTTTGTATCTGGTTTCAGTTCTGGCGATTATTCTTTCATTCAGGGAGCATCCAGAATAACCTACCTCACAACACCACCTATTTTTGCTCGCGTAGGTATTTTTCTTTGTTCGCCAACCGGGAAGCTTTCCCGCTGGACGTTTTGATTATCCATTTTGGTTCCACGATCTTCACATACCGCAAAGCGATGGGCGAATTTCTCGTGACATGTCTTCTGATCTGATCCGCAAGCTCCCTTTTATCCTCTTGACTATGGGAGTTGCTCTCAGCCACTAATACCACATCTTCCGTGCCGGCTTGTTCATTAAACACTCCAAACGCGACCGCGCGACCTGGATGGACTCCCTGAACCTCGTAGGCCAGCTCTTCCAGATCCTGGGGGTAGATGTTCTTTCCGCCAACGATGAGGATGTCTTTCTTCCGGCCGGTAACATAGAGTTCCCCGTCCGCAAAATACCCGAAATCTCCCGTCAGGTACCATCCATCCCTAAACGCATCCTGAGTGATTCCCGGTCGGTTGTAATATTCCGTCAGCATGCAATCACTGCGCAAGATGATTTCCCCCACGACCCTTTCTTTGACCCGATTTCCTTCTTTGTCCACAACTCTGACTTCCGTGTTCCGGATGGGCTTCCCCGAGGACATCATCCTCATGGATTCCGACTCACCATCAGCAGGCTGGGCCACGTGTTCTTCAAAAAACATGGTTTCCTTGATATCGTCCAGGGCAGGCTCGTTTTTCATCCCACTCTGGGTGACGCCAAACGTGTTTTCCGCCATGGCATAAGATGTTTGCAGGGCTTCATATCTCAATCCGTATTTTTGAAACGCTTCAAAGAAGATTTGATGGCTTTCCCATTGCACGGTCTCAGAACAATTAATTAACGCCCTCCAAGAAGACAAATCGACACCCTCCAGATGCCGCTCGCGGATCTTCTGGGCGCAAAAATTGTAGGCAAAATTAGGCAGCCAGGACAACGTGCCGCCATATTTTGACACCGCCTGCATCAAGCGGTATGGCGCTCTGACCCAGTCAAAAGGAGACATCAACACCAAAGGGACGCCTTTCAGGACCGGCAGTAGAAAACAAGCCACCAGCCCCATGTCATGATACAGTGGAAGCCAGGAGACAATCAGATCCTCCCCGGGATCGAGGAGAATGGATTCAGCATATGCATCCAATTGGTTGAGCACTGCCTGATGAGATAAGGCGACGCCCTTTTTTAGACCCGTCGTTCCCGAGGAATGCTGCAGCAGGACGATGTCTTCTGATTTTCTGTTGGTACCGGGCAGCGTTCCAAAAGAGGGAGAGGTTTTCGGTTCAACCTCATCCTTACTGATCACTTTCCGGACGGAGTCCCCTTCAATCAACGCTTTCTGGACAATGGGCTCAAAATCGGGATATGTGACAATGGCTGAGGGCTGGGTAACGGATATCAACGCAGCGAGGTCAGCTTGATATCTCTCCGGGGATAACTTCTCGGTCAAAAATGGCATAATGGATGGGATCGCGCCGTAGAGAACCGCACCCCAGAAAGCGTATATCAAATCCAGACCATGCTGTAAGATCAGAACCACTACCTCATCTGGCTGGATCCCTTCCCGCTTATAGGTGTTTGCGTAAGCAGCTGCACCGTTCAACAAGTCATGATATGTGAGGACCTGATCTTCCTGACCTGCCTGCTGTAGATATACGCAATCCCGCTCAGGATCCTCAACATAATAAGACTTGAGAATATCAACGAAAGTCGTCATGCTTGCTTCCGGGATTGGATAAGAGAAGCTAATTCTTCAAGGGTATCAAATGTCTCCGCGTTTAACTCTGTATCATCGATCTGAACGCCGTAGGTATCCTCCACAAACAAGGCCAGATCGACCAGACTGAGGGAATTAATCAAGCCGCTGGATATCAACGGCTGATCAGCTTTTAACTCACGATCAGGCTGTTTCAAAAACTCATTCTTTATAAATTCTTCCAAGGTTGAGATCAGGTTGTCGTTCATTGGTTGCTCCATGAGATTAATTTTGTGCGTCACGCCAAACGGCGTTGATAGACTGGAGAGCTGTCAGATTGCGCCACGGCCAGGCATACTGCAGGCAAGTTGGATCATCAAAGTGATTGCAATCCCCTCCTGGTCCCTCAAAATGAATGTGATCGCCGCCCCCATACGTCAAATGAAACCACCCCCATTCCTCCTCATAGTACAACCCATGGTCCGGCAGCGGATGTGCAGCGCGCCAGAAGTTCCATAAAGGAACCTCATACTCCTTGGCGACCGCGACGATCGTCCTGTTGATGCTGTGATCCCCTTCGACATTATCCGCTTTGGTCGCTAATATGGGAACAGTTCCCTGGGATATGGCATATTCGACAATCGTCCGCAAATGGCCTTCATACACATCCGCGGGTTTTTCGCTCCACCATTCCTCAAAACTTATGATCGCCAGGGACGGTTTATGGACCCGCAATTCACAGGCCAAAGGGGTTTCATTTGGAAAGCACATGGCCTGATTGGCATGCAGGGGCGAGAGCACCGTAGCCACGTTTTTCCCTCCCCCTACCGCCAGGCTGTCCCTCCTGAAAGAGCCCTGGAAATGATCTATCGTCGGCTGTAAATGGTTGTACGTTTCTCCTAAGCTGTACCAATCCGGATAATCAAACACAGCCAAGAGGTGTTCACTCTGGCAATCCCCTATTTTGGAAAAATGTCTGGGGTCATTTCCACTTTCCAAACCGCGCTGGTATATCTCTTTTGCAGTATTACTGACCTCAGGCACAACTGGCATATTCATCCATGGTTGAGGGTACACGGTTTTTTGAGACGCCGGGGTGTTTGTCTTCGTCTCTGAGGATGTGGGACTCACCGTCCCTCCAGAATTCTGTGTTCCTTTTTCTGAAAGGGTCTTTGTTTGCGGAGGATTCGTTTCGCTGGGCTCGATTTTTGGGGTTTGATTTTTCAGCGGTGTTTCCGATACACCCCCTTCTGGTTCCTGCATGGAAGCGGCCGCTGATGTCTTTTCAAGAAAGATATCAGGACTTTGTTCGGAGACACAGGCCGAGACCATAAAAACGAGTAAAGTTAAGACAATAATACCTATGCGCAATGTTCTGAGCTCCTTAATTGAAGACATAAACTACCATTCACTTCCCTGATATCGAATTCCTATCCATGATGAGTTCTTCCCCAAAATCAGGGAAATCACCCTCGCCTCTATTTACTCTACATTTTGAGTATTTATACTTACACCCTGCCATACAGCATAAATTGCCTGGAGGGCTGTCAAGTTGCGTACGGGTCTAGAGTAATCCAAACAAACAGGATTATCAAATTGATTACAATCAGCTCCACCTGTCAAATGGAAGCCATCGTCTTTCAAACCATGCCCCGGCAAAGCATGAGCAGCACGCCAGAAATTCCACAGGGGAATATCGTACTCTTGAGCTATTTCCACGATCACCTTATTGATGCCGTGATCCCCTTCCAGATTATCTGCTTTTGTAGCTACAATGGGCACAACTCCTTGCGATATGGCATACTCGACGATCGTCCGCAAATGACTGGCATACATTTCAGCTGGTTTATTGTGCCACCATTCTTCAAAGCTGATGATCACGATGGAAGGATTATGGCGCCGTATCTCACAAGCGAGAGGTGATTCTGTGGATTTGCATTGCGAGGGATCCGCACGAAGGGGAGATTGCACTGCAGCTATATTTAAACCGCCCTCCACAGCCAGGCTCTCCCTGCCAAAAGATCCCTCAAAATGGTCAATCGTGGGCTGCAAATAACTGTATTCCTCTCCTAAATGATAGCGGTCCGGGTTCTCAAACATGGAGAGGTAGTAAGTAGTGATATTCTGACAATCCCCAACTTTGGAGAAGGCATGGGGATCATTTCCTCTCTCCAAGCCACGCCGGTAAATATCCTTAGCTCTTTCGCTCACCTCAGGCACGACGGGCATGTTCATCCACTCTTGAGGATACTTAGTTTCAGTGGCTTGCAGGGTTTTTTCACCACTTTCTCCTGAAGGTTCCGTTGTATTCGCAGGTTTATTAGTCAGCGTGGGTGTCGACGGTACAGTTGTTCTTTCCGGTACAGGGGTGTTCACTGCTGTATTCACCTTTTCCGGTGCAGTATCCGAAACCGCAGCCGGGGATTGGGTCGGATCCACTGTCCCCAATTCCTCCACAATATCCGTTTGCCGCGTCTCCTCTTCCAGCGTTTCTAGATGAATGGATTTCATCCCCACATCGGATATGCAGGCAGATGTCATGAAAACCAATATAAGTAGGAAAGTAACACCTTTTCTCACGAATCACTCCTCCACAGATGGTGAACTTACTAATAAACTCATTATCGCTTCCGATACCCTCTCCGCCAGGATGGTTTCTCCCCGGGGCGTGAGGTGGATAGCGCTGTTTGTGAATTCCTCTTCGGGCACCAAGTCCCACAAATCTACATAATTCCAATCCAGCTGAATGCTCAGTTTCTGCATATCGCTCCGGTATTGGTCATAGGCCCAAATTGGATAATAAAAATTATACCGAATGTCGCTGTTCGCACCCCGGCTGATCAGGATAGGCTCATTGACTATTAATATAGGTACACCACCCGCTACCTGGTCTGCTTTTTCCAGGGTACTATACGCCAAATCATTTGTTTCCATCTCCCCCTCTTCCCATTGATAAAATGATGGGTCCGGATCAAGGTCCCGCTGGGCAGGCTCATAACTATCCGGATAGTACTGATCAATCCGGGTTATCCCCCACATGATCCCATATACCTGGAGCCGGAAAATGTCCGCAAGATTCCGGCGCTGCCCGATCAGTGTGCTGTCCCAGTAGCCAGGCTTGATAAAATCCTCATGATCCGGATCCAGGTCCAAATCGTATTCCAGGATTAATTCCCGGACCGCCCGATAATTATGGGAGACGATGGGCGATGTATATTGTTTATGCCGGGGAAAAGATTCCAAAGTCACCAACCAAACAATCAGATCTGGTTCATACTCCAGCCCCTTTTCCAGCAGCATCAGATCTTTTGTCAACGACAGGGTAGGATAGCCAAGGTTGAAAAAGCGAATAGGGCTGCCGTTTTCAGTCTCCAGGTCAAGGGCGTTGAGCTGGCCCACGAGGGTTTCCTCAGGCCGCAAAAGCGTCCCCCACAGGGAAGAATCACCAAAAACGAACACCCGATATGCGTCCGACGGCCCGCCGGGGTCGCTGACCACATGCGAGGCAAAAGAAGCATCAAGGCTGAATAAGCTTAAGTTATAAGACCGGTCTGGGTCTTCACCAAATGGGAGCCTCAAGCGCCCGGGGATAAACTTGTTATATATGGATACCTTCTCTACCTCATCCATCAACAAGGGTGTGAGGATGAAATTGAAAACCGCAAACAGGATCATCGTTTTCAATAACAAACGCCACACTTTAACATCACTCATCATGAGACCACCCCCAGTAGCCATTTCATGACCTCCCAACCCTGGGAAAGATGCGGCGTCACAAACCAGACCCAGCCAAGTGCGACATAATGGAAGGTCAGAAATGTGCCCATTCCCGAAAGGAAGGGATCCAGCATAGAAGGAAGCTCATATTTAGATAAGCGGTTTTTGAAAAAAGTGGACCAACGGTTTTGAACCAACAAACCGATCCCGTGCCACAGTCCCCAGATCACAAATCCCATACTCACACCATGCCAGATGCCGATCAATACCATGGTTGAGATCTGCGTGATCAGCAGGACCCCGAACACAGAAAAGGCGCCTTTTGAACGCAACGCACGCGTGAGTGGATAGAAAAAATAAGATCGGATCCATTTCGTCAACGTCATATGCCAGTTATTCCAAAACTGAGTCAGGTTTTGTCTTCTGTACGGCTTATTAAAATTTTCAGGCAAGCTAATATTCATAAACCTTGCCAGGCCGATTGCCATGTCAGTATACCCGCTGAAATCAAAGAAAATTTGCAATGTAAAAGCGTAAAGAAGGATCCAGGCCCCTCCCGTGGATTGGATTTGTGACACCTTCTCCGGACCCAGGGCGATCATGGACAGGGTGTCCGCTACCACGAACTTTTTGAATAGCCCGATAATCAACCTTCTCCCCCCTAGAATGATATCTTTCTTAAAAGGACTCTGACCTTCTGGCAATTCCCGAAGGAAATGATCGATACGGTCAATCGGACCGGCAGAAATGGCGGGAAAGAAGAGGATGTATATCAGGTATTCTTTGAGAGATGATACTGGAAGGCGATCCTTGATACGATCCCGGATGGTGTGTAGAATGCGAAAGGCCAGATAGGAGAATCCCAGCCACTTTATATCTTCCGCACTGGCCAACGCAGGCGCTTGATCCACAACGGAGCGCCACATTCGACTGGCTAACTGAGCGAAATAAGGGGTCTTTAAGATCACAAAAAGGAGGAGAAAGAACGAAAAAAGCCCCCAAAGAGCAGCGTTAGAAAATGTCTCTTTTCGCGAAAGGATGCCTATCATCCCCAGGGTGAATACCAATACAATCATGACCCTGTGCAAACGAGGAGGATAAAGCGCGGTAAACAGATTTCCCAGACCCACATACCTGGTCAAGCCTACCAGGAGGATAATCAGGGTCACAAAACCCGCGGTCTGGATCGTTTCCCGCTCCCATCGCTGCTGGTATGAGGAGGTACATACCCATGATAAAATCACCAACAATAAAGTAGCTGTTGGCAGCCAAAAACTAAGATACCGCAGCGGCAAAGAGGGCTGCATCCAGTAAAAGACCAGGGAACTGGCCAGCAAGAGCAGATTTTGACGCTGCCCTTTTCTGGTAACCCACCCTAAGAACAAGGAAAGCCCGATTAATACAAGAACATCCTGGACCGTCATCAAAACCCCTGGTAAATCCAAACCGGTGTGTCATCCGCTGTGGCAATCAGCAAGGCGATCAACATCAAACACAAAACCAACGCTAACAAATTTTCACGATTAAAAATCCATTCATAAATTTTCTGTAACACGATATATCCCTTTATCCCAGCTGCCGTCTAACAAGCCGATCTGATAACTGCAGCCATGTAATATCATCCACAGCCTGACAACCACATCCTGTGGCAACGCACCTATTTTAGCCCTCCCCTGATAATTACGCCAGGGACTTTCTTAAACCACCCTATGTACCACGTGGAATGCCAACCAAATGCCCTGAATATGACCTCTGCTGCATATCCTCTCCTAAACCCCAAAAAAAATTATAAACAATCCTCCTTTTTCATGCAATTTCGACTGATTCCAAAGTAATATAAACCTTAAAATTTTAATTTTAGGATTGACTTGCGCTAGCGTTAGGTATATAATTTTATCAACATACTAACGCTAGCGCAAGAGGTTTGAAATGGATGATAGTGAATGGATCGTGACTCGAGAGGCCGCCTCTCGGCTTGGCGTGACCCCTGCCCGGGTCCGGCAGCTTGTCTCGGAAGGGAAGCTCACGGCCAAGAAACTCGGCGGCAAGTACAGGGGGCAATGGCTCGTGAAATCTTCAGATATTACGGAAAGGTTATCTACCAAAGGAGAAAGTGGAACCATGAAAGTAAAAAATCGAATGACTGCGAACCCCATCACCGCTTCACCACAGACATCATACAATGAGGCTTTACGGTTGATGGAAAGAAATAACGTGCAGCATTTACCGATCGTGACGAAATCAGGGAAGATGGTAGGGATTGTGACCCGGAGTGATATGCTGCAAGCAGAACCCTCCCGGGTGAGCTCATTGAGTGTTTACGAGATCGCCTCCCTGTTGGAAAAAGTCACCATGTCACAGATTATGTCCTCCCCCGTTTACGCTGTGGAGGAAACGTGCAGCATTTCCAACGCCGCGAATTTCATGCTGGAAAAAGAAATTGGCTGCCTGCCGGTTGTTCGGGAGGATGAAGTTGTGGGCATCATCACGGATACAGATATTTTTAAAACCTTTGTCGAGGTTACCGGGGGCGGCGAAGCCGGATCGAGACTGGAAGTTAAGATGCCTGACCAAAAAGGCGAGCTGGCCCGGCTGACCCAGGCTCTTGACAAAGCGGGGAGTTATATCGTGTCCCTGGCCATCATGTATGACATATCCGGAGATGACTGGTACGCGGACCTGAAAGAACGCGGGGGGGACGAGGATAAAATCCGCCAGGAGATTGAAAACCTGGGCAACGCGGAAATCATGGAATTCCGTCTCTCCGATGATGATAAACTGCTTGAATATACAAAGTAATTTCTCCCTGGGGGGGGTGATATAAATGACAATTCTGCACCCTGATGGGTGCAGAATTGGTTTTTAAGGAAGTTCTTGCCGAGAGAAGGCATTTTGCTGATTGATCTGGGTCACTGCTGCAGGCTTAGATACGGCGGGTCCTCGAAATTTTCGTCTTCATTGAAGTTGATATCTATTGTCGCGCCTCCGCTGACCTCTACATTGTTCCCGATCAGCTGGGTGTTGAAGGTCGGATGGGTCCCGCTTGACCCTGAAGCGTAAATGTCTCCATCTGGAGCGTAGATAGTGCCCAGGTAAAATGAGGTGCTATTTCCGTTTAATTTAATGGTCTCATCGTTGCCATTCGCCAAGTAGATCAAAATTCCAGGGATGGCAGGCGAGGGATCCGGGGATTCTTCCGGAGCCCGGAGGTCAACCGGAGAAACATTGCCGTTGACCGTAATCCCCCCCTCGGTAATAAAGATAGTCACCCCATCCCCGGTGATGCTTCCGCCTTGAAGGCTCAAGCCTTTATTCCCCGTGATGCAGTACAAACCGGGCTGCAGCGTCAGGGAGCCACTGGTCCATTTTATTTTGTCATACACACCCGGCTGCAAGGTTGCCGTGCCGCTGTTGGGCGATGTCCGGGATGGCAGGCCCGAGCAATCCGGCTCCTCCACATCCATGGCATGATCCGGAATCGTGCTGGGTACATGCTGGGGGGAGGGGTTGATATTACTGATCGTTCCTGTCACTGAACCCGCATACCCCACGCCGCCGTCTTCAACGGTCACTGTGAAGCTTGTTCCATTTCCAGTCAGGCACCCGTTGGACCACACTCCCCCTCCCGTGACAGTTGTGGTGCTGCTCCCCGAAAAGATGACCCCGTTTTGATTCCCGGAACAGGCGTCTTCGTTCATGGCGACAATCGCATGACCGAAAGCCAGCGGTCCCGGCGGGTACACCCGGACCACTGTCTCCACCTCACTCCGCAAAGGACCGGAGTAAACCAGGTGAGCAAAGTTCGTTTTCGTCTCCCGGGTGATTTTTGTGATCACATCAATATATTTTAAATAATGGTTACCCATGTCCTGGACCTCGCAGCGTGTGGTCACACCGTGCTGGTCGCTGGCGTCGGTATCCAATACGTAATCGTTGGTTTGCGCTCTGGCAATGGCAGCGTTCATAGCTGTGATTTCAGTGTTAATGGTCCCGCTGGTATCGCAAACAAAAGAATTATAATTCACGGCATAATTTCGCATGTACAGCGCCGCCGCGCTCGCTCCCGCCAACGATGATGTATCTGCTGCGTTCTGGGCATGCCGTCGATCGGAATACAGCATCCCGCCATCAATGGCCAGGGCCGCAAACCCCAGCATGGCCACGATGGCAACCGCCAAATAAGCCAGGACCTGTCCCCGTTCTGTTGGATGTGTTTTCTTCATCATGCACTCCAGTCTAACCAATATCTCACCCTACGGGCAAATGGGGGAGAGAATGGTATCTTCAATGCTCGTGGACATCGGTATTTCCTGCGAACCCAGGATGGTGCCCAGAAACGGTGTGGTGATCGGGATCGCATAGTCCACTGTGACCCTGACCCCGTTTCCTGGACCCGCACATGGGTCTCCAATGATGGTGGTCGTCACCTGCAGGCTGTCGGTGTCAATGGGGATATTCGTCGGGTCTGAGGGATCGCTAAAAGCGGTCTTCACACGATCTTCTACGCCTGCTTTTAGGACGTTGATGTCACTTTTGTCAGCGATCGCCCCGTATACTGCCCCCTCCTGGGCGGCATCACGGATGATGATGTAGGCAAAAAACGCCCGCCCAAAGTCAGCAACCCCGGCCAGCAGTGTAAATAGAAAGACCAGGCTGAGTGCGAACTCAGTCAGGCTTTGCCCTTTTTCAGATTCAGTTCCCTTGTACATACGCGTGTTTATCCTCTATGGCTTGTCATACGAAATAGTCGCAGAACAAGTGTCTCCCGTCAGGGTATTCTCAAAATTCACCACCAGCGTGTGCATGCCGCTCCCCAATGGGTCACCGAACATCACGGTCAGGTCCTCAAAAGTTTCGGATGCGAAAGATTCGCTGGCCGGGTAACTCGTTGTACCCGGCTTATCGTTTGTGCTGTAAATCTCCACCCCACCAAAATAAATGGCCTGCAAGCGAGGTTTATTTTTGGAAGCTTCGGGCCAGGTCACCGACCCTCCGGTAAAGGTGACCTCTTCTCCATCATTGGAAAGCTTCCAGGTCATGGATGAGGTACCCATATTCAAATG
>Ga0207797_1001139_pt1 | contig 19656 bp, 15 predicted proteins | sample PRCRCaboRojoPR_6_FD_187275 | JGI IMG/M metagenome (GOLD analysis project Ga0207797, IMG submission 187275) | Marine sediment microbial community from Cabo Rojo, Puerto Rico - PR CR 10% Liquid 1 (SPAdes) | ecosystem: Environmental > Aquatic > Marine > Coastal > Sediment | place: Cabo Rojo, Puerto...
CACGGACGCGCTCGTCGGGGCCCTCCGGCGGAACCGGATACACAAGGCCGCCATCGACGTGACCGACCCCGAGCCGCTCCCGGAGGACCACCCGCTGTGGAACATGGAGGACCTGTTCGTCACCCCGCACGTCTCCGGGCACACCTGGGCGTACTGGGACCGGGTCGCCGACATCGTCGCGGAGAACGTCCGCATCGCCGAGGAGCGCGGGGAATACCGCGACCTCGTCAACCAGGTCGCCGGACCGGAGTAGTCGACGTCGGTCGGGGCGAACGGGCCCGGGGGACGCCGGGGAACCTGCCGCGATGTGGGAGGGGACGGTCCCGAGACCATCCTCGGGGTGTTCCCCGGGGCGCGAGGTCCTCGAACGGCGGGTAGGTCGAAGGGGTCGGGGAGACGTGACGACTCCAGGCATGGAGGGGGTATCCAGAGGTGGGATATCTCGGACGGGGACTACGGACGGGTCGGGTCCCGGGAGGCGTGGGGGGCACGGAGATGACCGGGGTGCCCCGTCGAGCCGTGACGATGACACGAGGGGTCATCAGGCCCCCGGTGTTCTGAACGGGGCCGCCCTCCTCGACGGGTCGGTCCCCAACACCTATTACTCGCCTCCGTCGTGTCACCGAGTACCATGTCGTCCGACGCGGGGAGCGTGGTGACCGTCGAGGGACGGGTCGACCCGTCCGACCTCGGGGTGACGCTGCCTCACGAACACACGTTCATCGACCTGATCGAGGCCTGGTTCGACCTGCCGGACTCGGCGGTCGACCGCCGCATCGCCCGCGAGCCGGTGACCCTGGAGAACCTCCGGCACATCCGGCGCGAGCCGCTCAACAACCGGGACAACGGCCGACTCGAGTCGGTCGAGGAGGCCGTCGAGGAGCTACGGCTGTTCCGGAACGCCGGCGGCGACGCGGTCGTGGACGTGACGCCGAAGAACACGGGCGGGGACCCCGAGCGCGTCCGGCAGGTCGCCCGGGCGACGGGGCTCCGGGTCGTCCACGGGACGTCCTTCTACACGCAGGGGGCACACCCCGAGCGGGTCGCGGAGGCGAGCGTCGACGACCTCACCGACGAGTTCGTCTCCGACGTCCGGGACGGCATCGACGACACGGACGTCCGTGCGGGGATGGTCGGCGAACTCGGCGTGAGCAACCGCATCATGGACGATGAGGAGAGGGTGCTCCGCGCGGGTGCTCGGGCGGCGCTCCGGACCGGCGCACCGGTGAACGTCCACCCGCCGGGGCGCCGGCCGACCGCCCACCAGGACTACACGTACCCGACCTCCCAGTGGGCGCTCGACATCCTCGATATCTTCGAGGAGGAAGGGCTACCCGCGGACCGGGTGGTGATGAGCCACATGGACCGGACGCGGTTCGAACTCGAACCGGAGTCGCTGGACTACCAGCGCCGGGTCGCCGACCGGGGGGCGTACCTGGAGTACGACCTCTGGGGGACGGAGCTGTTCCAGGAGAAGTACCACAACGGGTGGCCCTCGGACCCCGAGCGGGTGGACGCGGTGATCGAACTCGCCGACGACGGCTACCTCGAGAACCTGCTGTTCTCCCACGATATCTGCATGAAGGTCCAGCGGACGAGGTACGGCGGGTTCGGTTACGGCCACCTCCTCGAGAACGTCCTGTCGATGCTCGAGCACCACGGGATGGAACGAGAGGAGTTCGACACCGTCGTCGAGGCGAACCCCCGGCGGATGCTCACGTTCGAGGAACCCGCCTGACGGGTCCCGGGCCTCGCGACCTCGATCTCACCAGGAGGAGATGGTCACGTCCCGGAGCGGGCGGTCCAGCGGGACGGAGACGTGGCTACCGGTGAAGTGCGAGACGTAGAACGCGACGATCACCTCCAGTGACAGGGTCGCCTCCTCGCCGGTGGAGCGGTTCTCGGCCTCGCCGTCGAGCAGGGAGACGACGTGGCGGGCGGCGTTCGGGAACCCCTCGCGGTAGTCCTCCGCCCAGGTCCAGGCGCCGTCGATCCCGGGGAGCGACGCCTCGACGTGTTCGCCGTCCTCGAGCCGCCAGTAGCGCCACTCCCCGTCGTCGTTGTTGAGGTAGAGCTTCCCCTCGGTCCCGGTGAACTGGTAGGACATCGAGGAGATCTCCCGCGGCACCGTGCAGTCGACGGTGACGAACGTCCCGTCGTCGGTGACGACCGTCCCGCCGCCGCCCGCGTCGTCGACCGCCGTGCCGGTCTCGAGCGCGTCGACCGCCTCGTTCTCCCCGGTGATGTACCCCGAGACCGTCTCCGCCCGCGCGTCGAGCAGGTAGAGGAGCGTGTCGAGCAGGTGCGTGGAGTTGCGCATCAGCTCCATCCGGAACCGGGCGTCGACCGAGCGGACGTCGCCCAGCAACCCCTCCTCTTGGATCAGGTCGTGGAGCCGACGGAGCTTGTCGGTGAACCGGAACGTGTGGTTCACGACCAGCTCGGTGTCGGTCTCCGCACAGACCTCGACCATCCGCTCGGCGTCGGTCACGCTCGACGCGATGGGCTTCTCGCACCACACGACCTCGGGGGCCGCCGACGAGCGGGCGGCGTCGACCACGTGGTCGTGGTGGAGGAAGGTCGGGGTGCAGACCGACACGACGTCCAGCGATTCGGCCGCGAGCATGGCGTCGTGGCTCTCGTAGCAGCGCCCCTCGGGGACGTCCCACGCCTGTCGGAAGCGCTCGAGCTTCTCGGGGTCGACGTCGGCGACGGCGACCAGTTCGACGCCCTCGGCCTCGTCGTAGCCGCCCGCGTGGCTCGCACGGGCCTTGCGCCGTCCGGGGTCGTCCTGGACGCCCAGCAGTCCCATCCCCGCCACCCCGCCCGTACCGATAATTCCTGCCTCGTATGTCATGGTATCACTGGTCCGGACCGCGCCGGACCGACTGGTTCGAGCGATGTCCTCGCCGGTCTACAAGGTTTGGATGGCCCGTGCACGGCTGGGTCGAGCCGACCGGGGTCGCGTCGGTGGCGGGAGCGTCCGCCCGGTTCAGAGGTTGGATCCGGTGACGCCCCCGTCGATGGGGATCCCGACGCCGGTGAGGTAGCTCGCCCGCTCGGAGGAGAGGAACGCCGCCAGCTCGCCCAGCTCGATGGGATCGCCCACCCGGTCGAGCGGGACGTCGCTCGCCATGTCCTCCAGCCCCTCCTCGTAGGAGTCGTAGGTCCCCTCCTCGACGTCGTACTCCAGCCCGTCCTGGAACCGCTGTGTCTCGAAGTAGCCCGGCAGGATGGCGTTGACGCGCACCTCGGGAGCGAACTCCTTCGAGAGGGTCTTCTCCAGGCCGATGACGCTCATCCGCACCGAGTTCGAGAGCACCAGCGAGTCGACGGCCTCCTTGACCGTGATCGAGGTGATGTTGACGACGGTCCCGGTCCCGTCCCGCAGGTGGGGTTCGGCCTCGCGCAGGAGCCGGACGACGCCCATCACGAGCATGTCGAACGCCTCGTACCAGTCCTCGTCGGACTGATCGAGGAACTCGCCGTAGGGCGGGCCGCCGGCGCTCGTGACGACGTGGTCGACGGTGCCGAACTCCTCGACGGTCCGCTCGACCAGCTCCACCATGTCACCCTCTACCGTGAGGTCGCCCCGGACGCCGATGACCTCGCCGTCCCCGGCCGCGTCGACCTCCTCGACGGCGGCCTCCAGTCGCGCCTCGTCCCGACCGTTCACGACCACGTTCGCGCCCTCGCGGGCGAGTGCCGTCGCCGATGCCTTCCCCAGCCCGCTGCTCGACGCCGTCGTCAGGGCCGCGTTATCCGCTATTCCCAGATCCATGCCCCGGGAGTCACGCGGGGGGAGTGTCAAGCTTTGCCCCGCCGGCGAGGAGTCGTCCGCCGGGACCCTAGGGTTATCACACGCGACCGAAAGCGTCGGGCATGGAGATCCAGGAGGTCGAGATCCACGAGTTCGAGTACCGCCTGCCCGACGTGGGCACCCACGGCGGCCACCAGGTGTACGAGCCGGGGAGCACGTTCGAGCCGCCGGGGTTCGTCCTCACCGTGCGCACGAGGGACGGGCTGGAGGGGCACTATCGGGGGTTCATGTACACGGCCCCGATGATCACCCAGATCGAGATGTGCGCGCCGGAGTTCCTCCTCGGGCGCGACCCGCTCGAGCGGGAGGCGATCTGGCAGGACGTCTGGCGCGCGTTCCGGGTGACCGATCACCTGGGGCTCGGGCCGATCGACGTCGCGCTGTGGGACCTCGCCGGGAAGCACTACGGCGAGCCGGTCTCGACGCTGCTCGGCGGCTACCGCGAGCGGGTCCCGGCGTACGCCTCGACGTACAGCGGCGACCGCGCCGAGGACGGGCTGAGCAGCCCCGAGGCGTACGCCGACTTCGCCGAGGAGTGCGCGGCGGCGGGCTACCCGGCGTTCAAGATCCACGGCTTCGGCGAGCCCGAGCGCGACATCGAGATCTGCCGGGCGGTCGACGAGGCGGTCGGCGACCGGATGGACCTGATGCTCGACCCCGCCAGCGAGTACGACACCTACGCCGAGACGCTCCGCGTGGGGCGGGTCCTGGACGAACTCGGCTTCTTCTGGTACGAGGACCCGATGGCCGACACCGGACAGAGCGTCCGGATGGCCCGGCGGCTCGCCCGGGACCTCGACACGCCCGTCCTCGGGATGGAGCACGTCCGGACCGGGCCGTTCGGCGCGGCCGATCACATGGCCGCCGACGCGCTCGACCTCGTCCGCGGCGACGTCCACCTGGACGGCGGCATCACCGGCGTCACGAAGATCGCGAACGTCGCCGAGGCGTTCGGGGTCGACGTCGAACTCCACGTCGGCGGGCCCGCACACCTCCACTGCATGAGCGCCGTCCGCAACACCAACTACTTCGAGGACGGCCTGCTCCACCCCCGGATCGAGTGGATGAGCGACCAGGGGTTCCGCGGCGAGGTCGAGACGCTCGCCGACGACGGGACGATCGCGGTCCCGGACGGGCCGGGGCTGGGCGTCGAGATCGACTGGGAGTTCGTCGAGGAGCGCGGGACGGACTTCACGCTGATCGACGAGACCGGCGCGAGCGGGCTCTCCTGAGCCGGGCGGCGGAACGGATCCCCCCGGACCCATCACCGCTCTGCCCCGTCCGGACTCGTCGAGACGGACGAGGGGCCAACGGTGGATTCCGCTCGGATGAGCCGGCCGTACGGGCGGAACCCCCGTCACGTGGTTTTAATACCCGTGGGTTGAGAGGGCATATCGAATGTCACTCTCCGATAGTGAGCTGTCGGACCGGTACGAGGCGCTCTATCCGGGCGCCGTGACGGACACGCTCGACGAGTTCGGGTACGAACGGCGGACCCTGCCGAGTTCGATCAACCCCCTGACGCGGGACACCCAGGTGGCGGGCATCGCGTTCCCGCTGGTCGGCAAGCCCGACCCCGACCCGGACTACGAGCAGAACATCAGGCGGTTCCTGCGGATGCTCGGGGAGGCCCCCGAGGACAGCGTCCTCGCCTACGAGACCAACGACGAGGAGGCCGCACACATCGGCGAACTCACGACGACGGCGCTGTCGGCCGCCGGGTGCCGGGGGGCGGTCATCGCCGGGGGGGCGCGGGACGTGCGGTTCATCCTCGACCAGGGGTTCCCGGTGTTCTGCGAGTACACGACGCCGAAGGACGCCCCGCCCAGATGGCACCTGGACGACTGGGGCGTTCCGGTCCGCATCGGCGACGTCGAGGTCCGACCGGGCGACGTGCTCGTCGGCGACGTCGACGGGGTCGCCTGCGTCCCCCGCGGCATCGCCGAGGAGGTGCTCGAACACGCAGAGGAGATGGTCGAGACCGAGAGCGAGATCCGCGAGCGGGTCCGCGAGGGGATGGCGCCGCTCGACGCGTTCGAGCAGTACGGGGAGTTCTGAGCGGACGACACGGAGCCGATAACACGATGGTACGACACCCGGACGACTTCGACGAGATCGAACAGATCATCGAGCCGGACGGCAGCTACGACGAGGCCGCGGTGGCCGAGCTGGCGCTCGACGAGGAGAGCCTGCGGTCGATGTACGAGACGATGATCCGCTCGCGGGCGCTGGAGGAACGGGGGATGATCCTCCAGCGCCAGGGGGCGCTCCACTTCTGGGAGGAGTGCCGCGGCGAGGAGGCGTCCCACGCGGGGCCGGCGGCGGCGCTCGCCGAGAACGACTGGATCCAGACCGACTGGCGGCAGTTCGGCCTCCACCTCCAGCGGGGACGGACGATGGAGGACATCCTGCTGTTCTGGCTGCGGGGCTACGAGGTGTGGGACGAGGCGGAGTTCGGCGAGGACGGCCCGCCGCCGGAACTGCGGCGACTCCCCCACACGGTCGCCGTCGGGACGACCGTGCCCCAGGCGGTCGGTCACGCCTGGGGCCGGAAGTACCAGGGGACCGACGACGTCACGCTGATCCAGTTCGGCGACGGCGCCGCGAGCAAGGGCGACGTCCACGAGGGGATGAACTTCGCGGGCGTGATGGACCTGCCCGCGGTGTTCCTCCTCGAGAACAACCAGTGGGCCATCTCCGTCCCGCTCGAGAAGCAGATCGGTGCGGAGTCCTACGCACAGCGGGCGGCCGGCTACGGGTTCGAGGGCGCCCTCGTCGACGGCAACGACGTGCTGGCGACCTACCGGGCGACCGAGCGGGCCGTCGAGCGGGCCCGGAGCGAGAACGAGCCGACGCTGATCGAGCTGCTGACCTACCGGCGGGGGGCCCACTCGACCAGCGACGACCCCTCGCTCTACCGCGACGAGGCCGAGGTGGAGACCTGGGAGGCGCTCGATCCGGTCGACCGGTACGAGACGTTCCTCGAGGACCGGGGGCTCTGGACCGAGGCCTACGCCGAGGAGACCCGGGAGGCGGCCGAGGCCGAGGCCCGCGAGGCCGCCGAGAGCGCCATCGAGACGGCCGAGGAACAGACCCCGGCCGAGGTGTTCGACGAGGTGTACGCGAACCCGCCGGCCGAGATCGAGGCACAGCACCGGGAGCTCGAGCGCTTCCGCGAGGAGTTCGGCGACGAGATCTTCCACGACGGACAATGAGCGACAGCAGCCACCGATCGACCGACGCGGACGGGGTAGCGGACGACGGGGACCGGGAGACGGAGTCCCGCAACATCGTCGAGGCCGTCCGGAGCGGCCTCCACGACGAGATGGCCCGCGACGAGGACGTCCTCCTGCTGGGCGAGGACATCGGGAAGACGGGCGGCGTCTTCCGGGCCACGGAGGGCCTCTACGAGGAGTTCGGCGAGGAACGGGTCGTCGACACGCCGCTGGCGGAGGTCGGCATCGTCGGCTCGGCCATCGGGCTGGCCGCCTCGGGGCTCCGGCCGGTCGCCGAGATACAGTTCATGGGGTTCATGTACGACACCGTCGGGCAGCTGTTCACCCGGGCGGCCCGGCTCAACGCCCGGTCGCGGGGCTACTACAACTGCCAGATGGTCCTCCGGGTGCCGTTCACGGGCGGCATCCGCGCGCCGGACATGCACGGGGAGTCGATGGAGGCGATACTCACCCACCAGCCGGGGCTGAAGGTCCTCGCCCCGAGCACCCCCTACGACGCGAAGGGCCTGCTCGTCAGCGCGATCCGGGACCCGGACCCGGTGATCTTCCTCGAGCCGAAGAACATCTACCGGGCGTTCAAGGAGCCCGTCCCGGAGGGTCCCTACGAGGTGCCGATGGGCGAGGCCAGCGTCAGGCGCGAGGGGACCGACATCTCGGTGTTCACGTGGGGCGCGATGACGCGACCGACGCTCGCCGCGGCCGAGGAGCTCGCCGGCGAGATCGACGTCGAGGTGGTCGACCTGCGCTCGATGTGGCCGCTCGACCGGGAGACCATCGTCGAGTCGTTCAAGCGGACCGGGCGGGCGGCGGTCGTCCACGAGGCGCCCAAGACGGGCGGGCTCGCCGGCGAGATAACGAGCACGATACAGGAGGAGGCGCTGCTCTACCAGGAGGCCCCGGTCGAGCGCATCACCGGCTACGACGTCGTCTACCCCCTGTACGACCTGGAGGACTACCAGCTCCCGAACGCGGTGCGGGTCCGCGAGGGGATCAAGGAGGCCGTCGAGTTCCCGTGACCCGCCGGAGCTTCGAACTCCCGGACGTCGGCGAGGGGCTGACGGAGGGCGAGATCGTCCGGTGGCTCGTCGAACCGGGGGAGACGGTGAGCGAGGACCAGCCGGTGGTCGAGGTCGAGACGGACAAGGCGGTCGTGGAGGTGCCCTCGCCGGTGAACGGCACGGTCGAGGAACGCCACGCCGAGCCCGGGGACGTCGTTCCCGTCGGCGAGGTCATCGTGACCTTCGAGACCGACGGCCCGGGTGAGGGTCCCGGGCCAGAGGAATCCGACCCGGAGCCCGAGGTCGGGACGCCAGCGGGCGGTACGACCGGGAGGGCCGACACGGCGGGGACGGGGACCGGTGGAGAGGCGGAGACCGTCGGAGAGACGGGTAACGGCAGCGAGAGCGCCGTGTTCGCGCCGCCGAACGTCCGGCGGCTGGCACGCGAACTCGGGGTGGACGTCGCGGCGGTCGCGGGGAGCGGCCCGAGCGGACGGGTCACCGAGCGTGACGTGCGGGCGGCCGCCGAGTCGGTAGCCGCCGAGGCGGAAGAGGGGACGAGTACCGACCAGGCGGCGGCGTCCGACCCCGACGACGCCGCGACGACGGAGACGGCGACGGTCGTGGGGGAACCGGCCGAGGCGAGGAGGGACGGCCCGACGCTCGCGACGCCCCGGACCCGGGGGGTGGCCCACGAACTCGGCGTCGACCTCGACGCGGTCCCCGCCGAGCGGACGTACGACGGCGAGCCGCTGGTCACCGCCGACGCCGTTCGCGAGTACGCCGCCGCGCAGACGGAGGCCCAGGTCGCCGACGCGGAGGCGGTCGCGGGGTCCGCCGACGCGGACGGGATCGAACGGCCGGCCGCCGACCGCGACGACCGCGAGGACCGCGTCGAGCGGGTCCCCTACCGCGGCGTCAGGCGGACCATCGGCGAGCGGATGGAGCGCTCGAAGTACACCGCCCCACACGTCACCCACCACGACTCGGTGGAGGTGTCGGAACTGGTCGAGACCCGGGCGCTGCTGGACGACCGGCTCGGTGACGCGGCCGACCTCACGCTGCTCCCGCTGATCCTGAAGGCGGTCGTCGCCGCGCTCGCGGAGTACCCCTACCTCAACGCGAGCCTCGACGAGGAGCGCGAGGAGATCCTCCTCAAGCGGTACTACAACGTGGGCGTCGCGACGGCGACCGACGACGGACTGCTCGTGCCCGTCGTCGACGACGCGGACCGCAAGGGGATCGAGGCACTCGCCGGCGAGATCGACGAGCTGGTCGCGTCGGCCCGCGACCGCTCGATCCCCCCCGAGGACCTCCGTGGCGGGACGTTCACGGTCACGAACGTCGGCGCGATCGGCGGCGACCACGGGACGCCGATCATCAACTACCCCGAGGTCGCCATCCTCGCGGTCGGGACGGTCGAGGAACGCCCGGTCGTCGTCGACGGGGAGGTCGTCGCACGCCCGGTCATGCCGCTCTCGCTCTCGGTCGACCACCGGGTCGTCGACGGGGCGGTCGCCGCGCGCTTCACCAACCTGCTCAAGGAGTACCTGAACGATCCACGCCGGCTGCTCCTCGAGTAGGACCGTTCCACCGGTCCACCTCGCCGTATCCGCCTCGCCGGCGGACGGACCGGACGGGTCCGACGAGCCCGCCGGAGAGTGCGACGCTCACCGGAGTGTCGGGAAAACACTATAGGCGGTGGCCGCAATCGGGCGGTGTATGGCCGAAACCTCCGGGTCTCGTGAGACGAGCGAGAGCGGACGCCGGGCCGGCGACCGATCGAGCCTGCGCCAGAGGGCGAGACTGGTCGCGGACCTCTGGAAGATGTGGGGCGTCGGCGTCCTGTTCCTCGCGATCGCGTGGATGGCCTACGGGATGGAGGGGCTGGTGTTCGTCGTGGAGCCGTTCTACCTGTTCTTCGCCCTGCTCGCGTTCGGGTACGGGCTCCGCAGGCTCCGGGAGAAGCTCGAGCAGTCACACCTCTGAGCGGGCGAGCGAAGGGTCGAGTAGCGCGGCGTCCGGGTCGCTCCGAGGGGCCTCGGCGGTCGATACCGTACCACCGCTGCGCCGGGCGACCGCCACTCGAGCGCCGAGCCCGCACTCGTGTCGGCGCCGTCGGTCAGAGCTCGTCGAACAGGACCTTCCCGATGGTGTTGCGCTGGATCTCGCTCGTCCCCTCGTAGATGGTCCCGACCTTCGCGTCCCGGTAGAAGTGTTCGACCTCGTTCTCGCGGGCGTAGCCCTCCCCCCCGAACACCTGGACCGCCTGCTCGGCCACCTCGACGCAGATCTCCGTCGCGTAGAGCTTGGCGATGCTCGCCTGCTCGACGAGGTTCTCCTCGACCGGCTCGCCGCGCTCGTGGGCGTCGACGAGTCGGGCCGCGTGGTAGACCTGCGAGCGGGCGACCCGGCACTTGGTCCGCATGTCCGCGAGCTTCCAGCGCATGCCCTGGTAGTCGCCGACCGGCTGGCCGCCCTGTTCGCGCTCCCGGCTGTAGGCGAGCGCGCGGTCGAACGCCCCCTCCGCGATGCCCAGGTGGGCGGCGGCGATGCCGATTCGGCCGTGTTCCAGCCACGCCAGCGTCTGGTAGAACCCCTCGCCCTCGTCGCCGAGGAGGTGGTCCTCGGGCACCCGCACGCCGTCGTAGGTGACGTGAGTGTGTTCGGCGGCGTCGAGCCCGAGCTTGTCGCGGGGCTCGGCGCGGTACCCCTCGGCGTCGGTCGGGACGACCAGCATCGAGAGGCCCGTGTGGTCCTCGGCGTCGGGGTCCGTCCGGCAGAGCGTGACCGTCCAGTCGGCCGACCGGCCGTTCGCGATCCAGGTCTTCTCCCCCTCGACGACGTACTCGGTGCCCTCCTTCCGTGCGGTCGTCGACACCTCGGCCAGCGCCGAGCCGGTGTCGGGCTCCGTGAGGCCGATCGCGGTCGTGGCCTCGCCCGCGGCGACGGGCGGGAGCCAGCGGGCCTTCTGGGCCTCCGTCCCGAACTCCGAGACGACGGTGGTCCCGATGTCGGCACCGACGAGGGCGATGCCGACCGAGGAGTCGGCGCGGCAGAACTCCTCGGCGACGATGCACGTCTCGACGAGGGAGGCGTCCCGGCCGCCGTACGCCTCGGCGAGGGCGACGCCGGCGAGCCCCGCGTCGCCGGCCCGCTCGTACAGCTCCCACGGCCACTCGCCCGACTCGACGTACTCCATGGCGTTCGGTTCGATCCGCTCCTCGCCGAACCGGCGGGCGCGCTCCCGAAGCGCGAGTTCCTCCTCCGAGAACTCGACTGACATGGGGGCTACGATAGCCGAGGCCGATATAAATCCACCAGCCGTGTGAAGATCAGTCAGACCACCAACGGTGAGACGTGCGAGGGAGCATAGAGAGGCTATCGAAGAGGATTTTCGTAGAGCCATAATGAAATACGCGCTTGGAGGTGCTGTGTTCAAAACGTTACCTTCTCGCCCTCGACTATTCATCGAGGCTACCGGCGGCAGTTCCTGAATGATTGTTCTTTGAATTGTCATTACATATAGTTTATAAATTGACTCTGAATGGTCGGGCTTGATAGCCCAAGATTGGTACGCAAATCAATCATATTGGCCATGTAATACCAGCTCAAACTTGGACCACTTGCGAGTTTTACTTTCCAGTATAGCTCTTAATTTACAAATACGTTAGTGATCCATGAGGGTATCGTTTAGTTAAGAATGAAAAGCGGGGCGAGAGTGATTTTTGCTGATCTATGGCCGAGATCACTCGCCTCAGCGGTTCTAACGACTGGCTTCAATTAGAACTTGTAGAGCGAGACCGGACACGGCGTGAGCTAATGGAGAGTGGTGTTCGTCTTCATTTGGCAGGATTATTGCTTTCGAATACCATCTCTGAACTTGAGAGGTTCGGTGTCGAGCGCTCGCGAAAAGCTGTCCACGACTGGATGCAGAAGGCCGACCTACAGCCTACAGCCGACCAACGATCCGAAGCCGGGGCACGTCGCGATTGACGAGACAGTGATCCGAATCAATGGCCGGCCGTTCTGGCTGTATACTGCCGTCCTCCAGAAACGAACAGATTCCTCCATCTGCGGCTTATTCCAACGACTACGACCGGATCGACACAGCAGATTCTGCGAGAACTTCGCAAGAAGCACGACGTCTCCGATGCTGTGTTTCTCGTCGATCACGCCCACTATCTCGCAGCTGCACTGCAGCGAGCTGGGCTCCGATTTCAGACGGTCCGTCATGGAAATAAAAGCTATCAAATATATATTTAGAGAAATAAAATGCCATACTTCCTCGTTTAACAATAATTTCAGCACGTCGATCCGACGGCCGCAGAAGCATGGTTGTAAGCCTTCGCAGTCTGGTGGAACTCGCTTAACTAAACGTGATGCTCGTCAGCTGGTGTTGAAATAAAGCTGAGGCGGAAGATTTCTGAGGTGTCGATGTCCGAAATCGACCGCCTCAACCGACCTGATGACTGGATTGATTTGGAGCTCGTGGAGCGAGAGCGGACTACCGGAAGATCGCGATTCAACCGGGTATTCAGATCCATCTCACAAAATTAACGATTTTAAATACAAAACAATATATCTAGAGGTTGGCGTTGAGCGGAGTCGAATGGCGGTCAACAACTGGTGCGAAAAGTCGACCTACAGCCCAACACTGACGCAGTTCCGAAGCAGGTCGTGGTTGACGAGACGGTGATTTGCGTCAATGGATCCCGCCACTGGCTGTACGCGGCGGTCGATCAGGAGTCGAATCAACTCCTCCGTGTTAGGCTGTTTCAGACCGGAACGACGCAACTCTCCCTGCTGGTTCTTCACGAACTTCGTGACAGATAGACGCTCGAGCAAGCGACGTTTCTCGTCGATAACGCCGATCTCCTCACGAACGCACTCGGGCGACTTGGCTTTGATTCCTGGTGTGTCAACAGAGAGATCGGAACGCTATCGAACGTTTCGTTAATGAGGTAGGACGACAGATATTATCATTCTCAAATACGTTTTCGAACGCAACCTTTCGACCGTGGAGTCGTGGTTCAGACCCTTCGCTGGCTGGTGGAATCAATGCTAAAGAAAACCCGACCGGCCGGAGAGTACGGCCCAGCTCCATCGTGTTTTAGGTAGCTCTGACAACGGTGATCGTGTATATTCAAACAGATGCGCACAGTATGTCAAATTATCTCCTGTTCATGGAGTTTCTTGATCTCGTCCTCGGTGAATCCATACTCTTTGAGAACGGAGGCCGTTTCCTCGCCGACGTCCTGTGGTGGAATCCGGATATCAGTCTCCGCTTCGGAGAATGTCACCGGATGTCTAACAAGCTTTCCTTCTTCTCCATCTCTGGTATACGTGTGGAGTAACTCTCGTGACTGGACATGTTCATCCTCCCAGAGTTCGAGAGTGTCGTAGACTGGTGCCGCTGGCGCTCCACACTCACGCATGCGTTCGAACCACTCGTCTGTCGTCCGTTTTAGGAAGATCGGATCGAGGATATCGTAGAGCGTTTGCTGATTTTTAACGCGTTTTGCATTGGTGTCGAACCGATCATCATCGACGAGGTCTGGGCGTTCGATGGCCTCACAGAAGTTCGACCAGAGTCCATCCGAACTCACTACCGAGATATGGGAGTCAGCAGTCTCGAATACTTCCCACGGGGCGAAGTCCTCATGACGACTCCCGTTTCGAGGATACGGGTCCCCGGTGGCAAACGAGTACGTTGCACGATTGGTGAGCCAAGAGATGAGACAGTCGAGCATCGGGACCTGGATAAACTGTCCGCCCGCGTCGTAGATGTCCCGTGCGTACAGAGAGGCGATGATCGACTGCGAGGCGTACATGCTGGAGGCTATATCACCCATCGCGATCCCCGAACGAAGCGGCTTACCATCTGCCTCACCGGTGATGCTCATCGCCCCGCCCATCGCCTGAACAGTTGCATCGAAAGCGGGCAGGTCACTGTACGGACCCTCGTTCCCGTACCCGTTGATGCTACAGTAGATGATCTCGGGATTGATTTTACTGATGTTCTCGTAACCGAGGCCAAATCGGGACATGGTACCCGATTTGAGGTTCTCTATCACTACGTCGACATCGGAGGCCAGTTCCTTGAACACCTCCTGACCGTCGTTTGACTGGATATTCAGGGTAATACACCGTTTATTTCGATTCACCGACGAGAAGTACGCACTCAATCCTGCCATCATGGGCTCGTTACCACGGGTAATTGAACCCGTCTCAGGCCGTTCGACCTTGATAACCTCTGCACCCAAATCCCCGAGTAACATTGATGCGTAAGGACCAGAGACGACCTGGGTCACGTCGAGTACGGTAACGTCTTCGAGTATGCGCATAGGTGATGGATACTGCATTGAATAATATGGTTTGGGGTGACATAGCAGGACCACTGCTGCATCAAGACTGAATTCTTTGACTGGACCATCTCGAACGATGTCGAAGCGATCCAGGTATCGCCCACGGGACGTTCTCCGACTCGTCCCTACAGCGTCGCTCCAGCCGGCGATTCTCTATCACTCGTCCATGCACGGTAGATGCGGACTGACACCTGTATCAGCCAGATGATGGCTTTGCTCCATCGACAGTATCTACCGATTCGATACCCTTGTTGAACGCACGAATGTTATCCTCGACGACCTGTTCCGGTAGGTTCGAAAGGTTCGCGACCATCGCCTCACGGAGATCGTCTCTAGAAACAGGCAGGAACCCGAGACCAGCTACAGCGCCCAACATCACCGTGTTAGTGGCTATCTGTGTACCCATCACCTTCTGACTGACGAGGGATGCGTCGATCTGGTAGAGGTTCTCCCTCTCGATACCGCCACGAGTAAAGTAATCGACGGTCTCTTCCCGATCCAAGAACTCGACGAAATCCGTTCCGGGGACTCCGGAGTCACGGTCGGCATCGCGAACGTCCTTGGCATAGGTGTTGAAGACGACATTCGCTCCCTTGTTTGCGTACTTCATCGCCGTCCGAAGAGTGTAGAACCGTTCGAACCCGATGATAAGATCCGATTCACCAGGCAAGATCCGTGGTGATCTGTCCCCCTCATCGATCTTGATGTCGGTGTGGAATCCGGAGTCGCGGTGTGCAGCGGCCGGATAGTCCGTCGCAATGACTTCGATATCACTTCTGAGGAGCGCGTCAGTGAGCGTCTCCGAGAAGACGATGATCCCTTGTCCTGAAAGACCACATATGGTAACTATCATCGGTGCCCTCAGTTGGAGTACTCCATGGTGGGTTCACTCGTTCTCGGTTCAACAACTTCGAATGCGTCGAACGGACAAATCTGCGTGCATACGTCACATCCCGTACACGTGTCCGGGTCGACCTTGGGCGTGTTCTGTTCGGTACGGATGAACGCGGGACACTGGAGTTTCAGACACTCGTTACATGCTTCGCCATCTCGTTGCCACGATGCGCAGATATCACGGTTGATTTGTACTTGGTTCCCACCGTCGTCGCTTGCTTCCCATATCTTTGGCATTTTTGTATTCTCCTTGGTGTGTCTATCGATTTATTCGTCTTCCTCTTCTGTCTTGTAGGGCTTGTGCAGCGGTTGAGCACGACCATCGACGAGTTGGCAAATACGCTGGGAGATCACGACTGACACCCCATCGTATTGGACCGCATTTTTGATGGCACCGACCGTCTCGTCGACATCCATCGGATCGACTGTCTCGATAGAATCGACGCCGATCGCATCACAGATCTCATTGATCTTCAATATCTTGGTTTGACCACCGCTGGCTGTGACACCTCCTGCTCCAGGATGCGGACTCCCACCGGTGTTAGCAATCGCCCGGTTGTCCACAATGAGGAGTGTCAGGTTGGCCTGATTGTACGTGGCGTTCATGATCGATGGCAACGCGCTGTGGAAGAACGCGCCGTCGCCGAGGTAAGCAACAACCGGTCTATCGAGTCCGACGTGGTCGACGCCCTGGAGGAGCCCCGGTCCTGCACCCATACACGCGCGGATACCATGGAAGTCGAACGGTGCCGATTGGAAGTGTGACGTACATCCCTGATCGCCAGCCCAAACGACGTCGTCGAGGAGGCCGAGTTGGCGAAGTGCTCGTTTGGCTGCGTACCCGAGCGGGAACTCGGGACACCCGGCACAGAACCGGGTTTCTATCTCCTGTCCGATAGCCTGAATCCGGTCATCCATGAGGACTTCACGACCTTTCTGGAGACGGTCCGGATCGGCACGGTATTCGTATTCATCGCCGATGAGGTCTGCTACTGCCTTCCCGACGGACACGTGCGTCTGTGGACCGGAATGGTGGAGATGATCGGTATTCTTCCCGAGAATCTCGGCGTGATCGTCGAGCTCGGTGGCCGCCACACGCACTTGGTCTTCGACCCACGGATGGCTGTTCTCGACAACGAGGACCCGGTTCGCTGTCCGAAGCATCTCCTTGATCGGCCCCTCTGGAATCGGATACGTGAACGCGACCTTCGAGAGCGAGACCGAGTCCGGATTGCCCAGTCTTTGGAGGGCGTCCGACGCTTCCGAGTACGCCTCGCTCACACCGAGCAAAGCCAGGTCGACTGGGTTCGTTCTGATGTCGTTCGCGGGGTGTTCATTGACGGCAGTCTGTATGGATTCGCGAGTCGGTTTCTCCCCGATGACTGCCTCCACTAGGTCCGTATGAGGGCCCTTCTTCAACTCTCCCTCATACCGCATTGCGGGGGTCTGGCGCGACGAGGGATACGCTCCGAAGGGATCGGTATCGGTAGGTTCGTGGAAGATATCGGCGGGCCACTTTTGTTTTCCCTTCAGCCATTTTGGATACTTTTTGCCCTCGTATTCCACGTACTCTTCCAGTTCCGGCTCGCGATTCATCGCATCGTAGTCTATCTCGCCGAATTCTACCGGTCCGCGTCCGAAAGCCAACCGCGTCGGTATTGTTACGAGAACTTGGTATTTCTCTTTCTCGGATAGCTCGAACGCGTCGACGACGAAGTCCTTACACTCCTGAAAGGTCGTCGGTTCGAGCGACGGGACCTCCGCCGTCGCCATGAGTTCGGGACTGTGTTGCTCATGTCTGTGGGTATTTACGTCGGCTTCGTCCCCAGAGACGATGACCAGACTATCTAGCCCCATCTGGAACGCGTCACCGTGGACCGGGTCCATCATCAGGTTCAACCCGTGACACATCGAGATGGTCGTCGCCCGAACCCCCGTGAAAGCGGCACCGGCCGCCACTTCGTAGGCGGTCCGTTCGTAGTTCGAGTATTCGGTATACATGTCGAACTCGTCGGCGACTGCCGCGAGGTTCTCGAACATGTAGGTCGTCGGTGTGCCGGGATACGTCGTCGCGACCTGGACGCCAGCCTCGATTGCCCCTCTCGCGAGCGCTTCGTTCCCGGAGAGGATGTGTGTCTCGCCCGGCGCATCCCTCGCTATCGCTTGGCTCTGCCACTTCGACGACTGCGTGTAATGGAACGCGTCCTCCTTCTCGGCGTCGTACCTACTGAGAACCTTCTCACTAGGATGGTCACTTGCATCTGACATTGGTATGAGTTAACACGCTCCTCCCATCGTCTTCGGAGGTTATAGATATTCGGGTGTTACTCTCTCGCATGGCGCCTTGGCCCGACACCGAATCTAAGCGGCCAGTCGACTCGCGCGGATCTTTCGGAGATCGGTATCTCTGATCTCGGACGTGCTCTGTGGTCGATTCGGCCGATTGTGGTTCAAACAGTTCTCGATCCCCGGTAGTGGCTGTCGTCGACGCGAAATTCGAAGGGTCCCAAGGGGAGGGTGTCGCATTGTGGAGGGTGGCGAAAGCAGTGGGCCAGATCTGTTAGAGTTTGCGGTACTGTGATACGGAAACCGGTGCCAGAAGCGTCTGATTCGTATTTAAACAGGTCAAACAGTACTAATCAACGAAATCCGATCGATGATTTCATGGGCAAGTGTAGTTGTTTTCGAGCCGGATACAATGTACCACGACGTGCTTCAAGCGGGCGTATCAGCCGCTAAGCGTTCGCCCCCGTGCTCCCTAACGCTTGTTTGGCGTTGGAATAGGTGCTTACATTCTCTAGTGAGATGGCAGGACTCCCTCCTCGGCTCCAGCCGCTCTAATCCACCAATTCAGACGCTGGGAGCAACTTTCCAACAATCCAAATAAAATGTACTCATCCTGTTACTGGGTTTATGATTGTGAGGATGGCCATCCGACATATGAGAATATCAAGAGGATCGCTCCACCAGTCACATAAAAAAGAACCAGACTCGAATACGCAGGGACGAACCCAAGGGTGCTGACGATCAATCCAGTGTAGCCTGGGCCGAAGCTACCGACTGTCAGGTAGACTGTCCGTATCGCGCCTAGATCACCGCCCATGCTTCCGTCGGGAAATCTATCCATGAGAAACGCCTGTAGCGCGGGCGGGACGCCTCGCTGGCCGATGGCATACAAAAACACACCAACGATTGCGAGCTCCAATACAGGTGCAACGACTAACAGTCCGAGTCCACAACTCGCTATCAGCAGGCTCCCACCCGCCACAGGGGGCCGTGGCAGCAAATCACTCAAGTATCCACTTGCTGGTTTCGCCAAAGTCCCTATCCCATACACCATTGCAAATGCCATACTCGCCAACTCTAACGAAAATCCATGTGCTTCTATGAGAAACGTGGGCAAGAAGCTAATGACACCACTGCTTGCCATCACGAACAATGCATAGACGACCAGAATCCACCGTAGTGTCGTATCAGCGAACAACCGCCCTGCGGTCTCCCGGACTTCTAATTCCACCCTCCCGATCTGAATCGGCTCTCGACTATAGAAATAAAAGCTGATTAGAAGAAAACATAGCAGAATCGATAGCGGGAGAAACGCGCCGCGCCAGTCTCCGATCGATAACACGAGTATTGCGATTCCCGCGGCTAACACACCAGAAATGTCTCCACCCATCAGGTGGAGTCCGAAAGCTCGGCCACGTTTTTCTACGAAGACATCCGATAGGAGTGCCCGTGATGCAGGGCTAAATAACCCGAATCCGAAGCCGAACAGTATGATACCGAATAAAAAGTTCGGGTAGGTAACCGCGAGCGAGAGGAACACTACGCCGACTATGACGAGCAAAATACAAGCCAAGAGTACCGTTGTCCGAGAGAGTTGATCAGCGAGACGACCGCTCGGGTATTCCATGATCGCCCTTGCAATCCGAAATAATGTGAGCGCTGCCCCGGCTAAAAACGCGGATATCGATAGATCGTCAATAATAGCGGGCAATAACGGTGGGAGAATACGTTGAGTGAGCTGTAGACATACTAATATCAATGTGAGGAGAAAGAACAAGCGACCAGTATGGCCAGATAATAGTCGCTCTTCTCCGTCAGTAACGTAGACCATGCCGGTGTATTCTCACTTCCGACACGCATGAGGCCCTCTATATAACTATCGATACTCCCGGACCAACACCCAAATATATAAGTTACGGTTTTCCAACTCCAGTCAGTAGTAATTCGGCTCCTTTCAGATTTCAATGAGTGAACCATATTTACGTAGCCCTGGTCGATGTGTGGTGACTGAATATACTATTTTTATCATTGGCAAGTTGTTTTCTCCCCAATAT
>Ga0207797_1001140_pt1 | contig 19654 bp, 19 predicted proteins | sample PRCRCaboRojoPR_6_FD_187275 | JGI IMG/M metagenome (GOLD analysis project Ga0207797, IMG submission 187275) | Marine sediment microbial community from Cabo Rojo, Puerto Rico - PR CR 10% Liquid 1 (SPAdes) | ecosystem: Environmental > Aquatic > Marine > Coastal > Sediment | place: Cabo Rojo, Puerto...
ACTTGAGTCCGCGCTGACGTGAGTGTTACCGGGTTCCGTCGTGGACCGCGGCGACGTCTCTTACAGTCGTGAGAATCGAAGAAGTGGGTTGGGGCAGATTTGAACTGCCGGCCTCCTCCATGTCAAGGAGGTGTCATAACCAGACTAGACCACCAACCCGGTCCGACTGGCTTTCGCCTGCACTCCTTCGTATCCGGCGACGGTAATTGAAGGTTTCGGATTCGACCTCCGTCAGCCGATTGGTACCGCCTCACCACCTGCGGGGGGCGGATCGGCGGGAAACGGACGTTAACCTTATAAGGATGTATAGATTTGTACAATACACGACTTTCACATACATCAGTGGTCCACAATGCAAGAGTACGCCGACGCCGACGACGGGAGTTTGACCGCGAGCATCGAGCGCGTCTCCGACGGACGCGACATGACGCTCGAAGAGGCACGCACGGCCGCGACGGCCGTCTTCGAGGGAGCCACGGAGGCGCAGATCGGCGCGCTGCTCGCTGCGCTTCGCGCGAAAGGCGAGACCGAGACGGAGATCGCCGGCTTCGCACGGGGGATGCGCGACGCGGCCCGGACGATCTCGCCCGACCGCGGACCGCTGGTCGACACCTGCGGCACGGGCGGCGACGACTACGACACGATCAACGTCTCGACGACGAGCGCCATCGTCGCCGCCGGTGCCGGCGTCGCCGTCGCCAAACACGGCAACTACTCGGTCTCGTCGTCCTCGGGGAGCGCCGACGTGCTGGAGGTGGCCGGCGTCGACGTCGAGGCGGAACCGCCCAGCGTCGAGCAGGCCATCGAGCGCGACGGGATCGGGTTCATGCTCGCGCCCGTGTTCCACCCGGCGATGAAGGCGGTCATCGGGCCGCGACGCGAACTGGAGATGCGGACCATCTTCAACATCCTCGGACCGCTCACGAACCCCGCGGGCGCGAAGGCGCAGGTGCTCGGCGTCTACGACCCCGATCTGGTCCCGGTGATGGCCCGGTCGCTCACGCACATGCCCGTCGAGCGGGCGCTGGTCGTCCACGGCGACGGCATGGACGAGATCGCGCTCCACGGACCGACGACCGTCGCCGAGGTCGACGGCGACGAAGTCACCGAGTACACGCTCAGACCGGAGGACTTCGGCCTCGACAGCGCGCCCGTGAGTGAAGTGTCCGGCGGGACGCCGACCGAGAACGCGGCGGCGCTTCGCGGGATCGTCGAGGGCGAGATCGACGACGCGCGGCGGGACATCGTCCTCGCCAACGCCGGTGCCGCGGTCTACGTCGCCGGCCTCGCGTCGAGCATCGACGAGGGCGTCACGCTCGCCCACGACGCCATCGAGTCCGGCGCGGCGGGCGAGACGCTCGACACGCTTCGGAGCGTCTGAAATGGCCCGGGCGAAGATCTGCGGTCTCACCCGCGGTCCGGATCTGCGGGCGGCAGCCGACGCGGGCGCGGACGCCGTCGGCGTCGTCAGCGAGGTCCCGGTCGACACCCCGCGAGAGGTCGATCCGGGAACCGCCGCACAGCTCGTCGCCGACGCGCCGCCGTTCGTGACGACGGTCCTCGTCACGATGCCCGACTCGCCGCGGCGCGCGGTCGAACTGGCGGGGGCGGTCGACCCCGACGTGCTCCAGCTTCACGCCGCGTTCGACCCGGAGGAACTGGCGTCCGTCCGCGCGGAGGCGGCGGCGAAACTCGTCGTCGCGGTGGACACAGAGGAACCCGAGCGGGCCCGCGCGCTCGACGAGGTCGTCGACGCCGTGCTCGTCGACTCGACGACCGAGTCGGGAGCGGGCGGGACGGGCGAGACCCACGACTGGACTGCGACCCGGGACCTCGCCGCGGACCTCGCCTCGCCGGTCGTCCTGGCGGGGGGTCTCACACCCGAGAACGTCGCCGAGGCGGTGACGACGGTCGACCCGTACGCGGTCGACGTCGCGAGCGGCGTCGAGGTCGCCGGGGGCGTGAAAGACCACGACGCGATTCGAGCGTTCGTCGCACGCGCCCGGGCGGAGACGGAGGTGCCCGCGTGACGATAGACCCCGACGCGGAGACGTTCGCCCGGCGAGTGCCGGACGACCGAGCGGTCGTCGCACGTGCCGCGGCGACGCTCGACGTCGACACCTCGCCGCTCGGTGCCTACGCCGCGCTCGACGGCGAGAGCGACTACGGCTTCCTGCTGGAGAGCGCCGAGAAGACGCCGTCGAGCGACCCGGCCGGCGCGTTCGCGCCCGAGGGGGCGACGGCCGACAGACACGCGCGGTACTCCTTCGTCGGCTACGACCCCGAAGCCGTCGTCTCGGTGTCGCCCGACGGCGCGACCGTCGACTCGCTCGGGGGGCGCGCGGCCGAGTTCGTCTCCCCCGGCGAGGGCGACGCGCTCGACGTGCTCCGCGGCGCGCTGCCCGACCTGCCGCGGGTCGGCTTCCCCGAGGACACCGAGCGCCAGCACCTCGACGGCGGGCTGGTCGGCTTTCTCGCCTACGACGCCGTCTACGACCTCTGGCTCGACGAGGTGGGCGTCGAGCGTCCCGAGACGCCGCTGCCGGACGCGCAGTTCGTCCTCACGACCCGGACGCTCGTGTTCGACCACGTCGAGGACACGGTCGAACTCGTGTTCACGCCGGTCGTCGCGCCCGACGACGACCCCGCGGCGGTCTACGACGAACTGGTCGCGGAAGCCGACTCGGTCGCGGCGACGCTCGCGGCCGCGACCGATCTCGAGACCGGCGGGTTCGACCAGACCGACGAGCGCGCCGGTGCGCAGGCCGACTACGAGGCGGCGGTGCGGACGGCGAAGCGACACGTCCTCGACGGCGACATCTACCAGGGCGTCGTCTCGCGCAAGCGAGAGCTGACCGGCGACGTCGATCCGATGGGGCTGTACGCGGCACTCAGGGACGTCAACCCCTCGCCGTACATGTATCTCCTCCGGCACGGCGACCGGTCGATCGTCGGGGCGAGCCCCGAGACGCTGGTCTCGGTGCAGGGCGAACGGGTCGTCTCGAACCCGATCGCGGGCACGTGCTCGCGCGGGACGAGTCCGGTCGAGGACCGGCGACTGGCCGGCGAGATGCTGGCAGACGAGAAAGAGCGCGCCGAACACACGATGCTCGTCGACCTCGCGCGCAACGACGTGCGGCGCGTGGCCGAGTCCGGAAGCGTCCGCGTCGAGGAGTTCATGAACGTCCTGAAGTACTCGCACGTCCAGCACATCGAGAGCACGGTCACGGGACGACTCGCGCCGGACGCGGACGCCTTCGACGCGACGCGGGCGACCTTCCCCGCCGGGACGCTCACCGGCGCACCGAAGGTGCGGGCCATGGAGATCATCGACGACCTCGAAGCGTCGCCCCGCGGCGTCTACGGCGGCGGCGTCGGCTACTACTCGTGGACAGGCGACGCCGACTTCGCGATCGTCATCCGCACGGCGACGGTCGATCACGGCGTCGAGACCGAGCGGGGCGTCGAGGACCGCATCACGGTGCAGGCCGGGGCCGGCATCGTCGCCGACAGCGACCCCGCCGCGGAGTACGAGGAGACCGAACAGAAGATGGACGGGGTGCTCGCGGCCATCGACCGGATCCGACGGTCCGCGCCGGAGGTGTCGCGGTGATGCGCGTGCTCGTCGTCGACAACTACGACTCGTTCACCTACAACCTCGTCGAGTACCTCTCCGAACAGCGGGTCGACGGCGACCCGGTCGAGGTGACGGTGCTGAAAAACACCGCGAGCCTCGCAGAGGTCCGGTCGGTCGACCCCGACGCGGTCGTCGTCAGCCCCGGGCCGGGCCACCCGGAGAACGAGCGCGACGTCGGCGTCTCCGCGGACGTGCTCCGGGAGGTGAGCCCGGAGGTGCCGACGCTCGGCGTCTGTCTCGGTCTCGAAGCCGCCGTCCACGTCTACGGCGGCGAGGTCGGCCACGCCCCCGAACCGGTCCACGGCAAGGCGTTCCCGGTCGACCACGACGGGCGCGGGCTCTACGCCGGGCTCGAAGACGGCTTCCAGGCCGGGCGCTACCACTCGCTGGTCGCCGTCGCGGTGCCCGATTGCTTCGAGGTGACCGCGACGACCGACCACGCTGGTGAGGAACTCGTCATGGGAATCCGCCACCGGGAACACCCGATCCGGTGTGTCCAGTTCCACCCCGAGAGCGTCCTCACGGCGGTCGGTCACGACGTCGTCGCCAACTTCCTCCGCCTCGCCGCCGACCGCGACGCGACGGTGCACGGGGCCGGGCCCGAACGCCCAGCGGACTGAGGGGTCTCGACTACCCGAACAGCCCCGGCGCGAACAGAGAGACGAGAAGCAGGATGCCGACGACGAGAGCGGCGATGGTCACCAGCCGCCACGCCACTCTGAGGACGAGCCGTCCGACGAGGACGACGACGGCCACGACCAGGATCGCCGCGAACAGTTTGCCAAGCGGCGTGCCGAACAGGCCGCCGAACTGCAGCGGGACGAGCGCCAACACGTGGTCCATGAGTGACAGGACGACCAGTGAGCGAATAAGTGTGGTGGTGAGTGACGGGGAACCGGTCGGTTCGCTGTGACTGTACGCGTCACTTCACGTTCACTTTCACCACGCTCTGAATACTATTATACACTCGGCTCCCCAACGTGGAAGTACCGCTGTGTCGGCCGCAGAGAGTCACCTCCCTGCGGCCGAAACGAGGTACGCGGAACTTCGACCAGAGACATCCTTGTGCAAGTGTGCTTGTACAAGGGCAACCTCAGTCATAATCCAAGACGTTATGAAGGAGGATTTGGAATGACTGTTTCGCCACAAATGTACGATCACGATGGTACGACGATACCGACGAACGGCCGATTCAGGCCGCGAACGGGGAGGGGGACCGAACGATGAGTGACGCGGAGCTCGCGGCCGACGAACTCGAACTGCCGATCAAGCGCACCGACGGGGAGACGCTGGCGGAGCGACTGACCGACAACGCGTATCACAACATTCTGCCGGCTCGCTACCTGCGCAAGGACGCGAACGGGGACCTGATCGAGAGTCAGGAGGACCTGTTCCCGCGCGTCGCCAAGAACATCGCGCTCGCCGAGGCGGTCTTCGAGGCCGACCAGCGCGACGTCGAGATCGCGGTGACGCCCGACCAGCTCAAGCCCGACCACCCGCGCCGCGACGAACTCGCCGCGGAGGTCTTCGGGACGGGCGTCACCGTCGAGGACGACGCCGAGACCGTGCTCTCGGTCTACAACGTCAACAAGTTCGCCTACGACACCGTCGTCCCCGAACTGCCCGCGGAGATCCGCGAGGCAGTCGAGGCCAAGCGCGAGGAGTTCCAGGAGCTGATGGAGCAGCTCTCCTTTATGCCGAACTCGCCGACGCTGATGAACGCCGGCGACGAACTCCAGCAGCTCTCTGCCTGCTTCGTCGACTCGCCCGAGGACGACATCGACGACATCCACCAGACCGCAAAGGAGGCCGCACAGGTCTTCCAGTCCGGCGGCGGGATGGGCTACGCGTTCTGGCGGCTCCGCCCGTACGGCGACGCCGTCGGCTCGACCGGCGGGATCGCCTCCGGGCCGATCACGTTCATGCGGACGTTCGACCAGATGTGCGAGACCATCGCGCAGGGCGGCGCGCGACGCGGCGCGCAGATGGGCGTCATGCGCATCTCGCACCCGGACGTCATCCAGTTCATTCACGCCAAGAACAAGGACGTCTCGCTGGCGCACACGCTCCGGCTGAACGACCCCGACGACTACACGCACAACTCGTTCAAGGACGCCCTCGAAGAGGCCCGCGAGCTCATCGACGACGAGGGCAAGGTGCCCAAGCACCTCCGCAACGCGGTCGAGGGCCACCTCTCTAACTTCAACATCTCCGTCGGCGTCACCGACGCCTTCATGGAGGCGCTCGAAGCCGGCGAGGAGTTCACCTTCACCAACCCGCGCACGGGCGAGCCCCACGTCGCGACGCCCGAGACGAAAGAGCTCTACGAGATGTTCGACCTCGGCGAGTACGTCGAGGTCGGCGAGGAGCTGTCGATTCCGGCGGAGGTCGTCTGGGACGACATCGTCGAGGGCGCACACGAGAACGGCGAACCCGGCGTCATCTACCTCGAACGCGTCAACAAGGAGCACTCCTTCGACGTCGAGGAGAACCCGGATCATCGCATCCTCGCGACCAACCCCTGCGGCGAGCAGCCACTCGAGGAGTACGAGGCCTGCAACCTCGGCCACATCAACCTCTCGACGCTCGTTGCGCTCGACGCGCCCGACTGGCGAGTCTGGTCCGAAGAGCACGTAGACGAGTACGACTCCTTCGACGCGGCCGTCGACGCCTTCCTCGAGGACGCCATCGACTGGGAGGAGTTCGACCACCGCATCGAGTACGGCACGCGCTTTCTGGAGAACGTCGTCACGATGTCGGACTTCCCGGTCGACGAGATCGAACGGAAGGTCCGGGACATGCGCAAGATCGGGATGGGCGTCATGGGGCTGGCCCAGCTGTTCGTCCAGCTCGGCGTCGAGTACGGTTCCGACGTCGGCAACGAGATCACCCGGCAGGTCATGCGCCACATCAACCACGGCTCGAAGTGGGCCTCCCACGAACTCGCCGCCGAGCGCGACGTCTTCGAGGACTGGGAGGACTCGAAGTACGCGAACCCGACCGAGTACCGCGAGTGGTTCGAGCGGATGACCGGCCTCGACGCCGACGAGTGGGCCGAGGGCTTCCCCATCCGGAACCACAACACGACCACGGTCGCGCCGACCGGCACCACCTCGATGGTCGGCAACACGACCGGCGGCATCGAGCCCATCTACAACGTCGCCTACTACAAGAACGTCTCCGACGACGTGCAGGGCGACGAGATGCTCGTCGAGTTCGACGACTACTTCCTGCGCACGCTGGAGGCCAACGACATCGACGTCGACGCGGTCAAACGCGAGGCACAGAAGCAGATGGCGGCAAACGAGTTCGACGGCGTCTCGTCGCTCTCGACGGTGCCGGACGCCATCTCCGAGCTGTTCGTCGTCACCAGCGACCTCGCGGGCAAGCAACACGCCGCGGTCCAGTGTGCCGCACAGGAGGGCGTCGACTCGGCCATCTCCAAGACCTGTAACTTCCCGAACGACGCCTCCGTCGAGGACATGGACGAGGTCTACCGCTACATCTACGAGCACGGCGGGAAGGGCGTGACCGTCTACCGCGACGGCACGCGCTCGAAGCAGGTGCTGACCACCCGCGCCGACAACACCGACTTCGCGGACGAGACCGAGGCCGCCGAGGCGCTGGTCGAGCAGATCGAGGAGGTCTTCGGCGGCATCGAGGGCTTCCTCGACAACGAGGACGTCCGCGCGATGCTCGACGAGGAAGTCGAGAGCATCCTCGCCTCGGCCGACGGCGAGTCGGTCGAACTCGGCAAGAAACAGCCGCGGCCGGACGTCCTCTACGGCGTGACCCAGCGCATCGACACGGGCTACGGGAAGCTCTACGTCAACATCAACGAAGACGAGAACGGCCAGCCGTTCGAACTGTTCGCCAACATCGGCAACTCCGGCGGCTTCACCGCCTCGTTCACCGAGTCGCTGGCGAAGACGGTCTCGACCGCGCTGCGCTCCGGCGTCGACCCCGAGGAGATCGCGGACGAACTCAAGGGCATCCGGAGCCCGAAGGTCGCCTGGGACAAGGGCGAACAGATAAACTCCATCCCGGACGCCATCGGCACGGCGATGCGTCGGTATCTCGACGGCGACATCGAGAAGCCCTACCCCAAACAGCAGAACCTCACCGAGATCGAGGAGAGCGCGGAGACGGCCGACCCGCCGCAGTCCGACGGCGGCGCGGCGGTCGCAGACGCGTCCGCCGAAGACCCGTCCGTGGACGCCGACGGACCAGCGCCCCACGAGGACGCCACGCAGGACCTCCTCGAAGCCGGCGAGAGCCCCGAGTGTCCCGAGTGTGGCAACATGACGCTCTACTACTCCGAAGGCTGCAAGACCTGCGAGTCCTGCGGCTGGTCGGAGTGCTGACCACCGCCGACTCGGACTGAGTCGCCCCGGCTCTCTCCGTCGCTCTCTCGTCTGCGACGCGACTGCAGTCGCCCACGGGGGTCGTCGAAGAGAAACAGTCATGTCCGCGGACGCGGAGAACCACACGTGACCGAGGAGACGACGACCGGCCGTCCGTGTCCGCTCTGCGAGACGCCGATGTACCGGCGACACTGCAAGTACGTCTGCCCGAGTCACGGCGTCGTCTACGACTGCAGCGACACGTTCTGGTGAGCGACGGGACGTTCCGTCTGTGCGAACTGTTATGTCACTGGCAGCACTATAGATCCGCGTCGAATGTGCAGTCCCCCGCGACGCCGTGAGCGAAATACGACGTCGCCTCTCCCCACCGATGGTCAACCAACAACAGATAGCACGCAGTAAGACGATCCAGCAACGCACGGGGAAAACGTTCCACGTCGCGACCCGATTTCTCCCGGAGCGGGTCAGACACCCGACGTACGTCCTCTACGCGTTCTTCAGACTCGCCGACGAGGTCGTCGACGCCGCGGAGACTGCGCCGCCCGCGGAGCAACGCGAGCAACTCGACCGAATCGAGGCGGAGGCGCTCGGCCGGCGCGAACCGACCGACCCCGTCCTCGCCGCGTTCTGTGAGCTCAGAGCGGAGTGTGGGATCCGCGACGAAGACGTCGAGACCTTCGTCGACGCGATGCGGTCGGACATCGAGAAAGACCGCTACGCGACCTACGAGGAGCTCGAAGCGTACATGGACGGCTCCGCGGCCGCCGTCGGGCGGATGATGACGGCCGTCATGGACCCGGACGACCCGGCGTCCGCGCTTCCCCGCGCGACCGCTCTCGGCGAGGCGTTCCAGCTCTCGAACTTCCTGCGCGACGTGCGCGAGGACGTCGTCGAGCGCGACCGGGTCTACCTCCCCCAGTCGACGCTCTCGGAACACGGCGTCACCGAACGGCAGGTGCTCGACCTGGAGACGAGCGAGGGCTTCAGAGAGGCGATGCGCGCGGAGATGGACCGCGCCGAGCGGCTCTACCAGGAGGGCGTCTCGGGGATCAAGTATCTGCCCGAGGACTGTCAGTTCCCCGTTCTGCTCGCGGCCGTGCTGTACGCGGAGCACCACCGCCTGATTCGCGACCGCGATTACGACGTGCTCTCTGCGACGCCGGAGCTCTCCCTGTGGCGAAAGCTGTGGCTGGTCGTCGAGAGCAGGTGGCACTGGCAACGAACCCGGGACCCCGAAGCGGTGTTCGCGACCGTGAGCTGCGTCGACTGCGACGAGTTCGAACGGGCGAGCGCGTCCCGGTCTGGCCGGTTCGGGGTGCGCTCGCTCGCGCGGTGGATCGGGTTCAACTGAACGCGGCGACCGGCCGCAGATCATCGACCGGACGACAATACTAGTTAGGTATCTAATCTTTTCCCCTGTGGGGAGTTCACACAGTCAGAGGGAGGACGAGATGACCGACATTTCCCGACGAACTGCAGTGAAAACGATCGGCGCACTGGGCGTCGTGGGTATCGCAGGGACCGGCACCGCCGCCGCAGACAGCCACGAGACGGCGCGCGTCCGCATCGCGCACGCGTCGCCGAACGCGCCGGCCGTAGACGTCTACCTGGACGGCGGCCTCGTCGTCTCGGGACTCGCGTTCACCGAGTTCGCACCGGAGTTCACGAGCGGACCGGCCTACCTCGAAGTTCCGGAAGACGAGTACGACGTGAAGATCACCGCCGCGGGCGACGAGAGCGCCGTGGTGTTCAGCGGCAGCGTCCCCTTCGAGGACACCGTCACCGTCGCCGCAATCGGCGAACTCGACACGGGTGAGACAGCGCCGAAGCAGGAGTTCGCACCGCTGTTGATCGAGGACGACCTGGCGCTGCTGCCATCTGGGCTGACCCGCTTTCGGGCCGTCCACGCGTCGCCCGACGCACCGGCCGTGAACGTGCGCGTCGGCTCCCGAACCGTCGCGCGCGACCTCTCGTTCGGCGAGGCGAGCGACCCGGTGGACCTGCCAGCCGGGACCCGAACCGTCACCATCGCGGCCGCCGCCGACCCGGACACCGTCGTCTTCGAGGGCGACGTCCCGTTCCAGCAGGGCACGGTCTACACCGCGTTCGCGGAAGGGTATCTCACGCCCGACGACGATCTCGGCGACGCCGGCTTCCAGCCGGTCGTCGCAGCCGCGCCCGCCGACTCGTTCGACCGCGGCATCGAACAGCGCCAGGAGGCGATCCGCCGCCGCGTCCAGGAGCGACTGGCGGAGGCGGGGATAGACGACTACGAGGACGACGAAGACGACGAAGACGACGAAGGCGACGAAAGCGACGACTGATCTCGCTGACTGCGGGGCCACCGAACGCACGTCACCCGCGGGCGAATCACCGACCGTTATTCTTTCGCAGTCGCAGTTCGGCGCTGGTCACCGGCGGGCGGGCCGCCGTCGCGTCAGTTCCGGAGCGAAGGCCACCGTCGGAGCCGCCAGGTCGGCACGTCGAAGCGGTTCGTCCAGAACAGCCCCGCCCCGAACAGCGCGACGACGAAGACCGGGATCCAGTTCCCGAACCACGCGTTCACCCCGCCCCAGAGGATCACGAACGAGACGAGGTCGTCGAGCATGAACTCGCAGGACTCGACGCGTGCGAGCAGTCGGTCGCGGTCGAACGCCCAGTCGAGCGCGAGGACGGCGACGGTCGCCGACAGCACCCATCCGAGGTAGTTCGAGGAGGGAACGCCGTAGAACGCCCCGCCGTCGGCGTAGACCCAGAACCCCAGCGCGACGGCCCCGGGGTCGAGCGCGAGGTCCATGGTGATGACCGCGGCGGCGACGACCGGGAGCCGAACGAGCGGATTGCCTGCCCGCCGACCGAGCAAGAGCAGACAGAGCAGGTAGGCGTTCATCACCAGCGGGATGAAAAAGACGGGGAGCGCGAGCGGGATGCCACCGAGGGTCGGCCCCAGGTCGACGCCGTAGCGGAACTCGCCGTACGGGACGCCGGTGTGGACGCCGACGAACTCGATCGCGTAGGCGTAGCCCGCCAGGCCGGCGACCCCCGCGGTCGCGCGACGGTCGAACAGCGGGAGCACGCCCGCGACCAGCGGCGAGCGCATGACGAGGATGCCGAGCAGGACCAGAAGCGAGTTGAAAGCGAGCGGTTCGGGGAGCAGTCCCTCGGCGCTCGCGACGAGCAACACCGCGCCGGTCAGCGGGAAGACGACCGCGATGGTGAACCGATTCGCCCGGACCAGCGCGTCGAGGCGGTTCGAAGCGGCGTGCAGTCGACCGGTCGCCCGCGCCTCAGACATTGAGCACCCCCACGACCGCCGACGGCGGGAGGATTCGCCACAGGCCGCCGAGGGTCAGGAGCATCCCGACGACGCCGTTGATCGCGGGGTACCACCAGTACGCCCGGTCGACGGAGACGTCCGAGAGCGCGACCAGCGCGACGGCGACCGGGTAGACCGCCAGCAGCGCGCCGAGTCGAACGTCGAGGAGCGCGAACACGAGCGCGGCGAGCGCCCAGACGACGGCGCAGTAGGCGTAGGTGAGACGCTCGCCGAGCGCGGTCGCCGTCGTCTTGATGCCGGCGGCCCGGTCGGGTTCGATGTCGGGGATAGCCGAGAACGTGTGCATCGCCATCGTCCACAGCCAGCCGCCGACGACCGCCGGGAGCGGGGGTGCCGTCCCGGCGACCGCCGCGTAGGCTGCGACGCCCGGCAGGACGTAGAGCCCGTTCGAGAGCGAGTCGAGAAACGGCGTCGTCTTGAACCGGAACGGCGGCGCGCTGTACTCGACGGCGAGGAGGAAAAATCCCGCCAGCCACGGCCACGCGACCGACGGCGTGACGGCGAACGTGAGGAGTCCGAGCAGTCCGGTCGCGACGACGGCGGCGACGACGCGTCGGTCGCCGCCGTAGCGCACCTCGCGGCCCTCTTTTTTCGGGTTCGCCGTGTCGACGTCGGCGTCGAACACGTCGTTGACGCCGTACAGGAGGACGTTCGCCGGCAGCAGGAAGTAGCCGAACAGGGCGAGCGCCGTCGGGGAGAACAGGTCGCCCACCGAACTCGCGCCGTAGACGACGCCGACGACGACGGGGCCGGCGAGGTAGAGCCAGAATCGCGGGCGCGAGAGCTTCAGGAGGTAGCGCGCGCCGACGCTCGCTCCCGTCTCGGTTCCACTCACGGTCTCGGTCACTGTTTCTCGCGGGCCGCCATCTTCTCTGCGGTTAGCTGCCCGCTGATGAGACACATCGGGACGCCGATGCCGGGCTGGGTGAACGAGCCGGTGAAGTAGAGCCCGTCGACATCCGAGGAGACGTTGGGCGGGCGGAACACCGCCGTCTGTCTGAGCGTGTGAGCGAGGCCGAGCGCGGTGCCTTTCGTGCTGTTGTAGCGGTCGGCGAAGTCCGAGACCGAAAAGGACTCCTCGACCACGATGCGGTCGCGCAGGTCGACGCCCGTGTTCTCGGCGACGTCGTCGAGGACCAGATCGCGGTACCGCGCTCGCGTCTCCGGGTCGTCGTCGAGGCCGGCGGCGATCGGCACGAGCGCGAAGAGGTTGCTGTGGCCCTCGGGGGCGACGTCGTCGTCGGTCTTCGAGGGGACACAGAGGTAGTACGCCGGGTCGTCGGGCCACGACGGGTCGTCGAAGATGGTCTCGAAGTGTTCGTTCCAGTCCCGCGGGAGCACCAGCGTGTGGTGGGCCAGCGGTTCGACGTCGCCCTCGACGCCGAGATAGAGCAGGAACGCCGAGGGGGCGTAGGTCCGGGACTCCCAGTAGTCGGCGTCGTACTGGCGTTTCTCCGGCGGCAACAGCTCCTGTTCGGTGTAGGCGTAGTCGGCGTCAGACACCACCAGGTCCGAGAGGAACTCGCGCCCGTTCTCGGTGCGGACGACGAAGCCGCCGCGTCGACCCCGGATCTCCGAGACGGGTTCGTTCACGACGTACTCGACGCCGAGTTCGCGCCCGAGTTCGACCAGTCCGTCGACGACCGCCGCGAGGCCGCCCTTCGGGTAGTAGACGCCGAGGTTGAAGTCGACGTGACTCATCAGATTGTAGAGCGCCGGCGTGTTGTTGGGCGCACCCCCGAGAAAGACGAGGGTGTACTGCATGATCTGCTGGAGTCGGGGGTCGTCGAAGTACTTCTCGACGTGGTCCTGCATCGAGCCCAGCAGCGTCAGCCCGCGGGCGTTCTTGACCACGTCCCAGTCGGCGAAATCGCGCAGTCGGCTCCTGTCCTCGTAGACGAAGTGACGCATCCCGACCTCGTAGTTGCGCTCTGACTGGTCGAGATAGCGGTCGAGCGCGTCGCCGCCGCCGCTTTCGATCTCCTCGAACAGTCGGCGGTTCGCCTCCAGATCCGGACTCAGGTCGACCCGTTCGCGGCCCTCGAAAGAGTGCAGGTCGCTCGTCGCACCCGCCTCGTCTGCGGGGTCCGGGTCGCCCTTGAAGAAGATGCGGTAGTGCGGGTCGAGGCGTTCGACCTCGTAGTAGTCGCTCGGCGTCCGGTCGAAGTGCCCGAAGAATGTCTCGAAGACGTCGGGCATGAGATACCACGATGGCCCCATGTCGAACCGGAAGCCGTCGCGCTCGAGCGTGCTCGCTCGACCGCCCAGCTGTTCGTTCTTCTCTACCACCGTGACGTCGGCACCCGCGTCGGCGAGATAACAGGCAGTCGAGAGGCCGCCGAAACCGCCGCCGACCACGACGACTGACTGGCCCGCGAGCGGACTCAGATCCCTGACGGGACGCATACCCACCATAGGGTCGTCACCCGTATAAATCGAATGACGATTCGGCGTGCGGCGTGGTAGCTGCCGGCGGCGACGGAAGTGATAGAGTTCGTATGCGTCAGCTCAGGTCCGGGCGCGACCGGCGTTCGAGGGGGCTCCGACAGTCGCAGGTTCGGACGAAAGCGCGCCGGAAGCGCCGACCCGAAGGCGTCCGGGAGACGAGTATTTACGGTTCAGCCGACCCACAGGAGCGTATGGACGGCAAGACGGCCGTGATAACGGGTGCGAGCCGCGGCATCGGCGCCGCCGTCGCTCGCGAGTTCGCCGACGCGGGCGCGAATCTGGTGCTGTGTGCCCGGGACACCGAACGACTGGACGACGTCGTCGACGAGATCGAGGGCGACGGCGGCACCGCGCTCGGTCTCAGAGCAGACGTGCGAGACGAGTTCGACGTGGAGCGCGTCATGGAGCGCGCGGCGCGGATCGGGGGCGAGATCGACCTCGTCGTGGCCAACGCCGCGGTCAAACACGGCGAATCGGGCGAACTCCCGCTGGAGGAGGAGGCCTACAGCAGTTTCGACGACACCATGCGGACCAACGCCCGCGGCGTCTTCGTCACCGTCAAGGAGGCGCTGCCGCATCTCGCGCCCGACGCTCGCGTGCTGGTGCCCTCGGGGCTGGTGGCCAGAGAGGCGAAACCCGGCGTCGGTTCGTACGCGGTCTCGAAGGCGGCGGCGGAGGCGATCGCTCGCCAGTTCGCGGTCGAACTCGAACAGACGGTCGGCGTCGTCGACCCGGGGCTGGTCTCGACGTCGCTGACCCGGGAGCGAGGACGCCGCGAACCCGAGGACGTCGCGCCGATGTACCGGTGGGCGGCCACCGAACTGGCGGCCGCGGAGTTCGACGGCGCGGTCGTCGGCCTCAAGGAGTGGAAGCGAGCGACCCGCTGACGCAGTAGCGGGTGCGCGAGCCACGCGCCGACGGCTCCGCCCCGGACCGACGGCCTTATTAATTGCAGAAGACGGCTTAATAGTATGAGACGCCTCTCGCGACTGGGCCTCGCCGCCGTCCTCGCGCTGCTGGTCCTGACCTGGCTCGGCCTCTCGGCCGGGACGGTGAAGGTCGCCGGCATCGCGTGGGTGGCGTTTCTCGCGATGGCGGTGGCGGCCCCCCTCGGCGGCGGGACGGGACGCGGCAGCACCGGCGTGCTCGTCTGGGGCTACGGCCTCGCGAGCGGCGCGATGGTGACCAGCGCGGCCGTCTTCCTCGTCCCGCAGGCCATCGGACAGCACCCGCAGTACGGCGGTTTCGGCGTCGCGCTCGGGTTGCTCGTCGGCTTCGCCGCCCACACGATCAGCCACGAACTCGCGCATCTCGACCTCCCGATCGACCGCACCGTCGCGGAGTTGAGCGCCCACGCGCTCGCGGCGGGGGCGATCATCGGGATCATCTACGGCAACATGCCCGAGCTCGGGCCGACCCTCGGACTCGCCATCGTCTCGCACAAGGCGCCGGCGGGCTACGCCGCGGCGAACCGACTCGCGCGACGCGACCGCGACTGGACGGCCCTGCTCCTGCCGGCGACCGGCGTCGGCCTGACCGCGCTGACGGCGAGTATGGTCCAGTTGCCGGCCTCGCCCGCGTTCCGGGGCGTCGTCTTCGGCTTCTCCGCCGGCGTCTTCCTGCACGTCGCGATGGACTTCCTGCCGCGGTGCGAGCTCGGCAGCGACATCCACGACATCCTCAAACTCCACGGCGAGGCCCACGAACTCCTCGACCGCCTCCGGGTCCACGCCGTCGCGAGCACCGCCATCGGCGGCCTCGCGGTGTTTCTCGCGTGGATCGCGCTCGGGTGAGGCGTCGGCCGCTCACTCGCCGCCCATCCGACGGAACTGCAGCGAGATGGCCGCGCCCGTGATCAGGAGCACGGCGAGGTTGAACGCCGCCTGAAACAGCGACCGGTACGCCGGGGATATCCACCGGTTGATCGCGTTCGAGGCGCTCAGGTAGAACTGCACGAGGGCGACGAATCCGAGGACGCCAAGCGCCACGAGCACGGCGTAGTCGAAGTAGCGCCGCGCCCGCTCCGAGACGAGTTCCGAGGACTCCTCGTCGTCGTTCGCGTCGTTCGCTCGCTCCGCTGGTTCGTCGCCCGCGCTCTCGTCGGTGTGCTGTGTGGACGTGTCGTGCATGGGTGACTCCGCTGTCGTCTGGTCGTCGTCGCTCACCGGCCCCACCTCCTGGCGAACAGCGCGAGGAACGCGACGGCCGCGATGGCCGGCAGGACGCCGAATCCGGGGGCCTGTGACTCCGTCGTCGGCGTCCGGCCGCCGCCGGCACCGCCGGTCTCGAAGTCGCTGACCTCCAGTTCGACTTCCTCCTCTCGCTGGTCGACTTCGAGGGTTCGGCGGGGATCGAGATTCGCGGCGGCCCGCGTGGAGTCGACGACCACGTCGTCCCTCCAGAGGACCACGTCGACGTAGTAGTTGTACTCGCTGGGGACGGTCACCTCGGCGTCGACGGTCGCGGTCCGGCCCGGTCGGATCGGCTCGACGGGGACCGTGGTGCGACCGGCGACGATGTTCGATTCGGCCTGCCGGAGGACGAAGGTGACTTCGAGGTCGTCGGCCGAGGGTTCGTCGCCGGCGTTCGTCAACGCCGCCGAGAGCGAGAGCGTCGTCCGGTTGTCCGAGACCTCGGCGACGGTAAAGGAGACCGCCGGCAGCGCCGCCGTCGTCTCCGTGAACCGAACCGTCGATCGGGCGTACTGCGGGTCGAGCGCCCCGAGTCCGCGGACCTCTTTCCGACCGGTTTCGACGCGTTCGCCGTCCCGGTAGACGGCGACCTCGATGCGGTAGCCGCCTTCGCGGGGGACGGTGAGGTTGGTCCTGACGGCAACCTCACGGTTCTCGGTGAGGTCGCCGACCCGCACGGTCTCGGTGGCCTCCTCGAAGCCCGACTCCAGATCGACTGCCCGGAACCGGACGCTGACGTTCTCCGTGGGGTTCCCGCGGTGGGAGAGTCGCGCCTCGACCCGGAGGGTCGCCGTCTCGCCGGTCACCGCGCCCGTCCGGATCGGCATGTCTGTGACCCGGACGAGCCCCGGACTCCGGAACTCCTCTTCTGGGTCTGCGAGTGCGTTGGGAACGCTGGCGACGGCGAGGACCGACCCGAGGAGGACGAGAGCGGCGGCGACCGACAGGGCGGTCTCTCTGTTCATGTGACAACAGCGACTCGAATCGAACAAATGTCTTGTGGCGACGTCGCATGATTTATACCTCTCAGCGGAGGGGTGTGGTGTATGACGACGTACGTGCTGGCCACGAACGACGTGCACACGAGCGCGGCGCTCTGTGACTACCTGGACGACCGGCTCGACGAGGACGACGAGGTCCACGCCGTCAACTCCCTGCCCGGCGGCGACGAGACCGACAGCGACGAGGTGCGCGACGGCGAAGACGCGCTCAACGCGGTTCGCACCCGACTCGGCGCCACCGCCACCGTCGAGACCCACCAGCTCATCCGCGGCAACGACGTCGCGGACGACCTGCTCGACCACGCCGACGAAACCGGGGCCGACGAACTGGTCATCGGCGTCCGCAAGCGGAATCCGACCGCCAAGGTCGTGTTCGGGAGCAACGCCCAGCAGATCCTCCTGCAGACGAATCTCCCCACCGTCGTCGTGCCGCTCGAAGAGGTGTAGGCGGCCCGAACGCGGCCGGCGGCGGCCGCGACGACGCGTCCGAGACCCCGCTCAGAAGAACAGTCCCTTGATCGCGTTGACGACGGTCCACTTCGCCTGTTCGACCGGGTGTCCGCGCTCGCCGGCGATCCGGATCTCGTCGCTCCGGACCGCCTCGCGGAAGGCGGCCGCCGGATCGTCGGCCGACGCGACGGCTTCGAGCACGTCGCGCGTCGTCGTGATCTTCAGTTGCGCGTCGGGGTGCGCACCGCGCTGGAGCTCCCGAATGCGGTTCTGCTCGTCCATGTAGAACGAGTAGACTGCGGTCTGGTCTCCGTCCTCGATGTAGACGTTGGCTCGCCTGTCGGCCAGCTGGTCGCCGGCGATTCCGAGGTCGACCTCCGAGACGCGCTCGTTGTACTTCGGCACCATCTCCGAGACCGTCTCGTACGCCTCGTCTTCCCACGCCGGCGCGTCGGTCTGGGCGAGCGCGCCCGGGACCGCGGCCGCGAGTAGCGTCACCAGCACCAGTCCGACCACGATTCGTGTGCGCATGCCGGGGGATACGCGTACACCGACATTAACGCTTCGCCGGACGGGAGCCGAGAGCGCGGCGACCTCTCAGCGCACGTGCGTGTCGAGGAAGGCGAGCTGGTGTCCGACGGCGGCCTCGAACGCGCGACCGAACACGTCGAAGTGGTCGGCCGGGAGCGTCACGAACGTGACGTCGGCGAGTTCGTCCGCGGCGCGTTCGACGGGGGCCATCGGGACGACTTCGTCGCGCGTCCCGGCGAGCAGGAACGCGGGTGCCATCACCTCGTCGAGGTCCGTCACCGGCCGGTGGCGGAGGACGCCCGGCAACCCCCGTGCGGGCGTGGCGTTTCGCCACGCGCTGTCCTCCGGCACGAGGTCCAGATAGGCGGCTTTCACGCCCGGCGCGGTGAGGACGGCCCGTTCTCCGGAGTCGCCGACGACGGGCACCTCGTAGGGACCGAACAGGAGCGACTGGGCGCTGTCGCGGACGCCGGCGAGAAAGAGATTCGCGAGCGTTCGCTTCGGCATCGACCGGATCAGCGACCGCCCGTCGAGCATCGGCATCTGCGCGACGACGCCCGCCACGCCGGTCGCCTCGGCCGCGACCCGGAAGACGTGCCCGCCCGACAGCGAGACGCCCCAGAGGACGACGCGCGAGGAGTCGACGCCGTCGGCGTCGCGGGCCGCCGCCATCGCTGCGCGGTAATCCTCCACCTGCCGGTCGATGGCGACGAGCTGTCGCGGGTCGCCCTCGCTGTCGCCGAAGTGCCGGTAATCGAAGACGAACGCCGCGTATCCGTGTTCGGCGAAACGCTCTGCGAAACGGGGCAGGCCGAAGGTTCGTTCGGCCGCGAAGCCGTTTCCCATGACGACGACCGGAGCGTCGTCCGGCCGGTCAGGGCGGTAGAGCGTTCCGACGCACCGTTGCCCGCCGCTCTCGAAGCGCATCCGGACGGTCGAGAACTCGAAGCGCGAGGTGTGACGGACCGTGCTCATGGTCGTTCCTCCAGCGTGTCGAGGACGCGCTGGGAGAACTCCGTCTCCGAGATGCGATACTCGGTGAGCGCCTCGAACCACTCGGCCTCGGCGTACCACGTTCCCTGCACGTCGTCGTCGAATCGCAGCACCGTCGCCTCGACGAGCGTCGGCTCCCACCGGTCGTCCTCGAGGAGGTCGACGAACGTGTTCAGCGCCCGCCCCATCTCCATGTGGTTGACGTGCTCGCCGGGAAACGCCGTCACGTAGGTGAGCGCGACGGTCTCGCCGGTGGAGAGCGATTCGACGCTGATGCCGTTGCTCCGGAGTTCGGCTTCGAGTCCCGTGAGTGCGTCGTTCATGTGGGTCGATAGACGCGTCACCGGCTAAACTGTACCGCGTTCGGCGTCGGCGCTCGAAACGAACGCAGCGACGAAAAACGAGAGCGTCGTCGGTCGCAGTGGGACGGCTAGTTCCCGAACATCTGGCGCATCATCGGGTGCATCTCCATGAGCTGCTCCTCTGCGATCTCCTCGTACAGCTTGTACGTGATGGAGACCGTCAGCAGCAGCCCGGTGCCGGAGACGCCGCCGATGGTGCCGAGCATGTTCGCGAGGACGGCCAGCAGACCCACGAGGGCGCCGCCGATGACCGTCACCTGCGGGATGTACCGCTCCATGACCTTCTCGATGACCTGCGGGTTCCGCCGGAAGCCGGGGATCTGCATCCCGGAGTTCTGG
>Ga0207797_1001141_pt1 | contig 19647 bp, 2 predicted proteins | sample PRCRCaboRojoPR_6_FD_187275 | JGI IMG/M metagenome (GOLD analysis project Ga0207797, IMG submission 187275) | Marine sediment microbial community from Cabo Rojo, Puerto Rico - PR CR 10% Liquid 1 (SPAdes) | ecosystem: Environmental > Aquatic > Marine > Coastal > Sediment | place: Cabo Rojo, Puerto...
ACGGCGGCCTCACGAGCCAGACGACGACCACGGTCACCTACGGGGAGCCCGGCACCTACACGCCCAGGGTGCGGGCGTGGATCCAGGTCGAGGAGCGAAGCGACGAGATCGAGTGCCCGGAGGTGACCGTCCGGTCCGAGAACGAGCCCCCGGAGGCAGTCGCCGGCCTCTCACCGCCGGGGCCGACTGTCGGGTCGACGGTCACCCTGGACGGATCACGGTCGAGCGACCCGGACGGGCGCGTCGTCGAGTACCGCTGGGACACCGACGGGGATGGCACCGCGGAGATCACCACCACCCGGCCGACCGCCCGGACGACGTTCTCGACTCCCGGAAACGTCCGCGTGACGCTGACGGTCGTCGACGACGACAACGCCACCGACACGACGACGGCCGGCGTGGACGTCGTTCCCGGAACGGAGACGGACGAGCCGACGACGACCTGTCGGGTCGACCCCGGGCAGATCACTCCGGGCGAGGCGGTCGTCGTCGACGCCTCGGGGTCCGAGGCGGTCTCGTCCGTCGAGTTCGACACGGACGGGGACGGCGAGGGCGAGGTGACGGACGAGACCGACTACCGGGAGACGGTCGTCTACGACGAGATCGGGGAGTACGCCGTTCGGGTCCGGGTGTACCGCGACGGACGGGAGCCGACGACGGCGGACTGCGGGACGGTCGTCGTCAGGGGGGAGAACAGTCCGCCGCGGGCAGACGTGGACCACGTCCCGCTCTCGGCCGCCCCCGGCGGGCAGATCACGTTCGACGCCTCGAACTCGTGGGACGCCGACGGACGGATCGTCGAGTACCGGTGGGACTTCGGCGCGGACGGCAACGTCGAGACGACGACGAACGGACCGACGGTGACCTCGACCTACAGGTCCGCCGGGAACTACACCGTCCGGATCATCGTCGTCGACGACGACAACGCGACCGACAACGACGAGGATCGGGTCGCTATCATCGAGGACGACCCCGAACCGTCCATCTGGCCGTGGCTGCTCCTGTTCGTCTTCGGCGGTGGGGGTGGGGGGTACCTCCTGTGTCGGAGACGGGGCCGGATACCGGACCTCGGCAGCGAATCGTCGGACGGAGGCATCACGGCCTACGCGACAGGGACGTTCGAGACGCCGGCGGAGTCGAACGCGACGTCGGTAACCGGACTGGGGTTCGAGCCCGACATCGTGTTGTTCACCGCCGCTACCGCCCTGGACCACACCGACGGGTGGAGCTACGGGAAGGCCCTCCGCAATCCGGACGGGACCGTCACGCAAAACGCCGTCAGCATTGCCGACGACGCGCGAAGCGCGGACGCGACCGTCTGTTCGGTCCGGAGCGGCCGGGTGTTCGACGTGGCCGCCCCGCACCACGACCGGGCCGAGAGTCTCGCCGGCAGCGTCGAGCGGACGACGTCCGACGGCTTCGAACTCGGGTTCGAAGGGTCACCGGCGACGTCGAGCGACCGAACCGACGATCGCCACAGGGTCATGTTCCAAGCGTTCGCTCTGGCCGACGGTACGGACGCGGCGGTCGGTCACGTCCGGGTGCCGGCCGGCCCCGAGCCGGCCGCCTCCGAGGGGGTGTCGCGTTCCCGACCGGGGCGCGGCGAGATCGATTCGGGAGACCGGACGGGCGGGGAGACCAGGGACGGTCCCATCGTCACGCAGTCAGTCGACGTCGGGTTCGACCCGGCCCACGTCGTCCTCACGGCGACGAACGCCGCGCGGGTGGACGAGGACGGCGGGACCGACGGCGTCGTCGGGGTCTCCCACGGGGAAGCCGTTCGAAGCGAGGAGACGATCCGCCAGCGCGCCGTCAACAGTTCGCTGGATCCCGGAGCGGTCCACCGGAACAGCTACGCCGCCACGGAGAGCGAGGCCGTCCACCTGCTCTACGGCGACGGTGATCCCGACGGCCGGACCACCGCCCGTGTGACCGGTTTCGACGACGGGATCGAGTTGACGTACGACGAGCTCGCTAACGGCCCCGGGCTGATGACGTATCTGGCAGTTGGTGGCGGGGACGTACCGGCGGTCGGTCACGTCGGCGTGCCGGCTCCCGACGACGCCGGTCGGATACCCGTCGACGTCGGGTTCGAACCGGCGATGGTCGAGTTGACCGCCTGCAACGTCGACGTGGTAGGCGGCGAGCGAACCGTCGACGACAGCCCGTTCTCGTTCGGCTGGTCGCACGGGACGGTCACCCCTGGGCCTGCGGGCATCGAACACTACATGCTCCACGGAGCGTTCGACGCCGTCGAACCGTTCGGCGGACCGTCGCCCGGGAACGCGGGTGCGACCGGTGCGGGACACGGAACCGACGGCGGTCGCCCGGACGGCGGACCCGAATCGGCCAGCCCCGGTGGTTCCAGGGGGTCCGGGTTCGCCGGATCCTCGCCGGCCGGTGCGGCCGTGTTCACTATCGACGACGACGGGCGCATCCTCGGCCGGGACGACGTCCGGGTCGACCGGATCACCGAGACGGGGTTCGAGCTCTCGGTCACGGACGTGAGTACGGACCGGCGGTCCCGAAGCGCGGGGCGGCGGCCGGTCGTCTTCTACAAGGCCTGGCCGGCCCCGGAGGGGTCGTCGTGACTCGACCGACGTGTGTGTCCGGGGCTGTAGCGGTCGACCCCAACGGGATCGACACGGTCTCGTGGGGAAGGGCGTCCGGGACGGGACCGTCCTGCTCGGCCGACCGCCCGCCGGGAGGCGGGGGCGTCCCGGGCACTGGCCAGTGTCGGACACCAGCAAGCGGAGCCACCAGATCACGATGACGATCCACCACACGATCCGACGTACCGACGGATGGGGGAACGACACTCGCCGGAGACGGACCGACGAGAGCGGAGATCAGAATGGCTAGAGACGCCCGATCGCCCCACGGCGACGAGGACCCGGACCCGGAATACCTGCGGGTCGCACGGTCGCAACTCGACGGCGTCGAGGACCACTGCGAGAGCGCCCGGCGCAGTCTCGACGACCTGCGGGGATCGCTCGCGGGTGCGGAACGGGAGGTCGCCCGGGACACGGTCGGTCGAGTCCTCGACGAGCAGCCGCCGTTGGCCGAGCGCTGCCGGGCGATCCGGACGAACACGTTCGAGGCACTGGAGCGCCAACTCTCGAAGCTCGTGGTGAGCACTCCCGAGGCGGCCGGGGACCTCACAGCCGGCTGCCTCGACGATTCGATGGCCGAACTCGGCCAGCATCACGACCGATTGATGACGGCGGTCGGGCGGCTCGAAGACCTCACCCGCGGCGACCGGTTCGACACCGCCGCGGCCCGGCGGGCCGTCGAGGACGGCATTCGGGCGATCGACCACATCGATTCGACTGCGAGCCTCCTGCAGTGTCTGCTGGCGAAGGGCGCTCCGCTGCCGGCGGACGCCCGGGAAGGGGTCTCCACCGGCGGGACGGCCCCCGACGCCGAGTTCGTAGTCTCGGGAACGATCACCCACGGAGAGACACCGCTCGATGGCGTCACTGTCCGTGCGTTCGACCGTGACCTCGACGGCGAGGAACCCCTCGGTGAGGCGACGACGGACCCGAGCGGTGCATACCGGATCACCTACGGCGAAGCCGACTTCGCGAGGAACGAACGCGGGACGGCTGACGTCGTGGTGGACGTGTTCAACGAGGTGGGCGCCCGACTGGGAGGGTCGGCAGTCCACTACAACGCCGGCCGCGAGACGACCGTCGACCTGCAGATCCCGCCCGAACGGGAGGTCGTGCCGTCGGAATACGCACTGTTGCGATCCGAGCTCGACCCGCTCCTTTCCGGCCGGTCGGTGACGGTGCTTTCGAACGACCAGCTGGAGTTCCTCACGAACGAGCTGAACCTCCCGGACCGCGAACGGTTCCCCGCCGGCGAGGGGACGCTCGACCTGTTGCGGACGGCGACCGAACTCGCGTCCCGGAGCCCGTTTCAGGTGCGGACGCTCTACGCCCTGACCCGGACGACGAGCGTCGGGGACAGACGGAGTCTCGCACGGAGCGATCCGTCGACACTCGCAGACCGGATCCGCGCCGCTGACGCGGAGAACGTCGTCGACGTCCGCATCGAGGGGCTCGAAGACCGGCTGGCGCGAAAGAGGGAGGACCTCCGGCGCCTGTTGGAACTCGAAGCGGGGGAGGAAACGCGGGCCACCGTCGAGGTCGTCACAGTCGACGACGACCCACTGGTTGGAGTGACCGTTCGAGTGCAGGACCCCGAGGACGAGCGCAGACGACGGAGCTTCAGTACCGACGAGGACGGGACCGTTACGTTCTCGTACATGCGTCCGAGCGACGAACGCTCTCGTCGGTTCCACCTGACGGTGACGAACGACGCGGGAGTCTCCCTCCTCGAGGAGACCGTCGCGGTTGCCGAGGGCGGCATCACGACGGTCACGGTGCCCGCAGACGAGACCGGGTTCTCGGGTTGCGAGACCCTGCGTTCGCTCCGATCGGAACGGGGGATCCAGTTACCCCGACTGGATGGCGACTCCGAGCTAACCCTAGGGAGCGTCCGCCGCGCCGGTGGCGTCGAGAACCTCGACAGGTCGGCCGCAGCCGACCGGGAAACGCGGGACGCGATCGACGGGATTTCCGCACTGGACCTGTTGACCGATCCGGAGACGAGCCAAGAGCTCGTTCGGCAGGGCTACACCGACCAGCGATCCATCACGGGGACGCCACTCGCGGAGTTCCAGTCGACGATGCACGGAACACTCGGGGGGCGACAGGCGGCAACGATTCACGCGACGGCACAGGCACAGACGTACCTGCTCGATAGCGTGCAGGTCGACAGGCGCGCGGGGTTGCGAAACGGGACCCGTCCAGTCGACGGGGAGTTCCAGAGAGGTGTGAACGATGACGGGTGACGGTGCGACGTTCGCGGAACTCGAGGCGTACAAGTGTACCTGCGAGGACCACGAGTCGGTGGTGAGCCCGACTGCCTATCTGACGGACCTCCTCGACTACGCCACCGACGACGGCTCGGGAGGCGGGCACGTCAAAGATTCGGACGGATCGGTGTCGATCGACGACCTCGAACGGACGTTCCACCAGCCCTTCGGCGAGATCGCTGCGAAACCGGAGTTGGCACAGGAGACGGTCCGTCACGTCAGGATCTGCGTCGAAGCGCTGCTGGGATACCTCGACGACGGAGACGGCTCGACGTCCGAGGAGTCGTTCGAAATGTTTGGCGACGACGAGACGGGGTCGGGGATCCCGGACGGGAGCGAGACGGACGCGTACCGCACCGCCGCCTACGAGGCCCTACTGGACGAGTGGGGTGTCACCCGCGACGACCTGCGGACTGCCGCCTACGACGAGAGCGAGCGCGGATGGATCGCCGACACGATCGGCGTGCCCGAGTGGACCGTGCCGGACCTCTGGCTCGACCCTGACGCGCCGCTGAACAGAGCGTACGAGGACTATCCCAAGCCGAAGGAGACGTCCCTCTTCGAATCGATCGACGAGACGTTCCCCGTCTCCGAGACGAACCTCGAGGACCTGTTCGGCCTGCCGGCTGTGACGAAGCCGACGGACGGGGGCCGGAAACGGACCGATCCCCTCCGGACGATCGAGGAACCCTACGTCCGGATGTGGCGGATCCAGTATCTCAGAAACGAGTGGGCCGAGGAGGACCACCCCTCTGACGCGTACCCGGCGCACCTCCATCAAAACACGCCCCACACCAACGCGCAGATCGACAGCGAGAGTACGCGACCGATCGTCGATCCAGACCTGATCGGTCCGGACGACTTCCGGGTCGTCCCCGGGAGGCCCTCCTTCTCGCGCCGGGACGCGTTCCCCGGCGACGATGCGGCGTTCTCGCTGTGGGAAACCCGCCGGACGTGGCTGGACGAGGAACTGGAGTCGATCTGGGAGGAGCTCCCGACCGACGAACTTCTGCTCGTCGAAGTCCAGACCGTCCCGGCGGGAAGCGACTCGGCGAGTCTCAACGACGAGTACGTCGTCCTCGAGAACACCAGCGGCGGACTCGTCGACCTGACCGGCTACCGGATCGAGGACGATGCCGGTCACGAATACGCGTTCCCTGCCGGGTTCACGCTGAATCCGGGCACTCAGGTCGCAGTACACACCGGAGCGGATCCGTCCTCTCCGGACCTCTCCGAGGCGGAGATATCGAACGTGTCCCCCAGGGTCGGTCCCGGAGATCTGGACCGGTCGGACCCGTATTTACCTGACTCGACAGAGGTGGGTCCAACTGATCTGTACTGGGGAGCGAGCGGGGCGATCTGGAATACCTCTGGGGACACTGTCCACGTATTCGACGATCAGGACTCCCGAGTCCTCTCGACGGCTTACTCCGGCAGCGGGTACGTCGACGACGGGGGGTACTCGGTTTCCTACGACCGGGGTGGGATCCCCGCCGTTCTCAACGAGATGTTGGGAACGATCTCGTATTCGGGCCACACCGGAGAACAGGTCTGGTACGCGGGCCATCAGAACAGCCCCCCGGACGTGCCCGAAACCCCGTCCTCGGGAACGGGGGACGAGGGACCGCTCGTCCGGCGTGGATTTCTGCAGGACTTCGATCGCTTGTACAGTCAGCTCACGGGCGAGAGGGAGACGGCAACCCGGGCCAGAGAGGAACGGAAGAGGAGCCAGTATCCGACGGGACCCGCCGAGGACCCGCCGGCCGAGGCGGCTCGAACCGTCGTCAACGGAGAACTCCACCTCTCGGAGTCGGCGTTCCGCCGTCTCGTCGATCTCCTTCGGAAGCACTACGGGGACGAGGCGAGGATGACCGACGAGGAGTGGTGGGAGGTCGCCTCGATCATCGCCCAAGCGCGCAAGCGGAGCCTCTTCGACGTCTGGATCACCGAGGAGAGCGACGAGAAGGACGTCCACCTCGACCGCACGACGTTCTGGCAATCGCAGCGTGAGCCACGGCAGGGCGAGTGGTCGCTCCGACTCGACCGTCACGATCCGCTCGACCCCGACGAGGCCGCGGTACCGTTCATCGACCCGGATCTGATGAACCGCTCCGACCTCCCCGAGCGACCGCGTGGCGAAGACGCCCACGAGCTATACGAGACCCGACAGGAGCGGCTTCGGAAGCGTCGCGCGTCGTTCACCGAGACGTTCGACGACCGTCGGCGAACACTCCAGTCGACGTTCGAATCCCTGCGAGAGAAACACGAGAGGGAACGGGAACGTCTCACCTCCGGTGGGTCGGTCCCGAAGAACGAGAGCACGATCGACGGGATACTCGCAGGCCAGTACGGGTCGGTGACGTGGCCCGAATCCGTCGGGGATGGTCATCAGGATCGCGCCGAGAACGACTGGGAGGCACGGATTTCCTGGCTTCACGAGGGACTGCAGCTGGCGAAGAAACGAACCCGGAGTGGAAGCGACCTCTCGAGCGACGAACAACAGCAGATCACGGAGGTCGAGGCGAAGCTCGACGACCTGCGGCTCTCGAACGACGAGTTCCGACAACTCCACCGGCTACGCGAGCGCGCCAAGCTCACCGGACCCGACGACGAGGGGCTCTCGCCCGACGAAATAGGGGACCTGTTCGCCGTGCTGCCGCTCGGGAACCCGCTCGATCCGGTTCTCACGACCGCGTACGAACCGGAGAAGAACGAGAGCGAGCTACAGCCGATATACGCCGATCCCGAGACACCTCATCGTTGGGATCCCCTCTTCGACGAGATTGCGCCCGAACTCGAAGACGGTTCGACGAGCAACACCGGGCAGCGGGGATCCGTTCCACCCGAACTGGACGCCCTCGGACTGTCCGTCGAGGAGTTCGAATCCGTGCTGTCACTCAGACGCCGCGCTCGGCCGGGACCCGACGGCGACGCGCCATCGGAAGCACTCGTCTCGGAGGTAATTCGGATTCTCACGTCGGTGTGGAAGCGAAACGAGCACTATCCGACGGGGGGCAGCAATTCCGATGGAAGCAACTGGGTTACCGAAGAAACCGAGGCCGACGTCGATGATTACTGGGACGCCCGGAAGGCGCGACTCCCGAAGTGGCGGGCCACCCCGGAGGATCGCGCCGAGTGGCAACGGGCGCTCTACCGGCGAAGTTCGGCGCCGATCGTCGATCCCGACCTCCTCCAGGGCGTCGACGACTTCGAGACGCCCGCCTGGAAGAAGGACGGGTTCGACCTCTGGAACGACCGCACGGACTTCCTGTCGGGCTCGAAGGGCACGGCCCTGGTTTCGGAGATCGAACAGCTGCGGACGGAAGCCCAACAGGGCAACCACAAGCTGACCGAATCGAAGGCGTCACGGGCTAGAACGGACATCGACGTCGCGCTCGAACGGACGGTCGGCGTCACGCTGTCCGACCTGCGGACCATCGCCGAGGAGATGGAACGGGGCAACGACGTCGGCATCAGGCTGGCGCGACTCGACCTCACACCGTCGGCCCTGTCGTACGTCTTGGAGATCGACGACCACCTCGGCACCCAGCCGATCCGCGTCGAGGAGTGGGAGAGCCTGCAGAACATCCTGTTGCGGGCCTGGAAGCAGCGCCAGTACGGCCGCTGGAACCGCGAGGAGCGCGCCCTCGGTGTCGTCCTCGAACCCCAGCAGTTCGACCTGCCCGATCCGGACGACGACCGGACTGCCCCCGAAGAGGACGACCCGCTCCGGTGGCGCGTCGAGTGGTCGATCCGGAGCGAGTGGGAGGACGTCCTCGAAACCCGGACCGACCAGTTAGAGGAGGTCGACGACGAGATAGCGGAAGCCGTCGCTGCCGCGGAAAGAGACGCGTTGCCGGTGCTCCGCGACACGCTGATCGACCGCGCGGACACCAGCAGACCAGTGTTGAGGCCGCCCTCGAACCTCGATGGACCGACCGACTCGAACGGCGGGAAGGCGGAGTGGCTCTCCGAGCGGCTGCTCGTCGACACCGAGATGCACGGCGGTCGGGAGACGACCCGGACGAGCCAGGCGATCACGTCGCTGCAGGACCTCCTGCAGTCGCTGGATCTCCACCTGGACGATCGGGAGAGCGGGCTGAGTGACGCCGGCCTCTCGCTCGACGACGCGGACTTCGACCGGCGCTGGGAGTGGCTCGGCACCTACGACAGGTGGAAGGCGGCGATGGGGGTGTACGTCTATCCGGAGAACGTCCTGTTGCCGACGCTCCGGCGGCGGACGACGGAGACGTTCGATCGGATCGCACGGCGAATATCCCGGGACCGAGATCTCACCGCGTCGCGAGCTTACGAGGCGGTTGAGGAATACCGGGAGTATCTCATGGACGTGATGGCACTTCAACCGAGGACGGGGTGTATGGCACCGGAGTTCAGATCGATAGAGGACGAGAGCCGTGGATTGGCCTACGTTTTCGCGGAGAGTCTGAATTCGGGCACACACTACTTCACGGCATTCGATCCGATGTGGGAAGATCACCGGCATGAGAACACCACATGGACACGCATCGAGGCGATGAGTTCATCCGCTACGATCGAGGGTGCTTCGACCTACGAAGACTCGATTTACCTATTCGTCTCGACCCAAGATTCGAGTGGTGGTGGTGGGGAGAACAGCCCGGAGAACAGCGGGAGCGACAACACGAGAAGGGAGAGTAAACTCGAATATCTCCGTTATGATATCAAAGATGGAATATGGAACAAACCTCAGAAAATCGCACTTCCCGACGAAGTAGACGAGACGAAACTCGGGAAGATCAAGGATGTCGACGTCGTAATGGTCGAAGGGTGGAATCGACCACCCGAAGTCACTGTTGATTTCGATGCGGAAGGGGGGAATCGACGGGCGCGTTTGTTCGTTCAGTTCGACAGCGGGGGGACTCCACCGGACGAGAACAGCTACAACGACGTTCTCATCTTGAAAAATGCTGCTTCACCGATCGCTACCATCGCAATCGACGACGACGTTCGTGTCACATTTGATCGATACCGCTTCCACGTATCCCGAGCGGACGGGCAGAATCTACTCAAGTCGAAGACATACAAGGACTACGGCAAGGACCTTCCGATCAGGCAGGTAGGCAACGTCATCTATCGACCAACGAGAGGAGACAGCGTAGTTCTGCTGCCGATCGTTCCCACGGAAAAACCCGTGCTTGCACTCCTCGATTGGTCTGATCAGGCCAACGTACTCTTCTCACATCAACCTGACAGTACGTCCTGGAAAAATCAATCGAGATACAGCGCGGCGCGGATTGAGCAGTGTAACAACGTAATCAGTCTTCCAAAACAGATCGGAGACGTTTCACTCGAACAGAAAAACGAAGTGTTGATCGGACCGGGTTACTCCCGGTGGTCAACCTTCGTTCCGATGACCCTGAAGGTGACGTTCTCTTCTGGTGGGGAGAGATTTCTCGCAAAGTCCGACAGGGAACTCGTCCCTGCTATGGACGAACAGGCAGTCGAGGCGGCTGACCGCACTCCCTGGCTCTACGGTCCACGGGTGGCAGACAACGACGAGCTCTCGAGAGACCTCCAGGATCACGCCGCAAGTGCGGAAGACATCCTCGACGCGACGGAGTTCGATTCGGGGAAGTCACCAAATCTCGTCTACGTCGCGGAGGCGTACTACTATCTTCCATTATTTCTTGCACGGCAACTCACCCGCGCTGGCGAGTACGAGGAGGCGCTTCGGTGGTTCCGGACGGTGTACGACTTCACCGCGAGTGGCACCAGTTCCGATCCCCGTGTCATATGGCCGGAACTGGAGCCGGATCCGCCCGGTGAGGGATCGAAGCCCGGGACGGACTGGCTCCTGGATCCGATCGACCCACACGCCATCGCCGAGACGCGGTCGAACCCGTACACCAAGTTCACCGTGTTCTCGATCGTCCGGTGTCTGTCCGAGTACGGCGACGACGAGTTCGCACAGGACACGCCGAAGTCGGTCGCCAACGCGACCGATCTCTACGAGCAGGCGCTGGACCTTCTGGACGAGGACGTGCTCCACCGCGACGCGGATCCCTGTCGGAGCCTCGTCGCAGGCCTCAGTACGAGTATCCTCGCCTGGGTTACGGAACCGGAGATCTGGAAGGGTGATCCGGAACTCACCCGGACGGAGGTCGAGGCCAAAACCAACGAACTGGTACGGGTCGTGAGGGGGATCGATGACTACACGGACAGACGGCAGGCCGTCACGGAGATCCAGAACCACCTGGAGTCGGGGAACCTCGACAAGGCCCTGGACGTTGCCAACGAGTGGCAGGAACCGGAACACGACGAGTCCCCCTTCGGGGAGCGGATCACGACCGTGATCGCCGCGATGAAGGGGGAAGACTCCGGAAACCGCAAGACGGAACGGGACGCGGTCGACGTCGCGAACGCGGTGAAGAACAGAGACGAGGCGACCGGGAACTCGAAGCGCACGGGCGATCCGGACGTCTCGAAGGCCGATCTACTGGAGCACGTCCAGCTATCCGCGGACAACATCGACGCCACTGGTTTCTACGGGACCGAGACCGCGCTCCCCGTGGACAGGCAGTCGGGGCTGGATCCCGCCGACACGGATACCGAATTCGATCCGATCGTTCGGGACGTCGGTGCGGATCCGTCCGAGGACTCCGAGGGTCAGCGATCCGGGGAGACGTCCGACGGCGAGAACTCCCCCAGCGAGAACTCCCCCAACGAGGACGCCGAATTCGTCGAGGCTGAGCCAGAGGCCGAGTCGATCGAGAGCAAACCCTCCCTGAGCGAGAAGGAGTCGACCACCGTCGACGCGGCCACGATGAACGTCATCGAAGCGACTAACCACCAGTTCTGCGTCCCGAAGAACCCGCTGCTCGACTCGCTCCGGCGCCACGCCGAGGTCAACCTCGATAAGATCCGGTCGGGGCGCACCATCGCCGGCATGAAGCGAGAACTCGACCCGTACGCGAGTTCCGTCAGCGTCGAGGGTGCGACACCGACGCCGTCGGGGGGTGGAGCTATCGGCGCTGCGGAGGGTGACGTCCAGGCGACGAACTACCGCTACGAGACGCTCATAGAGCGTGCGAAGGAACTCGCCAAGCAGGCCCGACGGTTCGAGTCGGAACTCCTGACCGCGATCGAGAAGGCCGACCGAGAGGAGTACAAACTCGAGAAGGCTCGCCAGCAGGTCGAACTCGCCGAGGAACGTGTCTCCCTGCAGGAGACCCGCATGGAGCGAGCCCGGGGAAAGGTGGAGCTCGCTCGGCTCAAACGAGAACGGGCACGGTTCCGAAAACAGCGCTACGACGAGTGGATCGATAATCCCCTGTGGGTCCCGGAGAAGGGGGAGAGGGGAATAATCAACTTGCTGTATCGCGTAGCACGGTTCCATCGGCAATCGGCGGCGATGCACGTGCTCGCTAGTAAGAGACACAAGGCAGCTGCTGCATTTTCCGCCGTGGCCGGGGTCGCAGGTATGGCTGCTGCTTCGGGGCCAGCTGGTGCTTTGAGTAGTTTGTCATCAGGTGGCTCCGGAGCCTCATCATCGGCAGCTGCAGCCAAGTCATCGAAAGCTGCAGCGTACTCCGCATTGGCGAGCCGGCTATCGACTAAAGTTCGGGCCAGACAGATCGAATATCGCAGACAACTCCGTGTACGGCGGCGGAGGCTCAAACGGGACATCGCCAAACAGAACTACGAGATCGGCACCCAGCGGATGGAGGTCGCGCGAGACACCGTCGACATCGTCCAGCAGGAACAGGAGATCGCACAACTGCGCGCCGACCACGCCGAGGACATCGTCAACTTCCACGAGAACAAGTTCACCGGCGAGGAACTGTTCCAGTGGATCGCCGACGTGCTCGAAGGGGTCTACCGGTACTTCCTCCAGCAGGGCGCCTCCGTCGCGAAGATGGCCCAGCGCCAGCTCGCGTTCGAGCGACAGGGGCTCCCCCGGGAGTTCGTCCAGTCGGACTACTGGGAGGCGCCCACACAGGGCCGGACCGCCGTGCCGGCGACCCAGGACGACCAGGGAGGGACCGTCGATCGTCGGGGGATGACCGGATCGGCGCGACTGCTCCAGGACATCTACGAACTCGACGGGCACGAGTTCCGGACCGACCAGCGCCGACTGCAGGTCGAGAAGACCGTCTCCGTCGCGGAACTCGACCCGATGGCCCTCCAGCAGTTCCGGGAGACGGGCGTGCTCTCGTTCGCGACGACACTGGCGGACTTCGACGTCGATCACCCCGGTCACTACCACCGGATGATCGAGGACGTCGAGGTCACCGTGGTCGCGCTGACGCCCCCGACCGAGGGTATCAACGCGACGCTGAGCAACAGCGGCACCTCCCGGATCGTCGTCGGCGACACGCTGTTCAAGGAGCGGACGATCGACCGGGACCCCGAGACGATCGTCCTCAACCGGGCACGCAGCGAGGCAGGGGACCGGGAGCTGCGGCTCAGGCCACGCCAGCGCGAGAAGCTCGGGCCGTTCGAGCAGTCGGGCGTAGCGACCGACTGGGAACTGGAGATGCCCCGGCCTGCCAACGACATGGACTACGGTACGATCGTCGACGTCCAGTTGACGATCGAGTACTCGGCCCTGGAGAGCTACGACTACCGCCAGCAGGTGCTCTCGGAGCTGGATCCCGAGCGGATCGTCGAGCGGAGCTTCAGCTTCCACGACGACTTCGCCGACGCGTGGTACGAACTCGTCAACGCGCCGGCCGGCGCCGACTCGACGACGGTACGCTTCGACACCGAACGCGACGACTTCCCGTCGAACCTCTACGACCTCTCGCTGGAGTCCGCTCAGCTGTACTTCGTCGTTCCGGGACCGAATCGGGCCGACAAGCGCGAGGACCTCAAGGACCTGAACGTGGAGTTCGGCCCCGCTGACGGGAGCGGAACCAAGAGCAAGGCCACCAACGGGACCGTCGATCTGGGGTCGCTGGACACGGACTCACTCGACCAGGAGTGGGAACTGACGGTGACGGCCACGGGAATGAACGATCCGTTCGCCGACGGCACCGTCGAGGACGTGCTCCTGATCGCGACGGCCGAGGGAGAGGCACCGAACTGGCCGCCCTGACTGGAGGAACAGAGATGGCTGCACAACACACGTCGATCGATTCGGCAGATCCGAGGCGAGTGATCCCTGCCTCGTTCGAGAGGTTCCGGGATCGCGAGAACATCGGACGACGTCGCAGGAACACCGAGCGGGGTCGAAACGATGAGTAGTGAAGGGACGTCCCGATTACGGGCGTCGAAGGGGAACAAATCGGGCGTGTCAGACCAGGTGCTTTCGTTGCCGTCGGGCGGCGGCGCGATCAACGGGACCGGCGGGAACTACATGACCGACCTCCAGACGGGCGCTGCCAACCACACGGTCCCGATCGACGTGCCCGACGGTCGAAACGGGATGCAACCGGACGTGGCGCTCAGTTACAGCACGGGGAACAGCCACGGCGTCGCCGGCATGGGGTGGTCGCTGGGTGCCGCGGCGATCAGCAGGAAGACGGCCGACGGCGTGCCCGTCTACGACGACGCCGAGGACACGTTCGTTCTACAGGGCGGGGCCGAACTGGTCGCCGTCGAACGACGGACCGAAGACGACGGTACCGAGGTCGTCCGGTATCGGCCGCGGAGCGACACGAGCTTTGCGCGCATTACCCGTCGCACGAACGGGACGACCGACCACTGGGTCGTCGAATCGAAGGACGGATCCGTGAGCTACTACGGGACGCCCGACGGCCGGGGATCAGATCCCGGCGTCGTCGCGAACCCCGACGATCGCACCGAGGTGTTCGCGTGGTATCTCACGGCGACCGAAGACGAGTTCGGAAACCGGATCGAGTACGACTATCGCCGGGACACCGACGAGACCGACCAGCACCACTGGGACCACCTCTCACTCGACCGGATCCGGTACGTCGACTACGAGACGGAGAGCGGGAACACGGAGTATCTCGTGTCGATCGAGTTCGAGTACGAGGACCGCCCGGACCCGAACAGCACCTACAACGCCGGGTTCGAACAGCGAACCCGCGAACGTCTTTCCCGGATCGTGATCCGGACCCACGCCGACCGCGACCGGACGATCCGGGGGTACGAACTGACCTATCGGGACGAACTCCCCGACCGCGAACGTCCGGCGAACGGGACCTCCCAACTCGCACGTCTCGAGGTCGTCGGGCACGACGACGGCGACACCGAGCGGATGCCAGCGGTCGAGTTCGAGTACTCGGCGTTCGACCCCGAGGGCCGGGACTTCGAGAAACTCGACGGACCCCTCCCTCGCCGGTCGCTCGCCGCTCCCGAACTCGAACTGGCGGACCTGTCCGGCGACGGGTTGCCCGACATCGTCGAGATCGACGACAGTGTCCGGTACTGGAAGAACGCCGGCAACGGCGAGTTCGAAGCCCCACGACCGATGGCGGAAGCACCGGCCGGGCTGTCGCTGACGGAGTCGGAGGTCCAGTTGATGGACGCCGACGGTGACGGCAGGATCGACCTGGTGTCGTTCGCCGACCCCATGGCGGGCTACTTCCCCCTCAAACGCGACGGCGGGTGGTCGCGGGAATCGTTCAGGGGATACGACCAAGTGCCCAGCGTCGACGTCGACGCCCCCGAGGTCCAGTTGCTCGACCTGGACGGGAACGGCGTCACCGACATGCTCCGGTCGGGCAACTCGCTCGAGTGTTTCTTCCAGGACGCCGAAGACGGTTGGAACGAGGTCAGGACGGTTCCGGACGACGTGCTCGACGGAGTCGGCGCAATCGACCTCGCCGACCCCAGAATGCGGGTGAGTGACCTCTCGGGCGACGGTCTCCAGGACATCGTCATGGTCTCGGACGGCCACGTCTCCTACTGGCCGAACCTCGGGTACGGGAACTGGGGGAAGCGCGTGTGGATGCGCAACCCACCCGATCTACCGAGGGACTACGATCCCGGTCGGGTTCTCGTCGGCGACGTCGACGGAGACGGGCTCGCCGACCTCGCCTACGTCGCGGACGACCGGGTCACGCTGTGGATGAACCGGTGTGGGAACGGCTGGAGTGACCCGATCGTGGTTCGAGGGACTCCTTCGGTCACCGACACCGACGCGATCCGGCTGGTCGACGTGAAGGGCACCGGGATCGGCGGGTTGCTCTACAGCGGGGGCGGTCGGCCGGGGAACGACGAGATGTATTACCTGGACTTCATCGGCGGGCGAAAGCCGTACCTGATGACCGAAACCCGGAACGGGATCGGATCGTCGGTCCGGCTCGACTATGCGCCCTCGACCGAGTTCTACCTCCAGGACGAACGGGACGGAGACGGGTGGAAGACGCGACTCCCACAGCCGACGTGGGTCGTCTCGACGGAAGAATCGCTGGATCGCGTGTCGGGGCAGAAGCTCACCAGCGAGTACCAGTATCACCACGGCTACTGGGACGGCGTCGAACGTGAGTACCGGGGGTTCGGGATGGTCGAGCAACGCGATTCGGTATCCTTCGAGGACTACAACGACGACGGCCTTCACGACGAGGAGTTCTCGGAGGTCACCGACCGAGAGCGGTTCTCGCCGCCGACGCTCACGAAGACGTGGTTCCACGTGGGCCCGGTCGGGCCGGAACACGGCGCGTGGCGGGACGTCGGGTACCAGGACGAGTACTGGGATGAGGACCCGTCTCAGCTGTCGCGACCGGAGGCGACCCGGGATCTGCTGGAGCGACTAGACCGGCGCGACCAGCGCGACGCCGTCCGGACGCTGGCGGGGAACAGGTTACGGACCGAGGTGTACGCGCTCGACGACTCCGCACGCGAAGATCGACCGTACCGGGTGACCGAACACCAGTACGGCATCCGGAGCGAGGAACCGTCCCGTAGGGTGCGACCGAACGGCAAGCCGGTCTTCTTCCCCCATCCGAGAGGGTCGCGCACCAGCGACTGGGAGCGGGGAAGCGACCCGATGACCCGGTTCACGTTCGTCTCGGATTACGACGAGTACGGGCAGGCGCGAACGAACATCTCGGTCGCGTGTCCTCAGGGGTGGCGACACGACCGGCCGAACCCGACAGGCGACTACCAGGCGAACTACTCCACTACGCGCTACTCCTCCCCGGACGAGGAGCGGTACATGGTCGATCGGGTCGTCGAGAACCGGTCGTACCTGGTCGTAGACGATACGAGCCGAACGATCTCGGAATTGAGGTCGGCGATCGAGGACGGAGGCGTTTCTACGCGGCTGACGGGGCTGTCCTATCACTACTACGACGGGGTCGCCTTCGAGGGGAAGGAGTTGGGGAACCTCGGTGAGTACGGCGCTCGCGTCCGGACCGAGGAACTCGTCTTGACCGACGAACTCATCGGAAAGGCGTATCCGGAGGCTAGAGATCCATCCGACACCGCAGGTACCTCCCGCTTTCCGAACGTCAGCACCCTGCCCGACGGCGGAGCACCCCCCTATCTGACGTCGAACTCGCCCTCCTGGTCGGAAGAGTATCCGGAGGCGTTTCGCGAGTCCGTTCCCGAGCGAGCCGGGTACGTCACACACGACATCTCCGACGATGCCGATCTCTCGGGGGCGACGACCGGCTACTTCGCGGTCGCGAACCGGACGGAGTACGACTTCCAGACGGAGGAACTGGACACCGAACGGGGACTCGCCCGGCGACAGCGCGATCCCCTCGACCGCGAGACGACCATCCTGGAGTTCGACCCGTACGACCTGAATCCACTCCGGACCGAGGACCCGTCGGGGCTCCGCACCGAAGCCGAGTTCGATTACTCGGCGATGCAGTACTGGCGCGTCACTGGACCGAACGGGAACCAGTCGCAGACGACGTTCTCGCCACTCGGCCGCGTTACCGCGAACATCGACCTCGGCGATCCTACCGAGGAGGAGGGTGACACGCCGGAGCAACCGGGCGTCCGGTACGAGTACGACTATCACGCGTTCCGGGAGGGACCGGACGACGAGGTAACTCCAGTCTACGTGCATACGACCAGGCGAAAGCGCCATCGCTGGGACCTCGTCGAGACGAAAAACGACGAGCGTGCGGACCAGGGTAAACGGCCGCTGTCGGATGCCGAGATCGAGGCGCTCTTCGAGAACGAACGAGCGGACCACCCGGAGCGGTTCGTACAGCAACGAACGTACATGGACGGCCACGGCAACGAAATCCAGACGCGGGGGCAAGCCGAGTCGGAAGTCTTCACCGACTCGGACGACGACCCCGTTCTACCGACGGACGTCTCGGAGTCGCCGGACTCGACCATTGTCGGACGATCTCGGACCGACGAGGAGCCGCGGGTCAGAGTGAGCGAATGGCGAACGTACAACAACAAGGGGAACGTGGTCGAGGCGTTCGAGCCGTTCTACGACGCGGGCTGGGCGTTCACGTCGCGCGTGGAGGCCAGGCGAAACCACTCCGAGGCGTTCGAGCGCAAGGCGACAGTCCACTACGATGCGCTGGACCGTCAGGTTCGAGCCGTCGGTCCGGACGGCGCGGAAACGCGGGTGGTCAGGGGGGATCCGTCGCCGGATCTGTCGGACCCCGACTCGTACGAGCCGACGCCGTGGGTGCAGTATCACTACGATGCGGTGGACAACGCCGGCCGGACACACAGCAACGAGGCGCGGTCGTACGAGCACCGATGGGATACGCCAACGAGCACCCACGTCGAACTCGGCGAGCGAAAACGGATAACCGTTACCCGAAACCGACAGCCGGGCGCAACGAGTGCGGACGATATCGAAGCACGACGGACGGTGACCCAGTACGATCCGTGGGACAACACCGTGACGGCGACGGACGAACTAGGGCGCGAAGCCATGACGACCCTCTCGGATCTGGCCGGCAACACCCTCAGAACCGAGAGTCCGGATGCCGGGACGTCCTGGCAGTGTTACGACGCCGCCGGGAGCGTCCTCGAACGGCGCGACGCGAAGGGGGCGCTCCGGCTGCACCTGATCGACGAGCGCGGGCGGCCGACGCACGTATGGGCGCGCGATGGGCCGAACGGAGCGGTCAGCCTCCGACAACGAGTCGTCTACGGCGAGGACGCATCGGTCGACCGGCAGACCGCCAGGGACCGCAACCTGCTGGGTGCGGTACACAAGGGTTACGACGAGAGCGGGATCGTGACCGTCGACGCCTACGACTTCGAGGGAACACCGAAGACGGTGTCCCAGGAACTGCTGGGAGACGATACCGTTGCTGACGGGACAATCGACTGGCAGCCCGAGGGCAACGAGACGGTGAGCGACCGCGAGCAGGCGTTACTTTCGGGACGCGAGTACCGGATGAGCTTCGAACACGACGCCCTGGGGCGGTTACAGGTCCAGCGCTACCCGGACGACGTCGACGGCAGGGCGATGGAACTCCACATGGAGTACACACCCGCGGGGTCCCTCGACGGGGCCGAACTGGTCGTGAGCCCCGGTGAGGCAGACGAGACGCGGGAGCCGTATCTCGAGCACGTCGGCCGCGACAGCAAGGAGCGGCCGGTGGTGACGGCCTACGGGAACGGCGTGGTGGTGCGCTCGGCCTACGACGAGACGACGAAGCGGTTGCAACGGAAACGCGTCGAGAACTACACCGAGGGAGGAGCACCGTCGGGGACGACCCGCCTGAACACGACCGGCACCGTCCATCGGGACATCGCGTACACCTACGACGTCGGCGGCAACGTCCTCGAGAGCCGTGAGGAGGCCAAGGGCGTCGGTGTCGCCGGCAACCCGCAGCGGACCTTCCACGGCCAGTCCGCACGCGGACGGGACACGATGGTCAGGT
>Ga0207797_1001142_pt1 | contig 19632 bp, 14 predicted proteins | sample PRCRCaboRojoPR_6_FD_187275 | JGI IMG/M metagenome (GOLD analysis project Ga0207797, IMG submission 187275) | Marine sediment microbial community from Cabo Rojo, Puerto Rico - PR CR 10% Liquid 1 (SPAdes) | ecosystem: Environmental > Aquatic > Marine > Coastal > Sediment | place: Cabo Rojo, Puerto...
CCACCTCGTCGGCGGGCGTCAGCGTCAGCGGAAACGACTGCCCGCTCTGCGTCCACTGCCCCTCAATCTTGGCGCCGTCGTCGGCCAGAACCCCCGCGTACCTCCCGCCAATACGATCGACCGAGATTGTCACGCTGTCGCCCGCCACGGTCACGTCCGAGACCGGGATCCCGGTTGCCCCCTGGTTGGGGCTGTCCATCGTGGCGGTGAGCCCATCCTGTCCCTGCTCCACGTGGAAGACGATCCGAAGCTCCATGCCTTGCACGTTCAGGGCCCCCGCCCACGACCCCACGACGGCCTTCTGCGCGGAGACGGTCGTGGTGCCGAGAAGCGCGAGGCCAACCCCAAGAAGAAATGAAAGGCGACGCCAAGACAGCATGGGTCTGGAAGAAAATCGTGAAAGAACGAGGTCCGTATTCGGTATTTGCAAAAGGATGCGACCGTTCCGCCGACAGGATCTCCCGTGCAGCAATGGTGCTCGCCGCCTTCCGACCAGGGGCCGGAACTGCCCCCGATGACCTTTTCTCGGGGCCATCCAGAGCGTCTTCGTCACCGCCCACAACGGAGACATCGGAGCGAGCGCCTTCCGGTACGACGACCTCTTCTTCTATGAGGAGGGCCGCCGCATCACCGGCATCCGCGAGATTGTCTTCATCGAGGCAGCGGGCAACGACACGGAACTCCACGTCGCGGACGGCACCACGGCCCTCACGTCCACGACCCTCTCGGCGTGGCCCGACCGCCTGCCCGATGCACACTTCGCCCGCATCCACCGCTCCCCAATCGTCAACGTCGAGTGCGTGACCACCGTGGAGCGCGGGGCCGACCGGGCTTACTGCGTGCACGTCGAGGACCGAACCGATCCGCTGTCGATGAGCTGGCGCCGGGCGCGGGCCTCTAAAGACCGGCTTACATGACGCTCGGGCGACCGCCGCGGGCTCCAGCTCGATTGCTCGCCGCCTGGATGGTCATACGCGATTGGTAATTGAGCGTGAGCGCGTGATCCGTGATGTATAACGTCGCCCCGGTGGACCCAGCCGTGGGTCGTCCGGGGCGGGGCGGCGATGGCGCCGTTCGCGAACGGCGAGGTATACATCGATCTCATCGGCGCCGACGGGCAGGAGCGGGAGGGGATCGAAGCTTGATCGTAGCGTGATTTGCGCCTCGGCGGATTGGGTTGACCCTCTCCCTATCTTCGGCCTATTTTTTGCTTCGTAGCAAACTAGAGACAAACGGCTGGTGGTTCGTTCGGGGACGACCTCAGAGCGGCTCAGTCCGGCTGCCTCTTTTCCGCGCCATACTCATTTCTCAACATCGCCGTCCAAAATCATCATGTCCACATTCACTCGCATCGTCTCGTCCGGCCTGGTGCTCTCCGTCCTCGTACTCGGGGTGTGGATACTCTGGGGCCCCTCGGAGGCCCCTCGCCAAACGCCCCCCGTCAAAGAACTGACGCAGGAAGCCACGCGCGGCACCGCGGAGGACCCCAACGCCCGGCGCAATTATGAACTCCGCCGCCTCCGCGACCCTGCGACGGGCAAGATCCCCGAGAATGCCCGAAAGAAGGATCTTGCCTTTGCCGAGCAGATGCCCGAGCGCATGCAGAAGGCGGCAAACAGCTGGCAGCCGCGCGGGCCGGTGAACGTGGGCGGGCGGTCGCGGGCCCTCGAAATCGACGTGAGCGACGACACCTATCAGACCATCCTCGCGGGCGGGGTCTCGGGCGGCATGTGGCGCACGACGGACGGCGGCACCACCTGGACCCGCACGTTCGACCCGGACCAGCGGCCCAACGTAACGGCTCTTGCTCAGGACCCGCGCTCCGGCCGGCAGGACGTGTGGTTCGTTGGCTCAGGGGAATATCGAGGAAACTCGGCTAGTGGAGGAAATGCCTTCTACGTTGGCAATGGCATCTACAAGTCGACCGACGGCGGTCAGAGCTGGACGCTTCTCCCAAGCACCACCAGTGACGAAACCACCTTCGACAGTTTCTTCGACTACACCTTTGCTGTAGAGGTGGACTCGTCGGCTGCGAAAGACGGTTCGGAAGACACCGACTCGGAGGTCTACGCCGCGACTTATGGTCGAATTTACCGCACCACGGACGGCGGCGCCAACTGGACGCCGGTGCTCACGAGCGACACGGCCAACGTAGGGAACTGGGCGTCCTACACCGACGTCGCGATCACTTCCGACGGTGTGGTGTACGCTGCACTCAGCAGCGACGGAGATAGGAGTGGCCTCTTCACATCCACGACAGGGGCGCAGGACAGCTGGACCGACATCACACCGAGCGGCTGGCCCACCTCCTCGTTCGAACGGACCGTGCTCGCCATTAATCCCTCCGACGAGGACGAGGTGTGGGCCCTCACGAAGGCTAGCGGGTCCGGCCCCAACGGCCACGAACTCTGGATGTATGACCGCGACACCGGCACGTGGACCGACTCGACGGAGTACCTGCCTGATCGGGGCGGGACCACCGGGACCTTCAACTCGCAGATCAACTACAATCTTATCGCCGAGGTGCACCCGGACAGCAGCAACCTCGTCTACGTCGGTGGACGCAATCTGTGGCGGCTCGACGTGTCGGCGGACCCCTCCGACGCGAACACGTGGATCGGGGGATATACGGCGGACAACAACAATTTTGCCTTCTACAATCCCGCCGGAAGCGATCCGCACCATCCCGACCAGCACGCGCTCGCCTTCGAGCCCGGAAACGGCGACGTGATGTACGTGGGCAGCGACGGCGGCATCCACCGCACGGACGACAACCGCGCCGGAGGCACCGGCACGTCGGGTGATGGATCGGTTCTCTGGACCGACCTCAACAATGGGTACTTCACCACCCAGTTTTACGCCGTCTGTCAGTTCCAGAACCCCGATGAATTGACCGAGCGGACCCGCATCGCGGGCGGCATGCAGGACAACGGCACTTGGACAACCGCTTCTGGCAATGTCGCGGATCCATGGGAGGACCTGCTTGGCGGCGACGGCGGGTACTGCTCCCTTACGAACAACGCCACGGACGATAGCACATCGCGGTACGTTTCGGTGCAGAACGGGCCCGTGTACCGGCTGATCTACGACGATACCGGAGCCTTCCAGGGGCTCACGGAGGTCACCCCTCCGTCTGCCAGTGGGCAGCTCTTCATCAACCCCTTCGTCCTCGATCCCTCGGCGGCGGACGTGATGTACTACCCGGCGGGTGGCAACCTGTGGCGCAACAACGACATTGAGAACAGCCCGAGTGCTGGTTGGACCGAACTGACGGGGGCGCAGATTCCCGGGGAGACCATCACGGCCCTTGGCGTGTCGACCGACAACGACGCGCACGTCCTGTACTACGGCACGGACCAGAGTACCCTCAAGCGGCTGGCCCATGCTGACACGACGGATCCATCCACGACGCCGACGGACGTGACGGGGACGAACTTTCCCTCTGACGGATATGTGAGCAGCATTGCCGTCAACCCGACGGACAGCGATAATGTGATGGTCGCTTTCTCAAACTACAACGTGACGAGCCTCTTCTACAGCACGGACGGGGGATCGAACTGGACGACGGTCGAGGGCAACCTCGGGGCCGACAACGGATTTTCCCCCTCGGTCCGCTCGGTGGCTCTCTTGCCGCAGCCCGGTCTGGATCAGCCTCAGACCACCTACTACGTCGGCACGAGCATCGGGGTGTACTCGACCACGTCCCTCGACGGCGCAAATACGAACTGGACACAGGAGGGCGCCTCCGAGATCGGCGATGTCGTCGTCGATCAGGTGCAGGCCCGAGCCCAGGACGGTCGCGTGATCGTGGGGACCCACGCCAACGGCACCTATAGTATCAGCGAGCCAATTCCGGTAGAGCTGACCGGGTTTGACGCCACGGTCAGCGGCCAGTCGGTGCGCCTGCAGTGGAGCACGGCCAGCGAGACGAACAATGCCGGGTTCGAGGTCGAGCACAAGTACCAGGACGGCTCGTTCAGTTCGCTGGGTTTCGTGGAGGGACAGGGGACGACGACCGGTCCGCAGACCTACGAGTACACTGTCACCGACGAGCTGTCCCCCGGGCGCCACACCTTCCGACTCAAGCAACTCGACATCGACGGCACCGCGCAGTACTCCGATTCCGTGCAGGTCACGCTTTCGCCGCAGGGCCAGTACGCCCTCACGAAGGCCGCGCCCAATCCCTTCCGCGAGCGGACCACGATGCGGCTCACGGTGCAAGCGGCACAGCCCGTAACGGCCGTCGTCTACAACACGCTGGGGCAGCGGGTGCGCACACTCTTGGACGAGGAAGTACGGGCCAACCGGCCGATCAATCTCCGCCTTGACGGGGATCGGCTGGCGAGCGGTCTCTACGTGGTGCAGGTGCGGGGCGAGACGTTCGAGGCCACGCGGAAAGTGACCGTCGTGAAGTGATACCGAATCACTTTGTAGGATTCGTGGATGGGAGTCTGGAAGAATGGAGGTTTGGACGTATCCTGCCTCCATACTTCCTTTCACCCATCCCCGAACGGAGCATGCGGAGTTCGTATGAGAAGTGCTTTTTTCCACAGCCCCACGCCGTCTCATGTCCCGCTTCCACCCCTTCCTCTTCGGGAGCATCTGCACGCTCGGCCTCCTGTGCCTCCTGATCGGTGCGTGTCGCACCGACGGCCCGGACACGACGGCTGACCCCGCCAGCGCAGACACCGCTGTGGCTACCGTGACCTCCAGCGACACGCCGACCACGATGTCCGACAGCGTCGACCGGCCCGATCCACCACCGCCCGGCCCGGCGCCCGGCACCGCCCATGTGCGGGCCGAGGTCACTTCCTGCGACACGGCCTCCTCTCCGGTGCGTTGTCAGGTGCGCGTGGACGAGGTGATCGGCTACGGCTCGGCGACGCCGCCCCTCAGCCCCGGCGAGCAAGCCATGGGCCTCGCGTCGTCCCTCCTCACCGATCGCGATGCCTCCGCACTCGACACGCTGGGCCCACGCACGTTCGTCCTCAAACACGCGGGCGACCGTCCGGACCTGGGAGAGCAGTCCGCAGAGGAGCCCTCCCCCGAGTGGACGATCCTGTCGATTGAGTGACTCGGAGATCCCGACGGTCGTGCCGTGCGTCCGAGACGTTGGGGACTCTCTTTTCCAACGACTTGCTCCCGTCCGAAAACTCCTTCCGGTCCATGTCACACACGTCGCTCTTCACGGTCGGTCTCGGCGGCATTCTGCTATTCGCAGTCACGCTGCCTCCCGCCGCTGCGGCCCAACAGCCGAGCGACAGCCTCCGGGCCGCAGCGATGACGGACTACCACGGCCCCGACCTATCCGGCAAGGACGGCCCGCTCGCCAAGGCCGGGTTGGACCTTCTGTTGTTATACCACGAGTACCGGGCCTTTCGGCAGCGGGGCGGCAACACGTTTTCGCCCAGTGTGGGGGGTGTGCAGGTGTCGGACGGCTACGTCACAATTGAGGCCATCGCGGCGACGACGGCCAAGGCGCTGCGGGCCGACCTGAAGGCCCTCGGCTTTAAAGACCCGGCGGCCGCCGGGCGGCTGGTGTCGGGGCGACTGCCGATCAATCAAATTCCGGCGCTGGCGAAGCTGGAGACACTGCGGGGCGTGGTCGTATCACACGCACGGACCCACGGCAACACATCCCCAACGGAGCTGGACAAAGCTATGCGGACGGAATCGACCGACGGCGAGGAGTCGTCCGACGGGGGCGCCGACGGAGGTATGCTTCTTTTTCTCCTTGGGGTGTTGGGCCTCCTGCTTCTGACTGAGTTGTGATGTCGTTTCTGACCCGGAAGGTCGCCGCCGCTCAACACCTCTTTTGCCGTGCTTCGTGGGAGGACGTCGCCCCAAACGTGCCAACGTTCGAACGTTTGCACGTTAACGCGCCATCCGCCGGTGAACCGGACGGATTCCTCTCGGACACCTCCACAATTTCGGAATCTGCTACAACGCCACCGTAGCGCCGACCAGCAGCGTCCGGCCCGGGAGCGGCGCGTCGAAAATCTCGGTGTAGTCGGCGTCGAAGAGGTTGCGCACCTCGGCCGAGAGGGTGACCGGGGCCCCGCCCACCTGTACGCGATAGCCCAGCCGCCCGTGCGTCACGCCGTATCGATCAGTCGGTGCCGTGGGCCCCTCCACGTCGCGCAGGCGCTCCTTCCACACACCCTGCAGGCCCAGCGTCACGGGCCCCGTGCGCAGCGACGCACTGCCCTGTACGTGGTGGCGGGCGCTGTTGAGGCCGTATTTGTAGTCGGCCGGGGCCCGCCGGCCGTCGAGCGTGGCGTCGAGGAGCGTGTAAGCCGCATTCAGGGTCAGGTCGGCCGCGCCGAGGCGGCGGTCAAGCGACAGCTCCGTTTCGAGCCCGGTCGTGGTGGTGCGGTCCAGGTTCTGGGCCACAAACACGCCCTCCTGCCGCAGGTAGTCGATGGCGTTGTCGGTGGTGCGGTGGAACCCGGTGAGGGAGAGCGACAGACCGGCCGGGAACCGCACGTCGGCCCCCGCCTCGCCCGACCAGGCCGTCTCGGCGTCGAGGTTTTCGTTGCCCTGGTTGGTGGGCGAGTCGATGAAGCGCTCCACGTAGTTGGGCGCGCGCACCACGCGGCCGCCGCCGGCCCGCAGCGTAACGGGCCCCAGTCCGTACGCCAGGTAGACCTGCGGCGTCGGCTGCACGCCATAGACGGGATCGTAGTCGACGCGCGTACTCTGATTGACCGTGAGGCGCGAGGTGGCCCGCCAGCGCAGGCGCACGAACGCTCCCACCGACGGGTCGCTGTGGAGGCCATCGCGATTGCTGTCGACACCGCGCAGGCCCGCATTGGCACCGCCTGTGATGCGCACAGCGCCCAGCGCGTGGGAGGCCTGCCCCTGCACCCGCACTCGGCGGCTGACGTGCCGGTTGGCGCCGGTGGTGGCGTTGTAGGTGTACCGGTCGCGATGCTGCTTGCCAAAGAGCTGCACCCGCCACGGCGTGTTCGTCTCCCCGGAACTCGATAGACGGCTCTGCAGCCAGAACGTCGAGGTCGCTTCACGGGCCCGGTCCGTGGAGAAGTCCGTGTAGAAGTGGTAGGCCCCAAACTCGCGATCGTCGACGCCGGCTCTCGTGTAGAGGGTAGCGCTTCCGAGATCGTGGCTGAGGGCCGCAGTGGCGGATCGGCGCTGAAAGTCGGTTCGGACCGGGGCCCCATCCTCGTAGGTGAGTGGTTGGCCGTCCGCCCGAACCGTCTGTCCGTCACTGCCCTGCGCCGTGGCGGCGACGCTCACTGTCGTTTGAGGTCCCGCGTGGCGGGCGGCACCACCGGCGTCGTAGAGATTGTCTCCGCCGTAGCGCCCGTCGACTCGGGCCGATAGACCCGTGTCCTGCACCTCCCTCTCCCGCAGGGCGGTCTTCGTGATGAGATGGACCACCCCGCCCAGTGCGTCGGGCCCGTAGAGGGCCGTGGCCGGGCCGTGCAGCACTTCCACGCGGGCAATCTCCGAAATGGGCACCGGGAGATCCATCAGGAAGTGCCCCGTGTAGGGATCGTTGATGCGGGCCCCATCCAGCAGCAGGAGCACACCGTTAAAGGTCGATCCGCGCATCGTCAGGTCCCCCTGCACACCGAAGCCGCCGCGGCTCTGCACGTCGAGCCCCGCCACCACGTCGAGCAGCTGGTCGATACTGTTCACCGAGAGCGCCTGAATGTCCCGCTGCGTGTAAACGCTGACACGACGTCCCGTCCGGGAGGCCGCCGAGGCCGTCCGGGAGGCCGTCACGACGACGCTGTCCGGCATCCGTACACGGAACGCCACGTCGGAGGTGTCCTGGGCTCGCACAGACCCGGCAGAGAGGAGAATCAGAGCGCAAAGGACGAGGGCGAAGAGTCGGGACATGGTGGGGGAACGAGGAGGTGCGACGACGAACCGACGGCGCCCAACGGACGCCCCAAACCACAGATCCTCACGCCGTCCGCAAAATCCTTGAAGTCGTGTAACACCTTCCGACAGCCGCTCCACAGAGAATCTCGTTCCGAGACGTGCCGTTTTCGGACATGCACATACTCGGACGAACAGTCACCGTACCTGAGAACCAACCCGACTCCCAGTCATGCCGAAGACCCTGACAACGATTTCTGCCGACGACCTCAAGGAGGCCCTCGAAAGCGATCATCCCCCGGTCGTCATCAACACTCTGTCTCGGGAGGCCCACGAGGCGAAGCACATTCCGGGCTCCATCAATGTCCCGACCGACAAGATCGACCAAGTCGAGACGCTTGTGCCGAACAAGGACGCGCCCATTGCGGTGTACTGCGCCAACGCGGACTGCACCGCCTCGCTTGCGGCAGCCCAGACGCTTGAAGAGATGGGCTACACGAATGTCATGGACTTCGAAGACGGCTACGCCGGATGGCGGCAGGCGGGCTATCCGCTGACGGGGGAGGAAGCCTAAATCGAATTCGCTTGTAGGATTCGGGGATGGATGTGAGGAAGTGTGGACGTATGGACGCCAAATATGTCCAAACCTCCATTCCTCCAGACCTCCATCCCCGAACGGAGCATGCGGAGTTCGTATAATCCACGTCCGTATTTCCGACGACCATAACGGGGCGACCGCCGAGGGGCGGTGGCCCCGTTCGTGCGCATGGGGCTCGCTGAGAAATCGCGAGAGGGGGCCCAACACAGGCGATTCGCCGACCGGCAGTCGCCACGCGCTCGCCAAGCCTGTCGAGAGAGGCAGAACGCCCCCCGCTCCCATTCATTCATCCGATCCCGGCTCTTCTCGACCTCGACTGTCTCCCGCATGCAGTATCGTCGCCGTGTCGCCCTCCTCGCAGGCTTGTACGCCTTGGTTCTCATCCTCGCGGGTCCGTCCGCCGCGGCCCAGGAGCGCGCCGCCATCAGTGGATACGTGCGCGACGCCGAGACGGGCGAGACGCTACTCCAGGCCAACGTGGTGGTGCAGGGCACGAGCCGCGGCGCCGCCACCAATAACGCCGGGTACTACACGATTGGGGACCTGCCGCCCGGCGCCTACACGATCGTGTTCTCCTACCTCGGCTACCAGACCCGCACGGAGGACGTGACGCTGGCGGCGGGCGAGACGAAACGCCTGGACGTGGCGCTCCCGCCAACCGACCTGCAGACGGAAGAGGTGGTGGTAACCGGCGAGCGGGAGGACGTGAGCGACCAGCGCGTGGGGGTCGATCAGCTACAAACGGCCACCATCACACAGCTCCCCGCAGTCCTGACGCCAGACGTATTCCGCTCCCTGGCGCTGCTGCCGGGCGTCACGACGGCCTCGGACTACTCCAGTAACCTCTACATCCGGGGCGGCGGCCCGGCCCAGACGCTCATCCAGCTCGACCGCACGACGGTCTACAACCCCACCCACTTCTTCGGCTTTTTCTCCACGTTCAATCCCGACGCCATCAAGGACGTGCAGCTCTACAAAGGCACCTACCCGGCGGAGTATGGGGGGCGGCTCGGGAGCGTGGTCGATATCTACAACAAGGACGGCAACCGTCGGGAAACCACCGGAGGCTTTACGCTCGGCACCCTCGCCACGCGGGGCTACATCGAGGGACCGTACGGCGGGGCGGACGACCCGGCCGGTTCGTACATGGTGGCCGTGCGCCGGTCCACGCTCGAACCCCTGCTTGCCGCACTGGACGACGTGGAAGGCCTCCCCGAAACCTTCTACTTCTACGACGTGAACGCGAAGGTCAATTATGACGCGGGGCCCGACGACAAACTTTCCCTGGCCGTGTACGGCGGGCGAGACCAGCTCTTCCTGACCCCCGGTGACGACCAGGAATTCGACGTGGACTACGGCAACCGCACGCTCAGCGCCGAGTGGACGCATCTCTTTTCCAACCAGCTCTTTTCTAACTTCCTGGTCGCGGGGTCGCGCTACGAGAGCACGCCGGCCTTCAGCCTCGGCGGCACGCGCTTCACGCAGACGAACGAGGTGAGCGACCTTTCGCTACAGGCCGATCTTCAGTACGTGCCGGGCGACCAGCACACCATCGAGGCCGGCCTGCACGCCTCGCGTCTTTCCTTCCGGCTGCGCGACACCTTCGACGGCGACGAAACGTTCAACCGAACCCTTCAGGGCGTGCAGACAGCCCTGTACGTCAAAGACACGTACGCGCTCTCTCCCAACTGGACGATCCGGGGCGGACTGCGGGCCACCTACTTCTCGGAGGGAAATTACGTGCGGCTCGCTCCGCGCCTCTCGGTGCGGCACGACCTCACCGCCTCGGTGCAGCTGCAGGCCGCCTACGGCCGCTACAACCAGTTTCTGACCCTGGACACGAGCCAGCTCTTCACGGCGTTCGACACTTGGTTCATGTCCGATCGGGGCGTGGCGCCGTCATATGGCGACCAGATCGCCCTGGGGGTAAACGCCCGGCTTGGCAACATGTGGCGCCTGGAGGTGGAGGGATTCGGGCGCACCATGCGCGATCTCTTTGAGCGGGACCCGTTCCGGCCCAACGTCGCGGGCCTTCCGTACGGGGAGCGCTTTCGCGTCGGGGATGGACGGTCGTACGGACTGGAAGTGCTGCTGCGGCGTCCGGAGGGTCGATTGAACGGCTTCGTCAGCTACACCCTCAGTCGCACCGAGCGCCGCTTCCCCAACGTCAATGAGACCGAGGCGGGCACGCCGCAGTACGCCCCTACGAACTATGACCGCCCCCACGATCTCACGATCGCCGTCAACTACTACTTCACCGACCAGTGGCGAGTGTCGGGCGTCTTCAACTACGCCACGGGACAGGCCTACACCCGGCCGGCGCAGCGCTACGAGTTCGTGGACACACCCTTCCCCTTTAGCCCCGGGGCCAGTGGGGCGGAAAGTGTGCTCGTGAGCCCCTTTAACGACGCGCGTCTGCCTCCCTACCACCGCCTCGATTTGGGCATCGCCCGCACGGGCCGGTTCTTTGGCGTTGCCGACTACGAGCTCCAGTTTCAGGCCATCAACGCCTATGCCCGCCGCAACATCTGGTTTTATCAGTACGAGGTGGAAGCCGACGAGACGCTCACCCGCACTGAGACGCCACAGATTCCGATCCCTGTGCCCAACGTGTCGTTCTCCCTCACCTTCTAACCTTCCAACTGGACGCTGAATCTCTGCTGCCCTGTTGGCCGTCCCGCCGAGATGGCTCTGTCCCCCTTCTACGCCTGTCCCTTGTCCGCCGATGACTCGACTCTCAATCCCCGTACTGCTCCTCGCCGTCGGCCTCGTCGGCTGCGACACGACCGCGACCCAGCCCGAAACGCAGGTCGTGGTGGAGGCCTACCTCCAGGGCGGCGCCCCCCTGCCCAACATTCGCCTCACCCGCAGCGTGGAGACGGACGAGGCCTACCAGCCGTCTGAGGTCGGGGTGACGGGCGCCCGGGTGGAGGTTCGCCGCCTTGCCGACGACGGGACGACAGCCGCAACGACCTCGTACGTCGAAACGGATCAGGGGGTCTATGGGCCGGACCCCCCCGTCCCCACCGTTCGGCCGCTCACGACCTACGAACTCTCGGTGGAAACCTTTGAGGGCACCACCGTGACGGCCACCACCACCGTTCCCGACACCATCTCGATTGTGAAGGCCCAGAACGCGACGGTTCCCTATCAGAGCCCCGAGCAACCCACCTTCACCATCACCGCGCCCCAGACTGACCGCGACGGGCAGGCGGTCCTCGTGCTGACGAACACGTCCCTCCTGGACTTCCGGCGCCCCAACGACCAGCTTCGCGAAGGGCTCACTCCCTTCTACGAGGAAGGTTACGATCCCGAAGAGGACAGCATCGACACGTTCCGCACCACGTCGTCGGGAATCCTCAACGAGGCCAACTTCGACAGCGACGAGCAGGGACGCATCACGGCCCGGCTCCCGTGGATCTCCGTGGCATTTTACGGCCCAAACGAGACCACCGTGCACGTCATCGACGACAACTTCTACGATCTCATCCGGTCTCAGCAGGCCCAATCGACGGGTGGGCAGGGAGGCCTCGCCCCCGGCGAAATCCCGAACGTGATTGAACACGTGGAAGGGGGCACGGGTGTCTTTGCGAGCTACGTTCAGGATGCCCAACGGGTGTTCGTCCAATGTCTCCCCAGTCAGGACGAGTGTCCGTCCTACATCAGCCGGTAGTCCAGCCCCTTATCCCGCGGCCCGGTCGCCAAGAAGCCGGAGATGCTCTCCCGCAGGTTCTTGTCTAGCCCGCGGTCCAGAGTGGCGATCCGCCCTATACCGAGTCCGCTAGCAGGAGTCGGTACGGACGTGCGGACGGATGGAAAGGGGATCCCCCACACGTCCATTCCTGAATCAAGCTCAGGACAGGCCTTCCACACTTCCATGCCCCACCGGAGCAAGCGGAGCTGGGACTAACGGGCCCCTTCGACCCGCGTTTGCATGCGCTCCCCGATGTAGCCGCCGACGAGGGAGGCGATAAGCCCAATGACGAGCACGAGAATCATTCGGCCGTACGTGAGAATGGACTGCCCCCCGAGGGCAAACACGAACACGTCGATGAGGAGGACGAGGGTAATGAGCCCGGCGATGGCGGCCTCGTAGGACGTATCGCCTGGCGACCGGAACGCGCAAACGTATCCGGTGGCCTCAAGGCCCAGGAAGACGACGAAGAGCATCACCCAGACGTTCGAGGGCTCCAGGGCGGCATACGCGGCCCCTTCTCCCTGACCCAGCGCTCCGAATACCCAGATCACAAAGTTGGTCAGGAACAGGCTCACGGCAAACCCAAGGATGGTGCCGGCCATGATCCACCCCCAGTCCAACACCGACTCGCTGGATCCCGCGTAGGTCCGCTGCAGGGTTTCACCGGCCCAGGCCCCCGCAAACGTGAGCACGAGCCCGTTCAAGAACGCGACGATCATCATGTATGTGAATCGTCCATCTTCGACCAGATACCCGAACGCCTCGAAGCGAAGGGCCTCAATAATGAAATAGGCCACGATAGACACCAGGACAGCCGCGAGCGCAGGCTCCATCACGGTTTCTCCTTCACTGAGGTATCCATACCCCACCCCGGCGAGGATAAACCCCGAGGTCATGGCAAGCAGCGGAAAGGTGGCCCTTCCAAAGATATTCCCGGTGAGGGCCGTGAAGAGGACGACAAACACCACACCGATGACGAAAGACCCGAGAATGGCCTTGGGATCGAAGCGAAAAACGGAACGGGTAGACATTGCGTTTGCAGAAGTCAGCTCGTGAATGGTCGGGCGAAAAAGGCAGGGCCTCGGTCGCTGCCGAGCACGACCGGCCTACCGCTGCCGATGCACACCCCCAATATAAGAAGGCAAATCTCAGAAGAAAGCCCTCGGGGGATTTGTCGCTGCAATCGCATGTTAAGGGACCCGATTGGTTAAATCCGCATGACCCGAGCGGAACCCCTTGTTTCGGAACAGGTGGGACGCTACACTACACAGTTCAGAGGCATGTGACGACACTGGAGGTCGTGTTCTCGGCACGGGGAGTGCGCATCTCCTCGCCCTGAGTAGCGGTTCTCCGCGTTCATTGTCGTCGTCTTCGGCGCCGCCCCGACTCTCCGCGAGCGGCGACCACTCCCCGACAGGTCGGGCCGCCCGGCCGTTCTCGTGGCGCCCGACTCGCCGCACGTGCCTCCCCCAGCATCGACTGTCGACCACCACGTTCTCCTTCATGGTTGCTACCGCTTCTGACCGTCGCGTCGTCGTTACCGGCCTTGGGGCCCTCACGCCCCTCGGCAACTCCGTCGCTGAATTCTGGGACGGCCTCCTGGCGGGGGAGAGCGGGGCCGGGCCAATCACCAAGTTCGACGCGTCGGACGTGCGCACCAAGATTGCCTGCGAGGTCTCTGGCTTCGACCCCACCGACTACATGGACGCAAAGCTGGCCAAACGGCAGGATCCGTTCAGTCAGTACGCGCTGGCCGTCGCCCAGCAGGCCTTCGAAGATGCAAACCTCGATACCGACGCCCTCGATCCGGAGACGCGGGACGACATTGGGGTCATTTTTGGCACCGGCGTCGGCGGGAGCAATCTTTTCGTGGATTCTGTGCTGGATCTCGACGAGAATGGGGCGCGCCACATCTCCCCGTTTTTCGTGCCCATGATGATCAGCAACATGGCCGCCGGGCTGATTGCCATGGAGCACACGCTGCGTGGGCCCAACCACTGTGTGGTGAGCGCGTGCGCCACCGGCAACGACGCCATCACCGACGGGTTGCTCCTGCTGCGGCAGGGGCACGCTGAGGCCATGCTGGTGGGCGGAACGGAGGCCTCGATCAACGAGCTCTGCGTGGGGGGCTTTGCCTCAATGCGGGCCCTCTCGACCCGCAATGACGCCCCAACGGAGGCCAGCCGCCCGTTCGATGCGGACCGGGACGGCTTCGTCCCGGCGGAGGGGGCCGCCGCCCTCATGCTCGAAACGCTGACGCACGCCCGGGAGCGCGGCGCGCCCATTTATGCCGAGGTGGCGGGCGTGGGCAAGTCGAATGATGCCCACCACTACGCCGCCCCGGATCCGGACGGTCGAGGCGCCGCCCTCGCCATGGAAAAGGCGCTCGACGACGCGGACCTGGCGCCGACCGACGTGCAGCATATCAACATGCACGCGACCTCCACGCCCAAGGGCGACGTCATTGAGTCGGACGCCGTAAAGGATGTGTTCGGCGACCACGCCTACGACCTCAACCTGTCCGCTACCAAGAGCATGACCGGTCACATGCTGGGCGCGGCCGGCGCGGCCGAGGCCATCGCCTCCCTCCTCGCGATCCGCAAGGCACGCGTGCCCCCTACCATCAACCTTCACACACCGGGCGAGGACTGTGATCTAAACTACACCCCCAATGAGCCAGTCGACCGGGAGGTGACGGGCGCCCTCACCAACGCCTTCGGCTTTGGGGGGCACAACACCACGATTGCGCTGACGGCGGTTGACGAATGACGGCGGACCGCGGACGGCCGTCGGCGGATGAGGACGCGGTGTACGACACAGGTCGTCCTTTCTGAGCTTCACTTCATCACTAGGACGGCCGTCGGCAGACCACCGGCCGCTGTCGTCCCTCCGTTATGATACCGTCTGCGCAGGATCGTTGCACAGGTTCTGGACGATTGGCACAGCCGGTAAATAGGAGCTGGACTATTGACCCTGCTCTCATCTCGATGTAGAGACGCATCGCCATGCGTCCTTACGTAGATGGAGGAGGGCAGAAACGTACACCGAAACCTCGCAATTGGTATGACTTCGTCTCCGTCCTCGTCCGACGACCCCGATTCGGAAAAGGCGCCGCTCCCCGACAACCTCGGCGGCGTCGCGGAGCTCCTCGGCATCGAGATCGAGGAGATGGGCCCCGAGCGCGTGACGGCGACCATGCCGGTCACGCCCGATCATCACCAGCCGTTCGGGCTGCTGCACGGGGGCGTCAGCGTCGTTCTGGCCGAGAGCGCCGCGAGCGTGGGAGGACACCTGGCGGCCCCCTCAGGACACTCCGCGGTGGGCATCGAGGTCAACGCCAACCACGTGCGCCCGGTGCGCGAGGGACGCCTCACCGCCACGGCCACCCCCCTCCACACGGGCCGCACGACGCAGGTCTGGGAAGTCAAGATCACGGACGAGCAGGACCAGCTCGTCTGCGCGAGTCGCTGCACGCTCGCCGTCGTGGAGCAAACCGACACGCCCCCAACCGCGTAGAGAGAGCGCCGCGCTCGTCTCTTCGATCCCGTCCTCGCCATGCCCGACGCCTCCCTCTCCGGCATCCACCACATCACGGCCCTATCCGGCGACGCCCAAGACAACCTCGATTTCTACGTCGGCGTGCTCGGCCTGCAGCGGGTCAAGACGACGGTCAACTTCGACGACCCCACTACGCATCACCTCTACTACGGCGACGCCACCGGCCGTCCCGGCACCATCCTGACCTTCTTCCCGTGGCCGCGCGCCGCGAGCGGGCGGCGCGGCGCGGGCATGGTGAATGCGGTGGCCTTTGCCGTGCCGTCAGGCGCCCTGTCCGACTGGGAGCAGCACCTGGACGCGCACGGGATCGAATTCGAGACGGAGGACCGCTTTGGCAACGCTCTACTCCAGTTCAGCGACCCGAGCGGCCTGCCGCTGGAGGTGGTGGCAGTCGATGACTTCGACGATGCGATGCCCTGGACCGACGGTCCCCTGCCGACCGCCCGGGCAATCCGCGGCTTTCATGCTCCCATCCTCCCAGTCTTCACCGACGACCGGACCGTGGAGCTCTTCACAGACGTGTTCGACTGGTCGCGAGCGGGCACGGAGGGCGACCGTGTGCGGCTTCGGGCACCGGACACGGACATCGGCACGACCGTCGACCTGCTGGTGCGGGACCGACACCCATCGGGACGGATGGGCCCGGGGATGGTGCACCACATTGCCTTCCGGGCACCCGACGCGGAGGCCCAGCAGACGTGGCAGACGACGCTCCGGGAGAAGGGGATCCAAGTCACCGACGTGAAGGACCGGCAATACTTCCAGTCCATCTACTTCCGCGATCCGGACTGGACCTCGGGCCTGCTCTTCGAGATTGCGACGGACGGCCCCGGCTTCCTCACCGACGAGTCCGAGGAGGCCCTCGGCGACACCCTCAAGCTTCCCCCCCACCTCGAACGCCGCCGCGAGGAACTTGAAGAGATCCTCCCCACCCTCACCCCTCCTTCCGTCTCCAACTGACGCCTCCCTCCTTCTCCTCACCCCTTCCCTCTTCCCCATGTCCTCGAACAATCCCCACCAGGACCAGCCCGTCCGCACCGGCGGCGCGGCACTGGACGAGGCCCAGGCCGCCCTCATTCTGCTCCACGGCCGCGGCGCCTCCGCCCAGGGCATGCTGCGCCTCGCCGACGCGCTCGACGTGCCGGACGTGGCGCACCTCGCCCCCCAGGCGGCGATGCGCTCGTGGTATCCGCAGTCGTTTATGGCCCCGCGCGACCAAAACGAGCCCGAGCTTACCTCGGCTCTCCAGGTCGTCACCGACACGATCGAGACCGCGCAGAACGGCGGCCTCGATCCGAAGCGGATCGTCCTGCTCGGCTTCTCGCAGGGGGCGTGCCTCGCCACCACCTACGCCGCCCAGAACCCGCAGCGCTACGGCGGCGTCGTGGGGCTCAGCGGTGGCCTCATTGGTCCTGAGGGAACCACATTCGAATACAAGGGCTCCCTCGACGGTACACCCGTCTTCCTCGGGTGCAGCGACCAGGATCCCTACATTCCCCAGGAGCGCGTGCACGAGACGGCGGATGTGCTCCAGGCACTCGACGCGGAGGTCACCACGCGCATCTACGAAGGCCTCGGTCACACCACGAACGAGGACGAGCTCCAACACGTCCGGTCGCTCCTCCACCGCTACGTCGACCAGTCCGAAGCGTAGACAAACCGCAGCAGGATGCCTCCAGTTCTCACGCCTGCCTGCGCTCTGAAACGCTTAACGCCCAACGCTTCGACGCTCAACCCGCGATGCACACCCCCGACTGGGTCAAGCACGCCGTCTTCTACCAGATCTTCCCCGACCGCTTTGTCCGAAGCGGGGAGGTCAAACACCAAGAGGCGGTGCAACTCAAGCCCTGGGGCACACCGCCCGAGGAGCAGGGCTTTCAGGGGGGCGACCTGTACGGCGTCATCAACCGGCTCGACTACCTGGAGGAACTCGGCGTCACGGCCCTCTACCTGAATCCGATCTTCGAGTCGGCCGCAAATCACCGCTACCACACCTACGACTACTACGAGGTCGACCCGCTGCTCGGCGGAAACGAGGCGTTTCGGGCCCTGCTCGACGCCGCCCACGCCCGCAACATGCGCGTCGTGCTGGATGGCGTCTTCAACCACGCGAGCCGCGGCTTCTGGCCCCTCCACCACGTCCTCGAAAATGGAAAGGACTCGCCGTACGTCGACTGGTTCGTCATCCGCGACTGGCCCCTTCGCCCTTACGCGCCGGACCCGGACACCCCGCACAACTACGCCGCCTGGGCCGGCATCCCCGCCCTGCCCGAGTTCGACACGACAAATCCGGAAGTGCGGTCCTTCTTGCTCGACGTGGCCGAGTACTGGATCGACTTCGGAATTGACGGGTGGCGCCTCGACGTGCCCGACGAAATCGAGGCAAAGGGCTTCTGGGAGGAGTTCCGCACCGTCGTGAAACGCGTCAACCCGGAGGCCTATCTCGTGGGCGAACTCTGGGGCACATCCCCGTCGTGGCTCCAGGGCGACCGGTTCGACGGCGTCATGAACTATCCCCTCCTGGGCCCGACCCTCAGTTTTTTCGGGGCCGGCTCGCTGCGCGACTACTCGAAGGCTCATCTTACGTTCGAGCCCATCGACGCCGACGCGTTTGCCGACAAGATTGAAGGCCTGCTGGCGCTCTACGACTGGGAAGCGACCTGCGCCCAGCTCAACCTGCTCGACAGCCACGACATGGCCCGGGCCCTGTGGATTCTCGGCGAGAACACCGCCGCGCTCCGCCAGGCGGTCCTTTTCCTGATGACGATGCCCGGAGCGCCGTGCATCTACTACGGCGACGAGATTGGGCTCTCGGCGGCCGGCGATCCGCATTGCCGCGAGGCCTTCCCGCGGGACGAAGACGACTGGGACACGGATCTGCTCTCGTTCTACCGCGCGGCCACGACCCTGCGCCACCGGCACGAGGTGCTACGGACAGGCCACGTCGATGTGCTACAGGCAACGGGTCGAACACTGGTCGTTCGCCGGACCCTCGACGACCAGACGGCACTCGTCGCCTTCAACGCCGGGAGCACGGCCGCGACCATCGAGATCGAAGCGTCGGACCTTCCCAGCAGGACACTTTCCCCCGCCTGGCCCCCAACGGCCGAGGCGGACCTGGCGCTCCAGAACGCTGCACCGACCGTCCGCCTCTCCCCCCGCGCGACACGAGTGTGGGCGACAAACTAATCCGAACTCCGCAAGCTCCGTTCGGGAATGGAAGTCTGGAAGGCCTGTCCTGAGCTTGATTCAGGAATGGACGTGTGGACCTATGTTGCCTCCATGCCTCCCTTCCTCACCTCCATACCCGAGGCATAACCCTTCTGCGTCCTCCGAACAGGTCTTCCTTCCCGTTTCGGCAGTCAATTGGCCCGTCTACAGTACGTCCTGCGCGTCCACGTCGATGGCCACGTGGTAGCCGTTGGGTGGACTGCCGCGAGCGTCCTTGGTGCGGCGGAGGGCCGCTTGGAGCGGTTTGGCGCCCTGTCGGCGCGCCTTGAGGAGCGTCCGGTAGCGGTGCTGCTTCTTCACGCGCTGGATGAACGCCGGCTCGGGCCCCAGCACGTCCACCGGCCCGGCATGAGTGCGGAGCGTTTGCGTCCAGTTCACCGCGAGACGCTCCACGCGATCCTCCTGCGGCCCCCGAAACTCGACGGTTGCCACGTGCCCGAACGGCGGGTACCCAAACTCGCGACGGGTCGCGAGCTCTTCCGCCGCAAAGCCCTCGTAGTCGTGCGTCGTGGCGTGACGGAGGGCCGGGTGGTCGGGGTTTCGGGTCTGAAGAATCACCTCGCCCTGAAGGTCGGCCCGACCGGCCCGGCCCGCCACCTGCGTGAGGAGCTGGAAGGTGCGCTCCTCGGCGCGGAAGTCGGGGAAGAGGAGGCCCACGTCCGCGTCGACGACGCCCACCAGCGTCACGCGGCTGAAGTCG
>Ga0207797_1001143_pt1 | contig 19632 bp, 17 predicted proteins | sample PRCRCaboRojoPR_6_FD_187275 | JGI IMG/M metagenome (GOLD analysis project Ga0207797, IMG submission 187275) | Marine sediment microbial community from Cabo Rojo, Puerto Rico - PR CR 10% Liquid 1 (SPAdes) | ecosystem: Environmental > Aquatic > Marine > Coastal > Sediment | place: Cabo Rojo, Puerto...
CGCGGCCGGAGCCCTCCAGCGACTCGAGTTCGCTCATGCGAAGGCCCTCCTCCTTGGCAATCGAGCGGACGAGCGGCGAGTAGAAGCGGCCGTCGTCGCCCCGGCGCTTGATCGTCTCCTCGGCGGGGCGGTCCTCTGTCTCGGGCATCGCGCCGTCGCCGGACGGGGGCGTCGATGTGAGTTCGGTCTCCTCCGCTTCGGGGTCCACCTCTGTCTCCTCCTCGTCCGGGGCCTCCGGCACGGGCGCTTCCACGGCGCCGGCCTCCACCTCGGAGGCCAGAAGGGCAATCACCGTGCCCACCTCCACGGTCTCGCCCTCGTCCACGAGTTTCTCTGTGAGCACGCCCGCGGCGGGGGAGGGCACCTCGGTGTCCACCTTGTCGGTGCCGATTTCAAGGAGCGTCTCGTCGACCTCTACCTCGTCGCCAATGTCCTTGTACCAGGCTATCACCGTGCCTTCGGTGATGCTCTCGCCCATCTTGGGCATCACCACTTCCACCTCTTCCCCCGACGGTTCGGGGGCGGGCTCCGTCGGTTTCGGTTCGGGCTCCTCTTCCGTCTCTGTCTCGGGGGCTTCGGGCTTGGCGGCCGCCTCCGCGTCCTCATCGGGGGCCTCGCCGGATGGCTCCACGACCTCCGCTTCTTCCGCCTCCGTCTCTAGGCGGGCGATGATGGTGCCCACCTCAACCGTGTCGCCCTCCTCTACGAGCACTTCTGTCAGCACACCGGCCTTGGGGGAGGGCACCTCGGTATCCACCTTGTCGGTGCCAATTTCGAGCAGGATCTCGTCCTGTTCCACCCGGTCCCCGGGCTGCTTGTGCCACTCGATGACGGTGCCTTCCGTGATGCTTTCGCCCATCTTGGGCATTTCTACGTCAACCTCAGCCATAAGTCAGTCCGCTCGTTCAGCGTCCGTGGAAAGTGCGTGCAGTCGAAGGGAAGCTCCGAGAAGTCGAAGCGCTCCCAACCGGAGGGGGTTCCAATGTACGGAACCGTCGCCGATAAAAAAAGCGGGACAGCAGGTCGGGAGAGCCCGAGCCTCCTGTCCCGCAGGGGAACGTCCGCAGGGGAAAACCTACGCAATCAGCGGGGCGATGACGAGAGAGACCACCGCGATGAGCTTGATCAGGATGTTGAGGCTCGGACCGCTGGTGTCCTTCAGCGGGTCCCCCACCGTGTCGCCCACGACGGAGGCCGTGTGTGCCTCACTGCCCTTGCCGTGCGTCTCCCCGTCCTCGCCGGTGTAGTTGGCTTCGATGCGCTTCTTGGCGTTGTCCCAGGCGCCCCCCGCGTTGCTCTGGAAGATGGCGAACAGGACGCCAGAGACCGTGACGCCCGCCAGCAGACCGCCAAGCATGCCCTTGTCGATAAAGAAGCCGACGATGACGGGCACGAGAATAGCGAGCAGGCCCGGCGCCGCCATCTCGCGGAGCGCCGCCTTCGTGGAAATGTCCACGCAGCGCACGTATTCGGGCGTGCCCTTGCCCTCCATGATGCCGGGGATCTCGTCGAGCTGCCGACCGACCTCCTTGATCATGTCGCCGGCCGCCCGGCTCACCGCCTCAATCGAGAGGGAGCTGAAGACGTACGGCAGCACGGCCCCCACGAGGAGGCCGGAAAGAATGACTGGGTCTGCCACGTCGATGCTTTCGACTTCGGCCTGCCGCATGTAGGCAGCGAAGAGGGCCAGGGCCGTCAGCGCGGCGGACCCAATGGCAAAGCCCTTGCCGATGGCGGCGGTGGTATTGCCCACCGCGTCGAGCTTGTCGGTGCGCTCGCGCACCTCGGCGGGCAGACCGCTCATTTCGGCGAGCCCCCCCGCGTTGTCCGAGATCGGGCCGTAGGCGTCGATGGCGAGCTGCATGCCCGTGATCGAAAGCATGCCGACCGCGGCGATGGCGATGCCGTAGAGGCCGGCGAAGTAGTTGGCGCCGACGATGCCGACGGCGATGATGAGGGCCGGAAAGCCTGCCGACTGCATGCCCACGCCGAGGCCGCTGATGATATTGGTCGCCGTGCCCGCGATGCTCTGTTCGGCAATGCCTTCGACCGGCCCGTACTCGGTGCCGGTGTAGTACTCGGTCACGAGGCCGATCAGCAGGCCGGCGGCTAGGCCGATGAGGACGGCCCAGAAGACGCCGATGGCTGTGTATTCGTCCCGAGCGCTAAACGCAATGGCCTCCGAGGTCCAGGTGGACGGCAGCATCCACGTGATGATGAAATAGGAGGCAACGGCCATAATGCCGGCGGCCCCGAATTCACCGGTGTTGAGGGCCGTCTGCGGGTCGCCGCCCTCGTCCACGGTGACGAACCAGGAGCCGATGATGGCGACCAGAATACCCGTGCCGGCCAGCACCAGCGGCAACAGCACGCCGGCCAGTCGGAGGGTGTCGTCCGCCGGCCCGAAGGCGGCGGTGAAGGAGGCGCCAAGAACCATCGTGCCGATAATTGCGCCGACGAAGCTCTCAAAGAGGTCGGCGCCCATGCCGGCCACGTCGCCCACATTGTCACCCACGTTGTCGGCAATCGTGGCGGGGTTACGGGGGTCATCCTCCGGAATACCGGCGTAGACCTTTCCGGCGAGGTCGGCACCCACGTCCGCGGCCTTCGTGTAGATGCCGCCCCCCACGCGGGCGAAGAGCGCGATGGCCGAGGCGCCCATTGAGAAGCCGGTAATGACGTTGATCACCTTGGGCAGCTCCCAGCCGAGGGCGTTGTCGTAGAGGAGGAAGAGACCACCGAGCCCAATGACGCCGAGTCCGACGACGGACAGGCCCATGACGAGCCCGCCGGAGAAGGCCACGTTCATGGCGGGCCCCAGACTCGTGCGGGCGGCCTGCGTGGTGCGCACGTTCGCCTTCGTCGCCACGGTCATCCCAATAAAGCCGGCGAGGCCGGAGCAGAAGGCCCCTGCCACAAAGGAGACCCCGATCCACCAGGAGGAATTGGTCTGGCCCTGGTTCGCGACGATCAGCAGTCCCGCCACGACGACGACGAAGATGCTGAGCCAGCGATACTCACGATTCAAGAAGGTGCGGGCCCCTTCCGCGATGTTTTTCGACAGATCGATCATCTGGTCGGTGCCCATGTCTTGCTTGTTCACCCAGCGCGTTCGGGTGAAGGCGTAGAGCAACGCCAGCACGCCGCTGGCGGGTACGAGCCATTTCAGTAGGAGTGTCGATTCCATGAAAGCAGTCGTCCTGTTCGTTCAAGAAGATATTCGAAGCAGTGGAGGCGCCTGCCGCGGCGAATCGTCGCCCGGCACTCGCCCGATGGAGTGCAGTACAAATGCGGGCAAAAAAGGCCTCCAGAAGGCTGGAGAGCGGGGTGTAACCTACTGAGGCGTCTTCGCGGTTAGTAGGGCGGCCCACGTAATTCAAGGTGAAAACCGGCGAAAGGAGACGTGATGCGTGAAGAGTGATGCGTCAGGGGGAAGGTGACGGAGAGAAAAATCACGTATCATGATTCACGCATCATATGGCATGCCCTTTGGGAATCGGAAATCTCAGTTTGAGCGTCTCATTTTAGAAGAGTATCGACTTCCGTCAGTTGAACTGATTCATCGCCGCCTCCAAATCCTTCTCGGCGGTAGTTAAGATCGCATCCCCGGCCGCCTCAATCGTGTCGCGAATCGCCGGTTGCTGCTCTTCGGAAAAGGGGGACAGGACGTACTCGGTCTGCTGGCCGTTGGGAAACTCGCTGCCGATGCCGACCCGGAGGCGCGGAAACGCGGTGGTGCCGAGCCGCTGTGCAACATGTGCGAGGCCATTGTGCCCGCCGCTGCTGCCGGAGGGGCGCAGCCGAATGGTGCCGACGGGGAGATGCAGGTCGTCGACGACGATGAGGAGCTGGTCGAGAGCCAGATCGTAGTGCTCCTGAAGCGTCGCCACTGGGTCGCCACTCCGGTTCATGTAGGTGAGCGGCACGGCGAGCCCAATCGTCCGGTCGTCGTGCTCCGCCCAGCCGACGAGCGCGTCTGGCTGATGCTCGAACGAGACGCCGAGCCGCTCGGCCAGCGCGTCGATCACCATGTGGCCGACGTTGTGGCGCGTGTCTTCGTACTCAGCGCCCGGATTGCCGAGGCCGATGGCGAGCAAGGACGGGGAGGACATGCGAATTGGGGATCCAGAAGTGCAAACGAAAAGGGCGGCCGAGGTGGCCGCCCTTCACGGGGAGGTACGTATGGGCCGCTCGGGTGAGAGCGGCTGGCTCAAGCCACTACTGGTACTCCTCGTAGTCCTCCTCGCCGCCTTCGCCTTCGGGCGGGCCCTCGCCCTCTTCCTCTTCGCCCTCTTCTTCGGCAGCTTCGGCTTCGAGTTCGGCGATTTCTTCCTCGGAGAGCTCGGCGCGCTCCTCTTCGGTGAGCTCCAGTCCTTCTTCTTCCTCTTCTTCCTCTGCCGTAGGCGCGGCCTCGATCTGCGGGGCCACGACCGTGACGAGCGTCTGGTTCTGAGGAGTCTTGATCTCGTAGCCGACGTCGAGGTCGTAGACGTGGATCGAATCCCCGATATCGAGCTCGCTAATGTCGACCTCAATTTGAGACGGAATGTTTTCGGGCAGGACCGAGATTGTGAGCTCACGCGCAATCTGCTGCGTGTCGCCTCCGTTTTGCTGACCGATCGGGATGCCGGCGTAGTGCACCGGGACCGTCAGCGTGACCTCCTCGCCCTCTTCAAGCGCCTGGAAGTCGGCGTGCAGGGGGCGGTCCGTAAGCGGGTGCAGGTCGTAGTCCTTCAGGATGCAGTGCCAGGTCTCCCCGTCCATCTGCACCTCCGCCACCGGCGCCGTGCGGCGGTAGATCATTTTGTTCATGGCGCCGATCGGGATCTGCAGCGGCGTCGACTCAACGGTGCGGCCGTACAGGATGCAGGGCACGTGATTGTTGTTGCGAATCTCGCGCGCAGCCTTTGAGCCGGTCTCGCGCGGCTGGGCTTCGATGACAGGGGCGTCCATGGCGAAATACTCGGTCCAGTGAAAGGCGAAATGGCAGCAGGGAGATGAGCGGTCTACCGGTCACCTCTGTTTGCAAGATATCTCCTAGGCGCAGATCCGCAGTCTAGTTCCGGGACTGCGCCACCGATTCAAGCAAAATAGACGGAGGAGCAAGCGATAGCGTTCGGCTTCGCCGTCCGGCAGTAGCTCTGCTTCTTTTTCCGGGCAGCGTGCCGGAATAGGAGAATGGGGGAATGGGAGAGAGGGCGGGGAGAGTCCTCTCTCTGGTCCTTTTCGTTGTGGAAGGACCGGGCACAGCCTGGGTTGCGCGCGGAGCCACATTTCTCGGTGGACGGATCCAAACTCCGGGGTTCACACTCCGTCCGCTGCTACTCGGTGAAGAGCGTCGAGACCGATCGGTCGGTGTAGATGTGGCGGATGGCCTTTGCGAACAGGTTCGACACGCTCACCACCTCGATCGACTCCGAGGGGCGCTTGAGGGGGATCGTGTCGGTAATGATGAGTCGTTCGAGCGGCGAGCTCTCGATGCGGTCGTAAGCGGGGCCGGAGAGGAGGCCATGCGTGCAGGCGGCCATAATCTTCAGTGCGCCATAGTCCTTCAGGGCCTCGGCGGCACTGGTAAGCGTGCCGGCGGTGTCGACGATGTCGTCGATGATAATGATGTTTTTGTCCTCCACCTCCCCGATCACGTTCATCACTTGGGCCTCGTTCTGTTGAGGACGACGCTTGTCGATGAGAGCAAGATCAACCCCGAGACGCTGCGCGTAGGACCGCGCCATCTCGAGGGCCCCCACGTCTGGCGCCAGCACCACAAAATTGTCCAGGTCGAACTGGCGGACGTGCTCGGTCAGTACCGTGGAGCCCTGCAGGTGGTCGACCGGTACGTCGAAGAAGCCCTGGATCTGCGAGGCGTGCAACTCCATGGTGAGGATGCGGTCCACGCCGGCCGAGGTGAGCATATTGGCCATGAGCTTTGCCGCGATGGAGACGCGCGGCTGGTCCTTGCGCTCCTGCCGGGCGTACCCGAAGTACGGGATGACGGCCGTCACGCGCTCCGCCGAGGCCCGCTTGGCGGCGTCAATCGTGAGGAGCAGCTCCATCCAGTTGTCGGCCTTCGGATGGGTGCTCTGGATAATGAACAAGTCGGCCCCCCGGATGGACTCCTCGTAGCGAACGTAAATCTCTCCGTCCGCGAAGTCTCGGATGGTGAGGTTCCCGAGGGTTGTGCCGTATGCCTCGGCAATTTTTTGGGCGAGGGCCGGATTCGAGCGGCCTCCGAAGATGGCGACGCGGTTTTCGTTCCTCGAGGCGCGCATGGGGGGACCGGGGCGGCGGCTATCAGTGGGAGCGGAGGAGCCGGAATGCGGCTGCCCGGGGTGGATTCGAACCACCACTAACGGCTCCAAAGGCCGCTGTCCTGCCATTAGACGACCGGGCAGTATGGAGCGCCGTACACACTGCGTTGCTCCTTTCACAGGGTAGCAAGTGAACGGGGAGGAATCAACGAGCGTCGGGGCGTTCGGTTCATGAAGAGATCCTGAGAGTGAAAAGTGTGATGCGTGCAGGGGGCGTGGGGGCACCATGGATCACATCCACGCCCGAAGCTCGGTGAGCTCCTCGGCCACGGCGGTCACCTCGTCGGTCGTCAACTGTCCCCGCTCGGTCAGGAGGCCGCCCGTCACGAGGTCGGCTGGGGTCGTGTCGAAGCGGGGCGCCCACACCTCCAGGTCCTTGGGGCCGTCGTACACCGTCCGCGCCGGAGCCGACTCGTCGGACGCTTCATCGTCCACCGTAATCTTGTCGACCGCGCAGGCGGCGTACACGGGCACGTCGGCCCGATGTGCGGCGAGCGCGGCGCCGTAGGTGCCCACCTTGTTTGCGACCGCGCCGGACGGCAGCACCGTGTCTGCCCCCACCAGCACCGCGTCGATCGATGCCTCGTCGAGGCGACGGGCGACGGCGGCGTCGGGAATGAGCGTGACATCGAGGCCTGCGTCCAGGAGGCGCTCGGCGACGCCGATGCCTTCTCCGCTCGGCTCCGACACGGCTACTGTAACGGTCGGCGACGGGTCGGCCCGGCGCAGGGCCGACAGCACGGTGCCGGAGCGCGAGAGGGTGAGCACGTGCGCCCCGCTCACCTGCCTCGCAGCCTGCTCGGCGGCCTCGTCGTCGGCTGCCAGGGCGTCCTGAATGGCCTCGTGGGCGTTGATCTCGGTCGTCTCGGGAGGCAACTCGGGACGGCTCGCGTGCATCACGCGGTGGATGCGGTTGGCCAGCGCCGCCATCGACGGGCGGGCCTCCAGGAGACGGTGGGCCGTGCTGACGAGGCGGGAGCGAGCGTCTTCGATCGTGGCGGCGTCCGACGTGGCCAGCATTCCGGCCCGGTCGCGCAGGACCTCCAGAGCCCGAATCGAGAGGTGCGCCGAGCCGTGCGTAGTATCGTCCGTGATGCCGATGATGGAGGGGGCGACGCGGCGGTAGGAGGTCCACAGGTCCGGCACGGTGTCGCGCCGCAGGAGGGCAGTGGGGGATGCCCACTCGGCCTCCGTCGTCTCCCAGTTCGTCTCGATCGACCGCGTGTCTGTGTCGAACAGGAACGGGTGCACGCGCCAGCGGGTGCCCCGGTCTTCGTCGTCGACCGTGAACGGAGAGCCCTCCTGCGCCAGCGTCACGTCGTGCTCGTGCAGGCCCGTCTCCTCCTCAATCTCCGCGAGGGCGGACGCCCGCGGATCGTCGTTTTCGACGTGCCCGGCGACCGCGCCCCACTGGCCGGGATACGAGTCTACGTCGTCGCTGCGGCGGAAGAGGAGCACCTCACCCCGATTGCGGAGGAAGACCGTAACGACGGGCGTCGAGTCGGACTCGGACATAGGCCGATTGCATCAGATCTGCGAGTAAACCGCTCTGCGATCTCGCACGTACCCGACTGACGACCGATCCCCGTTTCGAAGCCGGAGTTGGAAATTTCGCTTGTGTTTGCTACTATAGATGTAGTATAAAAGCGAAACGTCCGTTCTGTCATGCTGGTCCGCCGCCTCCATTCCGTGCTCTTCCTCGCCTGTGTCCTGGGAATCGGCGGCTGTGCTACCTCGGCGCCGGAAGGCATGGAGACCTCCCCGTGGCGCACGGCCCGCCCGGTGTCCGATTCGGTGCACGGCGATTCCGCGTTGCAGGAGAAACGGGCGGCCACGCCTCGGGACGAGCGGATGAAGGCGCTACGGGCCGCCTACGTGGATGGAGCGTACGAGGAAGTCGTCCGTCGCGCTCGGACGTGGCGACGGGAGTCGCTTGACACCGCCGCGACAATTCAGGTGAACACGCTCCTCGGTCGGGCCGAGCAGGCGCGGGGGCGCCACGAGGCCGCCATCGAGGCGCTGCGAACGGCCCGGGTCGCGGTCTCGGAGAGCGATCGGTCGCTCGTCGACATCGATCGGGCGCTCGGAGAAAGCTACGTCGCGCTGTATCGGTGGCCGCAGGCAGCCTCGGCGTTTCGGCGCGTCCTAGAGGCGCAGCCTCGTGATCAGGCAGTGCGGCAGGCCCTCGCGAACGTGTACCGGGAGTCTCGGCAGTGGAGGAAGGCCCGAGCGCAGTACACGCAACTAGTCCGGGCGGACTCCTCGAACGGCCAGTGGTGGGCACGCCTCGCACAGTGCAATCTCGAACTCAATCAGATCCGTCAGGCGCGGCGTCATTTCGCCGAGGCCCATCGGCATCTGCCCCAGTCGGCGGACGTGGCGCTGTCCCTCAGCCGGCTCCATCGCGCAAACGGCCAGCCCGAGGCGGCCCGCCGCGTCGTCGACGCCACCCTCGGCCATCAACCCGGCGATCCGCGACTGTGGCGCCGTCAGGCGGACCTTGCTTTCGAGCGTGATCGGCTCGACCAGGCCCGACGCGCCTACAGGCGGACCATCGCTACGGGCGACTCCTCGGCTACCGCCTACCGCCGGATCGGGCTGATTAACGTCCGGCAGCAGAAATACGCCCAAGCGCTTTCGCCACTCCGACAGTCCTTTCGGCGCGACTCTGCGCGCGCCCGAACTAGCGCCCGAACTAGCCTGTACCTGGGTGTCGCGTACCTGAAGCTCGACAGTTTGCAGCGGGCGACGACGTGCCTTCAGCGCACGGTCGATCAGAGAGTCCAGGGGCCCCTCACCAGAGCTCTCGAACAACTCGGAACGACATACAGTCAGCGCGGAAACGTAGCCGATGCGGTGCGGACCTACAAGACCGCCCTGCGCCTGCGACCGGACAAAGCGGCACTGTATTTTCACCTGGCGACGGTCTACGACGAGCACTATCGGGACAAGACGCCCGCCGCCCGCTACTACCGCCGGTTCCTGCGGGCCGCGGATCAGCCGCGCCCGGAGCTTCGCCGCTACGCCGAGTCCCGCCTCGACACGCTTCGTCCTACGCTGCACATGCAGGAGGAGGTGCGGCCTCAGGATCGTGGCGAAGAAGCCCGTTCGTCGGATGGGGGATGAGGGGGGATCCCGTGGAGAGGGTCTCTGTAAGAAGGTTGTGCAAAGCCGACATATCTGCGACGGAAGAGCCCGATTTTCAGTTGGCTCTTGCTCAGAACCCCGTGCCCCGAACGAACACCTTCAGTCCCATGCGACGGACCAGCATTCTCTTCGTGTTTCTTGCCGTTCTGCTCGTTCCCAGCACGGCGGCCCAGCCCACGGTGTCAGTGCGAGGAAACGCGGGCGCGGCGTTTTTTCAGTCGCCCGAGGGACTGAACACCATTCTCAACTCCGGCGTCGATCTGGGCCTCAGCGCAGGCGTGCAGGTGTATGGAGGGCTGGAGCTCGTCCTGGAGGGGAGCTACGACCGATTCACGATGAACGGGGACAACATTGCGCTCCTCAATGACGGGCTGGACGTAGGGTCGAGAATTCGGGGAGGGGCCCTCAACGTCCTGGGGGGGAAAATTGGGATGCGCTACACCCTCCGGAATCCAAGTGATGCCCATCCGTACGTGTCCGGTGGGATTGGTCTCTACCGATCCGTGCTCGAAGAAGCGTATTACCAGAACGACGAGATTCTTCGGCGACTCGCCACGAGACGGAAGGGGTATCACGTGGCCATCGGGACGAACTTCCGCATCGACGACACTTACGCCTTTTTCTTCGAGCCCCGGCTCGTCATCATCGACACGAACGGGTCGGAGCTGGACACGCCCACGTCCACCCGCTACGTGACTGTCTTGATCGGGCTAGAAATGAAGCTGTAGAGCTCCTAGACGTTCGACCTGAGGGCTATCCTCTGATCATTGACGGGCGGGGCGACGGAATTGAGGTCCGCCCCGGAGACCCCGCGTCTCCTACGCCGCCGCGGTGGCATTGACGGCCTCGACCCGCTTCACCTTCGGCACCGAGCGCTTGAGGGCCTGCTCAATGCCGGCGCGCAGGGTCATGGTGCTCATCGGGCAGGAGCCGCAGGCCCCCAGCAGCTCCAGTTCCACGACATAATCGGAGGTGACGTTTAAGAGGCGCACCGACCCGCCGTCCGCCATGAGATAGGGGCGGATCGTGTCGAGTGCTTCCTCGATGTCGTCGCGCAGTTCCGGGTCGATGGTCGGGGTCGAAGACGCGTCGTTGGACATAAAGTGCGTCGGGGCAGTTGCGGGAGGCGGCGGAAAGGCCGTTGGACACCTGTCAAGTATTAACGGATGCACGTCGACAAAGATCAACGGACCAGGGCACGGTCCGTTCGGCGGTGAGAGGAGCTTCTCTCAGGCCGACTACTCGTAGAGAATCTCGATCTTCTGCGTCGGGTCGTCCTCGGCGTTACGGAGGGCCACCTGCTCCACGAGCTGGTCGGCGATGTCGCTGAACGCCTGGGCGGAGGCGCTGTCGGGGTGAGAGCGCACGATCGGCGTGCCCTGATCACTGCTCTTGCGCACCTGCTCCTCGATGGGCACCTCCCCGAGGAACGGCACGTCCAGCTCTTTCGCCAGCTCCTGCGCCCCCTCGCGGCCGAAGAGGTAGTACTTGCGGCCCGGCTGGTCGGGGGGCGAAAAGTAGGCCATGTTCTCGACCATGCCCACAACGGGCACGTTCACGTTGTCGAACATTGCCTTGCCCTTCCGTGCGTCGGCAAGGGCGAGGTCCTGTGGCGTAGAGACGACGACGGCGCCAGTGAGGGGAATCGTCTGGACGATGGTGAGCTGTACGTCGCCCGTGCCGGGGGGCAGATCGAGGATCATGTACTCGATGTCGCCCCAGTCCACGTCGCCGAGGAACTGGCGCACGGCCTTCGTCACCATCGGTCCACGCCACACGACGGCCTGGTCGGGGTCGACCATGAAACCCATCGACAGGGTTTTAATGCCGTGCTTTTCGAGCGGCACCATCTTGCGCTTATCGTTCACGCGCGGCTTTTCGCCCTCCATGCCCATCATCTTGGGGATCGAAGGGCCGTAGATATCGGTGTCCACGAGCGCGACCTCGTAGCCCTGCTCAGAGAGCGCCATCGCTAGGTTGACGGCCACGGTGCTCTTCCCCACCCCGCCCTTGCCGCTGGCCACGGCGATCGTGTTTTGTACCCCATCCTCGCCGCTCGTCTGCTGCTTCTCTCCGCCCTGATCGCCCACCATCACATCGTCGCCGAGCGGGATCATCTCACTGTCGACTTCCACGTCCACCCCCAGCTCGCGGCTCACCTCCTCGTGCAGCACGCGACGACACGCCTCCTCCACCTGATTGGCAAAGGGGCCGTCCGGATTTTTCACGACGACGGTGAAAGACACGCGGTCGTCCTCAATCGTGAGATCCTTCACCATGTCGAGCCGAATGATGTTCTTGTTCTCCTCCGGATGCTTGATCTTGCGGAGGGCATCCAGCACGTCTTCGCGGGCGGCAGGCATGAGGCACGGGGACTGATGGAGCGGAATCAGTGTAGCACTCTAGCCCACCACAGGGGCGGATTGATGTTCCTCTTTCCGAAACAGTTTCGCGTCGAATTACGCCATCTTACGATGCTGTGTCGTTCCCGGAGACGGCGTCGAGAAGCATCGCTTCGGTCTTCGGTGCGGTGGAGCCACTGGTCAGCCATGAGCGGGCGGAGGGCGGGAGAGATGCGTGCGGACGGGGACCCACTACGGATGTAGCACGGCGCGCACCGTGTCGCGATAGGCCGTGTGGCACGTCACGCAGCCGCGGGTGAGTTGCTCGTGGTGGTCGAGGACGGCGGACCAGTCGCGAGCTTCGGCTGCGTCGACGAGCTGGGTGGCCGTGTGGTGGACGCGCTTGTCATACTGGACGAATGTCTTGAACTGGCGCCCGAGGGCCTGCTTGATGGTGGCAAGTTGTCGCGGGGGAATTTTCGGATGCTGCGCGATGTTGCGGGCACCCTGTTCGATGAGGTCGTAGTCCTCGTGCCAGAGGCCGGTGGAGATGCGGTCCATGTCCTGTGCCAGGCCCACCATGAGGGGGCGGAGAGGCTTCGTGGTGTCAGCCGCGGGGCCGAGAGACGAGGACGGTGATGGGAGGGAGGTGCCGGGTGCCGGAAATAGAAGGACCAGAACAGCGAGGAGGGGGACGGCGAAGACGAGAATGCGGGAGGACATGGCAGTATGGAGAGTTACCCCGGGAGAGGAGTGAGCGGGGAGGTCGATTTCGACGCGAGGGCACGGAGAGCAAGGCCGTATCGAAGTTCGTACGGGCTCACGTGGAGAGTGTCTCGGTCATAGTGGTCCATGATACGGTCGAGGAGGATCACGCCCACCGGAAAGACATCGGCCCGTCCCTCCATGGCGTCGGGGTGGAGGGCCAGAATCTTGTCCACTGACAGTTGGAGGAGGCGCTCGCGCCAGTGTCGCACGTCGGCGCGAGACAGCTTGGAGCCGTCGCCGTGCAGGGCGTCCCACGTGCTCTCGGGACCGGCGTGGACGCGGGCCAGGGCCGTAGCGGTACCCGCCGTGCTGATGAGGGTGGGCGACGCGCCGAGACCCAGACGGTGGGAAGCGAGTGCTTCGTCGATAATGCCCTCGACGGCGTCGACTGCGTCGGGCGACGGGGGCTGCGACGCGAAGCACCGCTCGGTGAGCCGTACACATCCTACGTCGAGACTGACCCGGTCCGTAATCGCGTCCGGGTAGGAGGGGGCGTGGCGGGACGGATCCGCGCCAGCCACGAGTTCCGTGGACCCCCCGCCGACATCCACGACTAGGCAGGTGCCCGTAAGGGCGTCGACCGCAGTGCAGGCGGCGGCAAAGCTCCACGCCGCCTCCTCGGTCCCAGAGAGGATTTCGATGGGCAGTCCAAGTTCGTCCTCCACGGCCGTGCACACTTCGTCCCGGTTCGCCGCGTCGCGGAGGGCGCTCGTGCCCACCACCGACATGGCCTCCACTTCGTACTCGCGGGCCACCCGGACGTGATCGCGAAGAACATCGAGAAGGCGGCGCAGCGCAGCGTTCCCAATGTGGCCTCGCGCGTCGACCCCTTCGCCCAGCCGCACGAACCGCTCGGCCACGTGGAGGCGCCGTAGCCCCGCCCCGTCGCCCTCTGCTACGAGTAACTGCGCGGTGTTGGTGCCAATGTCGAGGGTGGCGAGGCGCATGGGTAGGCTGGAGAAGTATGGAGGTGCGGAGGTATGGAAGTATGGAGGTGTGGAGGTGGTTTTGAGGGCGTTCGGGGTTACCGGGCCGCGAAGCGTGCGGCCCACCAGCCGTCTTCCGTCGTTTCGGCGTCGAGGAGCAAGTCGTGCTCTTCGGTCGCGTCGAGCAGGTCGGTTCGTTGAGGGCAAAGGAGACCGGAGAGAAGGAGAGTGCCCTTTGGGGCGAGGTGAGAAACCAGGTCCGGCAACAGCTCCAGGAGCACGCGGCGGGTGATGTTGGCGGCGACGAGGTCGTAGTGGGTCTCCGGCACCACCTCCATCGAGCCCTTGCGCACTGTCACACAGTCGTCCACGTCGTTCCGGCGGGCATTCTCGCGGGTGTTGCGGACGGCGTCGGGATTCGTGTCGATGCCCAGGGCCGTAGCAGCACCGATTCGGCAGGCGGCGATGGCGAGCACGCCGGTTCCGGTGCCTACGTCGAGCATCCGGTCGCCAGGCCTGAGAGCATCGGCCAAAAGCTGGAGGGCGAGCCGCGTGGTGGCGTGGTGGCCGGTGCCGAAGCTCATCTCCGGGTCAATGCGAAGCACCGTTACGTCGGTCTGATCCGGCGGCACGTCGAAGGCGGCTGGACAGACGAGAAACGGGCCGGTCCGGACGGGGGAGAGCGTGTCCTCCCACACGGCGTTCCAGTTCTTGGCGGCGAGGGGGCGAACCGAGAGGGCGTCGGGATAGCCGTCGGCGGCCAGGTGGGCCTCTAGCGACTCATGATCGACTGTGGCCCACCGGTCGGCGGGGACGTAGGCGCGCAGCTCCGCATCGTCCTGTACGAAGCCCGTCGCGGCCTCCTCCAGCACTGCGAGGAACCGGTCGTGCTCGGAGGGTGGAATGGAGAGGGTGAGTTCGATGGTGTCCATCCCTTCGGGACTCTGTGCCGGAGGGCCGTCGCGTCAGTCTCGCACGCGGCCTCTATACAGCGATGCAATGCCAAAGGTGAGCGGCGTCCACTCCAGGTCCGCAAAGCCTGCAGTGGCCATGCGACGGAGGAAATCAGTTCCATCCGGGAATGCCGTGACGGAGTTCGGCAGGTACTCGTACGCGCCCTGGTCGGGACTCAGTAGCCCGCCGATGCGGGGGAGGACGTGCCGACTATACCAGTCGTAGAGCTGCTTGATCGGGAATGTGCGGGGAGAGCTGAATTCGAGCACGACGAGTGACCCACCGGGCCGCAGCACGCGCCAGATGTCGCCGAGACCGGCGTCGAGGTCCTCGAAGTTGCGCACGCCGAACGCCACGAACGCCGCGTCGAACGAAGCGTCCTCGAATGGGAGGGCTGCGGCGTCGGCCTTCTGGAGCGTGATTCGAGCGGAGAGCCCCTTCCGCTCAATTTTCGTCCGGCCCCGATCCAGCATCTCCGCCGAGAGATCAATCCCAACAGTCTCTCGAGGGTGCAGCGTGCGCTCAATCTTGATCGCCAGGTCGGCCGTCCCGGTCGCCACGTCTAGCACCCGTCGCGGCTGCTCGTCGTCGAGCAGGTGGACGGCCCGAGAGCGCCAGTACCGGTCGACCCCGGCGCTGAGGACGCGGTTAAGGAAGTCGTACCGTGGCGCCACGGTGTCGAACATTTTCTCGACGGCCTCGGCCTTGCCCTCCGCCTCGCCGATGGGGGGGTGATTCGTAGACATCGGGACTCGTGTTGCGTGATGCGTGAAACGTGATGGCGATGACCTCACGGATCACGCATCACGAATCCCCCGTCATGCGCCCGTGAAGCACAAGGCGAACGGAAGGAGAAGTAAAGAGAGCGTACAGTCCTCAACTCAGAATCTGCGTCAGCTTCAGCAGGTCGTAGTCGATCGATTTGCGGCGGCCGTAGACGTTGCGGAGGGGCGTCAGTTTGAGCTCCCCATTCGTGATGCCCACCATTACGTCGGAGTGCCCGTCGAGGAGCGACTCCACGGCCCCTACGCCCAGACGACTCGCCAGCACGCGGTCACTGGCCGTAGGGGCGCCCCCGCGCTGCGTGTGGCCGAGGATGGCGGACCGCAGCTCAATGTCGGAAAATTCCGCGTCGTCGCGCAGGGCCTGTTCAATTCCGCGGGCCCCGCCGAGTTCGTCCCCCTCCGCCACGACGACGATCGTGGAGCGCCGTTGGGCCGTCATGAGGGAGAGGATGCGCTCCTTCACCATCGCCATCTCCGTGATGGTTTCGGGGATCAGAATGAGCTCCGCCCCGCCCCCAATGCCGCAGTTGAGCGCGATGAAGCCGGCGTCCCGTCCCATCACCTCCACCAGAAAGAGCCGGTTGTGGGCGTCGGCCGTGTCGCGGATGCGGTCGATGTTGTCGATGGCCGTGTTGAGGGCCGTGTCGTACCCGATCGTCTCGTCGGTGCCATAGAGGTCGTTGTCGATGGTGCCGGGGCAACCCACCACCGGAAACCCGTGCTCGTCGTAGAGCTTCGAGGCGCCCCGAAAGGTGCCGTCCCCGCCGATAGCCACCAGCGCGTCGACGTCGTTTTCGCGGAGATGCTTGGCGGCCCGTTGGCGCCCTTCCTCCGTCATGAAGTCCTCGGAGCGGGCGCTCTTCAGGATGGTGCCGCCCGACTGCACGATGTTTGACACGGAGCGCCGCTCCATCTCCACGAAGTCGCCCTCGATCATGCCCTCGTACCCGCGCCGGATGCCCATCACCTCCAGGTCGTTGGCGAGGGCGGTGCGGACGACGGCGCGCAGGCAGGCGTTCATGCCGGGCGCATCGCCCCCGCTGGTGTAGACGCCGAGGCAATCGATCTCCTGCATGGTCATCGAAAGACAGGTCGATAGGAGTCAATGAGCAGTGAACACCGACCGCGGCCGTGGTGGGGACGGCCGCAACTTTGGCTCACGGAGCCGGGTGCGGACGGGCCACTACCATACCGATTTGGCCGTCGATCTTCTGAACGTAGCGTTGAAGATCGGGCGAAACCACGACCCCTTCGGACAGGGAGGCGTGCAGAAGCCCGCGCCCGCCGTCCTCGGACGCGTACACGAGGCCGGTATGCGCCACGTCGAGCCCGTCGATCGAGGAGACGAGCGCCACGATGTCGCCCGCCCGGAGCTGGTCGTAGACGGCTCGGATGGAGTCCTGGGGCACATACCGCACCGGATCGCGGCGATGGCGAGCGTTCACCTGCGCCTCCATGTCCCGGATGCAGGCGAAGAGGCTGTCGTTGGTGGCGAACCGGGCATACGCCGACCGGTGCGTGCTCATGAAGTCGAGCGTGTCGCGCAGGGGACGCCCGTTGAGTTCGTCCCCCAGCCGCTGCACGAGGCCGCGCTCCGCGTTGTCGGCCAGCCACTCCGTAAAGTAGTGCAGCCGACCGCAGTAGTCCACCGGGCCGCCTGCGCGATAGCGCTGCTCAGCCAGGCGACGCGCGAAGCCTGCGTACGATGAATCGGCAGCCTGCGCGCTCCGGGCGAGGGCCAGGGCCGTCTCCACGAAGGTTACGCAGTCGAACCCATCGAAGCGGACGACGAGCGTCTCAGTGGGAGGCTGATCGAGGGTGCCCGCGAGATAGGGCCGGCCCTGAAAGTGAAGTCCGACCTTCTGCATCAGTGCCCCGATTGATTCGATGTCCTCCCGGTTCGCGAGCGCCGTCTGCATTGCGGCGTCGAAGCGTTGGGCCGTCGTATCCGGGGGAGAGAGCACGCTGTCCCGCAGGGTTAGTGGCGCATCGGTCTCTTCCGCGGGGGCGTCGGGGGAGGCGTCCGAGGCGGGCTGGCATCCCCCTAGCAGGACGAGGGCGAGGAGGAGCATCCCGGTGTCTACGAAGCGACGGATCAGGCGCGGGCGCATGGACTGAGAGCGGTCGATGAGGAGAGCCCGGTGGGTCGGCTCGTGACGGTTTCGCAGCACTACGTCGCGAGAATCGTCGGGGCTCGTTTCACCCATTTGGGGCCGACTCGTTTCCGAGCGGGGCGGGCGACGCGTCGGAAACGGCGGAGACCGGCGTGTCGAGATCGGCCGCCTCCGCGTCCGAGAGTGGCCACCAGGTAGGATGGATCTCCAACGCCCGGGCAAGCTTCTGCTCGAAGGCCGTCCGAGGAATTTCCGTCACGCCGAAGCGTTCGAGGTGCTCCGTCGAGTATTGCGTGTCGAGCAGCGCAAATCCGCCCGCCCGGAGCTGCCGTACGAGGTGGACGAGTGCCACTTTCGAGGCGTTGCTGACGCGATAGAACATCGATTCGCCGTAGAACGTGCCCCTCAGCGCCACGCCGTAGAGCCCACCCGCCAGCTCGCCGTCCTGCCAGCACTCCACGCTGTGGGCGTACCCGCGTTCGTGCAGTTCCGTGTAGACCCGGATGATGCGCGGCGTGATCCACGTACGGGGCCGGTCCGCGCAGCGCCGAATGACGGCCTCGAACTCGCGGTCGGCGGTGACGTCGAACTCTCGCCGTCGGACGCGTCGGCGGAGGTTGTGCGGCACGTGGAAGTCATCGAGCGGGAGGTGCGCTCGGGGATCCGGGGCGTGCCAGCGCACGGCACCGGTTGCATCGTCGCCCATCGGAAAAACGCCGTTGGCGTAGGCGCGGATGAGAAGGTCGGGCGTGAGCGTCAGGTCGTCGGGCATTTCCTGCGTATGGGCGTGCTGGTGTGCTAGCGTGTGGGCGTGGAGGCACGGACGCTCTGGGCGCGCGGAAGCATGGGCGCTACTGCCTCCGTGCCTCCGGAGCTTCCAAAGCCTCTACTCCCGAATCCGTAAAACTATGCTCAGGGGTAGGAGTTTGTATCGTGTCGCCTCATCAGTTCCACGCAACGCAAGTCATCAGTCATGGACGCGTCCGACGGTCAGGTCTACCGCGCGCTGGTCGACGACCGTGAATTCGATATCGCCATTCAGGATGATCAACTCGTCGTGGACGGGGAGGCGAAGGACTACACGTTCGAGGTGCTGCGGGAGGGATATGTGTCGATGATCGTGGACGGGCGGAGTCTGCCCGTTTCTGTGGAGCCGATCGCGGAGGACACGCTACGGGTGACGGTCGACGGGCGGCGAACCGAAGTGCAGGTCAAGGATGAGCGGGACCTGTTGGTCGAGGAGTTCGGGCTTGGCGAAGACGCCGCGGCCGGGGGCGAGGTGCGGGCGCCCATGCCGGGTCTTGTGCTCGACGTGCTCGTGGAGGAGGGCGACGAAGTGACGGCCGATCAGGGCCTTCTGGTGCTGGAGGCGATGAAAATGGAGAATGAACTGAAAGCGCCGTCCGGCGGCATCGTGCGGGCCATTCATGCCACGAGTGGCGACGCCGTGGACAAGGAGGCATTGCTGATTGAGATTGAGGGGGAGTAGGTTGGTGTTTTGGTGGGTGGGTGTTTTGGTGAGTTGGTGGGGGAGCAGGGAGTGGGAGTCACGGGTGAGGTTTCAGGAGTGACGGCATACGAGCATGATCAAGCGGAATAGTCGATGAGTAGTGCGGACGCGGTTTTGGTGACCGGGGCAACGGGCTTTATCGGGTCTGAGCTTACGCGGCAACTCGTGGATGCAGGCACCGACGTGCGCATATTTCGTCGTGAGACCTCTTCGCTCGATCTCCTGGGCACGTACGCCGAGCGCGTCGAACACGCCGTCGGCGACGTCACCCACGCCCGGAGCCTGTACGACGCGATGCGGGACGTCGATCGGGTGTACCACGTGGCGGCGAAGGTGAGCTTTAGTCCCGGCGAGAAAGAGGCCCTCCGCCGCATCAACGCCGACGGCACGGCCAACGTCGTCAACGCCGCCCTGCAAGCGGGGGTCGACCGCCTCGTCCACACCTCCAGCATGGCTGCGTTTGGGCGTCCCGCCGAGCCGAGCGGCCGGATTGACGAGACGACCGAGTGGCAGGGCGCCCCCCACCGCTCCGCCTACGCCCGCTCGAAGCGCCGGGCCGAACTAGAGGTGCACCGCGGCATCGCCGAGGGGCTCGACGCCGTCATGGTGAATCCGTCGCTCGTCTTCGGCGTGGGCGGGCCCGAGACCAACACGCGTCGCATTGTCGACGCGGTGCGCAGCGGGTGGCTGCTCGTCGTGCCGCCGGGGGGGACGAACGTGGTGGACGTGCGCGACGTGGCAGCGGGTTTGCGGGCGGCGATGGAACAGGGCGAGACGG
>Ga0207797_1001144_pt1 | contig 19630 bp, 17 predicted proteins | sample PRCRCaboRojoPR_6_FD_187275 | JGI IMG/M metagenome (GOLD analysis project Ga0207797, IMG submission 187275) | Marine sediment microbial community from Cabo Rojo, Puerto Rico - PR CR 10% Liquid 1 (SPAdes) | ecosystem: Environmental > Aquatic > Marine > Coastal > Sediment | place: Cabo Rojo, Puerto...
AGGCCTGCGCATTTCGCATCACGGCGGCCGTGATCACGGTCCTTGCCATCGCCCCCTTTTTCGACATTACGCCCACGGCCACGGGAGGTCTGTCCTACGATCGAGGAAACGGACAGGCCTTTGGCGCCATGATCTGGGAATGGGCGGTTGTCACGGGCGGCCTGTGCGTGAAGATCTTCGTGATTATCATGGCCCTCTTGATCGTCCTTGAAGTGCTCAAGGCGCTGGGGTGGATCCATCCCATTGTACGGATCCTGTCGCCGTTGCTCCGGGCGATGGGGTTAAGCCGGAAGGTTGGGCTGCTGTGGGTGACCGCTGCGGTCTTCGGCCTTTCCTATGGGGCGGCGGTGATTGTGGAAGAAGCAAAGGCGGGCCACCTGTCGCCGGAAGAACTGGAGGACCTTCAGCTTTCCATCGGCATCAACCATTCCTTGGTGGAAGATCCGGCCCTCTTCCTCTCTCTCGGTTTGCCCGCCTTCTGGTTGTGGGTACCGAGAATCCTCATGGCCATGATCGCCACCCGGTTGCTGGTTCTGTGGCGGATGGTTCGAAAAAGGCGGTGAAGAACGGGGAGGCGCTGGCAGGTGTTACAACAGCATGTCCGCCACGTCTTCGGGATCGATGGGAAGGGGGGCGAACAACTTGCGCTCGATGGCTTCCATTCGGACGAATCCGACTCTCAGCCGACCTCGGAGACCGGGGATTCTCCAGGCATATCGTTCTTCAATATCGCGAAACCGTTCGGCAAGGTCCACGATTTCTTCGTGCTTCACCCGCTTGTCGGCATAGTTTACCACCACTTCTTCGGCGATGACTTCCGATGTGCCCAACTCCCGGTCCAATGTTACGTGCTGCCGGATGATGTTGGCCACCGCGGGGTAGCCAAGAGAAGAAAGCAATTCCCCCCCCGTTTCTGCATGGTTTTCATGGTGTTCGATGGACATCTGTTTGGTAATGTCGTGTAGCAGCGCACCGGCTTCAACCAATGCCAGGTCCAGATTCTGTCCCGACCGATTGAGATGGGTGGCGATCAGCAGGGCCACCTTGGTAACCAGCTTGCTGTGTCTCACGATGTGAGGCGGCATTTCGTACCGTGAGATGATTTCCAGGCATTGTTGTCGGGTCGGTATCCGCAATTATTCGTCCTTCCAGGTCGGTTTCCGTTTCTCCAGAAACGCCGAAAGACCCTCCCGAGCATCTTCGGCGAACAGGTTGGACACGATCGCATCCATGGCATGACCGTAGGCCTGTGAATCGGACAGATTTACCTGGTTATAAAATGCCCTCTTGCCCATGCGCAGGGTGACCGCGCTGGCCTGGGCGATCCTTTTCGCCAAGCCCTGGGTCTCGGCTTCCAGTCTGTCTTGGGGGACCACTTTGTTGACCAGACCGTAGGCTTCCGCCCGGCGGGCGGAAATCATCTCTCCCGTAAAGAGCATTTCCAGCGCCCGCTTTCTTCCCACCGCACGAACCAGGGGGACCGCCGGGGTGGTGCAAAAAAGACCGATCTTTACCCCCGGGGTGCCGAACCGGGTTTCTTCTTCCGCAACCGCCAGATCGCAGGCGGCTACCAGTTGACAACCGGCCGCGGTGGCAATGCCGTGTGCCTGGGCGATCACCGGCTGGGGCAATCGCTGAATCCGCTCCATCACCGCTACGCACTCGCCGAATATGGCCTGGTAATCCGTGAGCGTTCCGTTGACCAGCTGAGAGATATCGTGCCCGGCGCAAAAGGCCTTTCCCGCTCCCTTGATAATGACCACTTTGACGTCTTTGCGTCGATCGAGGTCCCCCAGTAGTCTGGACAATTCCTCGAGAAGTTCCAGGGACAAGGCGTTTCTCTTTTCCGGACGATTGAGCGTAATCACCGCGATGGATTGGGAAACGTCGAACAAGAGATTCTGAAAGGTCATTTCTCACCTCGCTTGGAAATAAATACCGCTGCGCCGCCGGATGGTAAAGTATATTTTTTGCCCGCCGGACTGATCCCGGGTTCGTCTTCGTCCAGGATATCTTCCGGGGAAGGTTTGCTGGTGTCCACGATACGGGTCCAAGGTCGGTTCCCCGGAGGAGATATCAGTTGGAACGTGTGGTCGTCCTCATCCCCGTTCAGGAGTATCACAAAATCATCGTCCGGGCGATCTTCGTCCAGTTCAGAGCCGTTTAAGAGAAAAGAGAGTACCACCGATTCCGCCGACCAATCCGGTTCGTTGGGGTGGAGCCCGTGCCAACCGAGATCGGGATGGTCATCTCCGTTGGTATCCACTCCGCTCAGAAAATGCATCCGCCGGAATACGGGATGTCGCTTCCTCAGGTCGATCATCTTCCGGCAGAATCGAACCAACCCCCCGTTTTGCCGTTCCAGGGTCCAATCGATCCAACTGACCTCGTTGTCCTGACAATATGCATTGTTGTTTCCGTTCTGGGTCCGGGCAAATTCATCGCCCGCCAGGATCATGGGAACCCCCTGGGAAACCATAAGAAGCACAAAGGCGGTCTTCGTCTTCCGCAATCTCACCCGGCTGATCTTTGGGTTCGTGGTCGGGCCTTCCACCCCATGATTGGCGCTGAACTCGTTGTCGCTGCCGTCGAGATTGTCCTCTCCGTTTTCTTCGTTGTGTTTTTTCTCGTAAGAGACCAGGTCATGTAGGGTGAACCCGTCGTGGCAGGTGACGTAATTGATACTGTTGTAGGGGCACCGTCCATTTCGTTGATACAAATCGGAACTGCCCGCAATCCGGGTGGCCAGTACGGGGATGGTTCCTTTCTCTCCGCGGAGGAATCGTCTCACGTCGTCTCGATAGAACGCATTCCATTCCGCCCACCGTCCCGGAAAATCCCCCACCTGGGAACCATTCATATCCCAGGCCTCGGCAATGATCTTGGTTTCGGCCAAAACCGGATCCTGTTCGATCATGTGAATCAGAGAATACTCCTTGAGCAGTTCTCCTTTCTGGTTCCGGTTCAGTATGGTCGCCAGATCGAAACGGAATCCGTCCACGTGCATGTCCACGACCCAGTAACGAAGGCAGTCCAGAATGAACTGTTGTACGACGGGATGGTTACAATTGACGGTGTTTCCGCATCCGGAGAAATTCAAATAATGCTTCGAATCGGGATCAAGCAGGTAATAGACGGAATTGTCCAAGCCCTTGAAGCTCACCGTGGGACCGGAATCATCGCCTTCTCCGGTGTGGTTGAAAACCACGTCCAGGATCACCTCGATTCCTTCTCGATGAAAGCGCTTCACCATCTCTTTGAACGCCTTCACCGGATTGCCGTTCCGGCTGTCCGTCGCATAGGAGGCCTTGGGGGCGAAAAAGCCCATGGTGCTGTATCCCCAAAAATTTTTCAGGGATTCGCCGGTCTTCGGATTTTGACGGTCGTTTTCCAGTTCATTGAACTCGAAAACCGGCAAGAGTTCGACGGCGGTGATGCCGAGGGACTTCAAATAGGGAATCTTTTCCGTCAACCCTTCAAAGGTACCCGGGCGTTGTACCCCAGAGCTGGGGTGGATGGTATATCCTCTGACGTGCAGCTCATAGATGATACTTTCTCTCAGCGGGATCCGCAGCGGGCGATCCCCTTCCCAATCAAAGGTGTCGTCGGCGAGGATACATCGTCGGTCAAATGAAGCGCCCCCGGTTCCATCACCGGGAGGCGGGCTTCCCCACATCTCTCCACCCTCCAGCGCCCGGGCATAGGGATCGAGGAGAAACCGTTTGTCGTTGAACCGATGACCCTTGCCGGTCGGGCCGGTGACGCGGAAGGCATATCGAAGTTGCCGGCTTAGGTCCGTAACCGACACATGCCAAATGTCGCCGGTCTTGTGCTTCCCCGGGTCGAGAGGGATGTCTTGAAGCGGCGCTTGTCCTCCCGGTTCAAACAAGACAAGGCTTACCGAGGCGGCGTGCCGGGAAAAGACGGCGAAGTTCACACCCTCCGCGGTGCAGGTGGCCCCCAAGGGAAGGGGCGAGCCTTTGTCTGTGGAAAAACCGGTCATTTGGCCAACCCACGAACCATCCGTTTCACCGCTGCAAAGCCGTCCAGGACCAGGCTCAACAGGGCCGGGACCAGAAATACCGTAAAGACAGTGGAAACCAGAAGTCCCCCCAGAACGACGCTGCCCAATCCCCGATAGAATTCCGACCCGGCGCCGGGGGACACCACAAGGGGTACCAGGGCGAGCAGACTGGTGACCGAACTCATGTATATGGGACGAATGCGGCTGCGCACCGATTCCCGGATCGCTTCCCGGGAGGCCATGCCGCCGTCACGGATGTTGTTCAGAGATTGGTGGACGATGAGAATGGCGTTGTTCACCACGATTCCGATGAGTATGACAAAGCCGAGCATGGTAATCACATCGAGCGCCTGATGGGCGATGAATAGATTGACCAGGAAGAGACCCAGAAATCCGCCCGCCGCCGCCAGCGGTACGCTGAACATAATCACCAGGGGATAAAAGAAATTCTCGAACAGGGCCGACATGAGCAGATAGCTGATCACTACGGCCAAAAGGAAATTCCACTGAAGGGCCCGTCGGGTCCGTGTAAGATCGTCTGCCGTTCCGCTGATGTCGATTCGGTACATTCTTCCGAGTGCTCCCTCCGCCTTCAATGGGGCCACCACCTGCTCCTGAACGGCGGCCATGGCCGATTCCAGAGGCATTTCCCTCGGAGGGATTACCTGAATGGTAATGGCGCGCTCCGAATCGATGTGGTTGATCTGGGTCGGTCCTTCGGTCAGGCGGATTTCGGCCACCGATCCGAGGGTCACCCGTTGACCCCGAGGGGTCTGTATGAGCAGGCCCTCCAGGTCCTGGATTCGGTCCGCACGGGCCTCATGCCCCTTGACGATTAAATCGATTTCCTCTCCGGCTACCCGATAATGGCTCGCTACGGCGCCGTCGATCAGGGCGTCGACGGAGCGGCCGAGTTCGGCGGTGGTCATGCCAAGTCTGGACAAACGGTCCCGATTCGGGATGAGGCGCATTTCCGGATTGCCCAGATCCAGACTCGGGATGGGACGGATTTGAGATCCCGGTAGCATTCCCGATACCTGGCCGAAAATCCGTTTTCCGATTTCGATGAGCCGTTCCAGCTCCGGTCCCTTGATCTCGATATCTATGGAACGGCCGGCACCGATGTCCTCGGAAAAAAGGCTGGGCTGTTGCACAATGGCGATCATCCCGGGGATCTTCTGTAGAATCCCGTAGACATAGGGCAACAATTCCCGGGTTCGCTCCTGGACCTTGGAGATGATTCCCATGAATACTTGCTGCCCCCAGGCTACATAAAAGAAATTCTTTACGGGAGGAAGCCCCAGTTTTTCGGCGGCCCCCTCGTGCCCTTCGTCCTCGAGGAGCGGCAAGACCCCGGCTTCGATCGTTTCGGCGATGTGGCTTAGTTCCTCCAGGTTATAGCCGGGCGGCGGCAACAGGATGCCGAAAAGCATTTCCCGGTTTCCCTCGGGAAGGTATTCCGTCTTGGGCATGAGAGACCACGCCATTCCGACGGCCAGGCCGGTCATGACCAGCACCACCGCCGCTCGCGTGGACACCCGGCCACAGACCCAGTACACGAAACGTGCCACGCCGTCGGTAAAGACCGCCGCCCATCGATATACGGATACCTTCCGGGACCGGGCCGGCTCCTTTTCGGTCTTGGTGAGTATCTTGGAAGAGAGTGTGGGGATGACGGTGATGGACACAATCAGGCTCAACCCCACGGCACTGCTGATCGCGATGGCGATGTCCCGAAACAGCTGGCCGGCTTCCTGCTCGACGAAAACCACCGGCAGAAAGACGGCCACGGTGGTAAGAGTGCTCGCCAGCACGGCCCCCCAGACTTCCACGGTACCGTCGTAGGCGGCTCGGGCCCGGGATTTGCCCATTTCCCGGTGGCGAAAGATGTTTTCAAAGACCACAATGGAGTTGTCCACCACCAACCCGATGGCAAAGCTCATTCCCGCCAGACTGACCACGTTGATATTGCGGCCGAACAACGTCATCAACAGAAAGGTGCCGACCGCACTGATGGGGATGGCAAGGGAGACGATCAACGTGCTGCTCACATTGCGCAGAAACAGTAGAAGGACGGCAATGGCCAGTGCCCCGCCGATGAATATGTTCTGCCGCACGAGATCGATGGCTCCGTAGATGTAGTTCGTTTCATCGTAGGCCTGTTCGATTTGCAGGCCCCGCTCTTTCAGAATCCCCTGATTCAGTTCCGTCAGGGCCTCCTTCAATCGCTTCATGACCACGATGACATTGGAACCGGTTTCCCGTACGGCATTCATCACGATGGTGGGCACCCCTTCGTGGCGAACCACCACCTCGATGTCTTCGTGGCCCAAAGTAACGCGAGCCACATCTCCCACCGTGACCGGTAATCCGTTGACTCGCTTGATAATCACGTCGGCCACCTCTTCGGGGGCTTCGAATTCGCCCACCGTCCGGGCGATGTATCTACGCTTCCCCTCGTCGAAATCTCCGGCGCTGATGTTCTGATTTTCTGCATCCAATGCCCGCATCAGTTCGGGAATGGTCACGTCTCGGGCCGCCAGTGCATCCGGGTCGATGATCACCTGGAGTTCTCGTTCCTGGCCGCCGTATATGTTGGCCGAGGCGATTCCGGGAATCCGTTCCAGCCTCGGTTTTACATACTCGTCACAGAAATCATATTCATGGCTGAGTACCCCCGAATAGCCCTCTCGGGCCTCCAAGATCATCCATGCAATGGCCTCTTCGTGACGTCCGCCGGACTTGATGATCGGTTTTTCCATGTCTGCCGGGTATTCCTTGACCTGATCCAGCTTGTTGGAAACGCGAAGCAGCGCTTCTTCCGTGCTGGTGCCCACCTCAAACATGAGGTTGACGTATGCCGTACTGTCCGAGCTTTCGCTCTCCAACGTGTCCAGACCCTCCACATTCTTGAGTTCGTCTTCCTGCATGTCGACGATTTCTCTTTCCACTTCCAGAGGGCTTGCACCGCGCCAGACGGTTTCCACGGAAACCTCCGGCATGTCCACGTTCGGTGTGAGCTGAATCGGTATGCGAAAAAGGGATATCAGGCCGAACATGATCAAGAGGAGGACACCGACGGTGACGGTGACCGGTTTCTTTATGGCGGTATCAACAAGTTTCATTCTGTTTTTCTCGATTGGGAACCCATTCTCTGTAACGGATTCCTGTAATTGGGGCGCAACTATTTGAGACCACGTAAAAGGTCGATGCACCGACTTTTACGTGGTCGTGGTTTCTTCAATCTCTTTGAATGATTTCTACCGATTGACCGGGTCGGAGTCGCTCGTTGCCCCGAATGACCACCGGATCCCCAGGGGCCAAGGATCCGCTCACCGCGGCCAGGCCGTCCTGATATCCGATGACATCCACGGGAATCGGCCGGGCCCGTCCTTCCGCAACAACGTAGACCATCGTGTTCCCTCCGGCGGTCAAAACCGCATCTTTGGGAACCAGGAGGGCTTCCGTTTTGTCGCCGAGCCGAAATGTCACACGGGCTTCCATCCCGCTCCTGATCCGGAGTTCGGGATTGGCCAATCTCACGTGAACCGGGATGGTTCTAGCCTCGGGGTCTCCTTGTGGCAGTACGGCGTAAATGTGGCCCGGGAACGGGTCTTCCGCCAGACTGGGAACGGTCACCATCACCTCGTCCCTGGGGGAAAGTTGTACCGCATATCGTTCGGGCACGTCGACGACCAGACGGATTCGGCGAAGATCCACAAGGGTGATGACGGGTCCTCCGACAGGCAGCCACTCGCCGATCTCGGTGTGCTTGTGAGCCACGAATCCGGAGAAAGCGGCCGGGACGGTCTTTTTGGCGATTTTGTCTTTGATGAGATCGATCTGCGCTTGGGTTCGTCTCACCTCTTGTTGCCAGGACTCCTCTTCATACAGCACTTCGTCGTACTTGCCCCCTGGAATGCTCTTTGATTGTTCGAGTTTCGTGTATCGGGCCAGCTCCTTTTCGGCAAAGGCCAGATTGGCCTCGGCTTTCTTATGGGCCGCCTCGGCGGCTTCCAGTTGAAGGGCCAGGTTCGTCGATTTGAGTTTGGCCACCAACTGCCCTTTTTGAAGCAAATCTCCTGCAGAGACCGGAAGGCGCTCGACCAATCCGGAGACCTCGGCGGCGATGATGCTTTCGGCGATGGCCTCCGTGGTTCCCACCAGGGAGATCCGTTCGGACACCCGATCGACGACAACGGGGGCCACTTCTACAGGTGCCGGTGGAGGGCCGGCGCCCTTGTCTCCTCTTTCCTGGGCCAGGGTGTCGGCCCGGGTACATAAAAGAAGCAGTGCAATCGTAAGTGCCTGTGCAAATGTAAATCGCATGATATCCCTTCGATCCATCGAAAAACTCCGGAACAGACTGTTATCGTAAATTCCCTTTGTAACGATCCTGTAAAAGGTGATTGGCGATCACTACCCGCTGGATTTCCGAAGTGCCTTCATAGATGGTAAACACCCGGGCATCTCTGTAAAAGCGTTCTACAGGATATTCCTTAGTATAACCGTATCCCCCATGAATCTGCAAGGCCGCCGCGGTTACCCGGTTCACCATTTCAGACGCAAAGAGTTTGGCCATGGAGGCCTCCAGCGTATAGGTCTCGCCGCGGTCCTTCCGGGAAGCCGCAAAAAAGGTCAATTGTCTGGCGGCTTCCAGCTCCGTGGCCATGTCCGCCAGGGTCCACCGCAACCCCTGAAACTTGGCGATCGGCTTTCCGAATTGCTCCCGCTCTTGGGCATAAGAAAGGGCCGCATCCAGCGCCGCCTGCGCAACGCCCGTGGACTGGGCGGCGATTCCGATACGTCCACCGTCCAGAGCCCTCATGGAGATCTTGAATCCGTCTCCTTCGTTTCCCAGCAAGTTGCCGGAAGGAACACGGCAATCTTCGAAGATCAAGTCAGTCGTGTCGGAGGCGCAAAGGCCCATTTTGTCTTCCGTCTTTCCTACGGAGAACCCAGGGGTGCCTTTTTCCACTACAAAGGCGCTGATGCCCTTGTGACGTTGGGACTTGTCGGTTTTGGCGGTCACGATGACGGCATGGGCGTTTTTGCCGGAAGTGATAAAACGCTTTGTACCGTTGATCACATAGGCATCGCCGTCCCGGACGGCCGACGCCGACTGACTGACCGGGTCCGAGCCCGCGTGGGGTTCGGTCAGGGCAAAGGCCCCAATCCATTCCCCCGCCGCCAAGGGTTTCAGGTAGGTCTCCTTCTGTTCGTCCGTTCCGTACCGATTCAGGGTTTCACAGACAATCGAATTCTGTACGGACATCACGACCGCCGTGGCGGCACATGCGTAGGCGACTTCCTGTAGCGCCAGGACATAGCTCACCGTGTCCACGCCGGCGCCGTTGTATTCCGGCGGTACCATCATACCCAACAGCCCGAGCTTTCCCATCTTCTTTAAGTTCTCTCCCGGAAACTCCCGGGTGCGGTCCCGCGGTCCCGCTGATGGAAGGAGAACCTCCCTGGCGAAATCGCGGACCATCGTTCGAATCATGAGTTGCTCTTCCGTCAGCTCATACATGACCGTACTGCAGCCTCTTCTGTTTCAGTGAGAAATCCATTTTCAGCCAAATCCCGGCGATGCGGCATCATCCACTACCCTCAAGGCACATATACGACGACCAAGAGTTCCGCCTCGATTGGCCCGATATTTTTCAACTGGTGTCTCACCCCGGAATTGAAATGCAAGGAATCTCCTTGTTTCAACCGGTTCACGTGGTCTCCTACCGTGACTTCGATCTCTCCCTCCAGGACGTAGACGAGTTCTTCTCCTTCATGTTGATACCCCACACCCTTGTGTTCCTGCATGGCATCCACGGTCACCCGAAAGGCCTTCAAGTGTTTCTGCTCCGCTCCCGGCGTGAGCGTCGTATACGCATAATTTTCCGTCCGCTTCTTGTATGCCTGCACGCGATCCTGCGTCGCTGACTGCTCTTTGAGGAGGATCCCCGAGTCAATCTGAAGGGCCCTGGAGATCTGGAGCATCGTTCCCACCGGGGGCATGACTTCACCGGATTCCACTTGCTTCAGGTACGCGACACTACAGCCGGTGTCGTTGGCCACTTGTTCCAGGCTGATTTGCTTTTTCCGCCGGACCTCAGCGATCTTCCGACCCAGCGCCGGGCCCGCTTTCTTTTTCTTTGCCGGCATAAAAGTCCTCCATGATGTTCTCACACAAGGTAAAGGGATCGGTCCGCTTTTCCACCAGTGCGTCGATCATTGAACGAAATGACGGCGACTGCTGCAACCGGTCTACGATCTCCTTGGTGACGGTTTCCCTTATCGTATCCGTTAGGTCTTTCCATGCCCGCTTCTGCAGGCGTTGTTGAAGCTGTTTCCGACCGTGACCGAAAAGAAACGCCTTGTGGTCTTCTACCCGGGACAAGAGAGAGGCGACGCCCCGATTGCGTACCGCCTCGGTTTCCACGATAGGAGGAAGCCAACTTTCATCCGTTTCTTTGGCATTCATTTCGAGCATGTTTTTCAGGTCGTTTCGGGTTCGCTCAACACCCTCCCGGTCCGCCTTGTTTATCACGAATATGTCGGCAACCTCAAGAATTCCGGCCTTTATGGCCTGGATGTCATCGCCCATGCCCGGAATGACGGTAATGATGGTCGTGTGGGCGGTCGTCACAATGTCGACCTCGTCCTGGCCCACCCCGACGGTTTCCACCAAGATGATGTCTTTCCCCATGGCGTCCAAGACATCGATGATGCTTTGCGTGGAGCGGGTCACCCCGCCGAAGTGGCCGCGGGTGGCCAGGCTCCGTATGAAGACCTCGGGGTCCGTACCGTGTCTTTGCATACGAACGCGGTCTCCGAGCATGGCCCCGCCGGAAAAGGGGCTGGTCGGATCAACCGCCAAGACGCCCAGGCGCTTTCCCGCCGCCCGATACTGTTCGATCATCTGGTCCACCAGTGTGCTCTTCCCGACGCCGGGAAACCCACTGATGCCGATGACGTATGCATTGCCCGTGTGTGGATAGAGGGCCTTCAAAACGTCTCTCGCCGAGGGGACGCCGTCATCGATGTCTCGGATCAATCGGGCCGCCGTTCGGATGTCGCCGGCCAAGATTTTGTCTACGGAATCGTTCGGTTTCGTCATGGATGTCTGTTATCAGCCCCGCCGCTGGCCGGCGAAGCGCCCAGTTTGATCATAAAAGAAACTTTGATGGAACTGTAAAAGTCTGGCAACCGTCATGCCGGACTTTCTCCGATCCGGCATCCAGAAGTACCTGAATGCACAGATTCCGGCTTTCGCCGGAATGACGAAAAGGCAGGGAAGCTGACTTTCCACGGTTCCATCAACTTTTTAGTTTCATACGAGGGAGGCCTAGAGAACCAATTCCAGATCCTCGTAGGCCATGATGATTTTGGGGCTGTCCTTTGTGCCCTGCATTTTGGCGTACGTAGCGGTTCTTTGGGTGATGTTCCACAGGGTTTCGTCGTCGTACGTGGGCTCGTGGTGAAACAGGACCAGGGTGTCCACCCCCGCTTCCGCCGCCAGATCCACACCTTTCAGGGAGGAACTGTGACCCCAGTCTTCTTTTTGAAATGCCTCGACCAGCGTATATTGGGAATCGAATATGAGTACCTTTGCCTGGGAGAAGAAGGAAACATATCTTTCCGTTTCCAATCGGTCCGGACTCATGAACTCGGTATCCGATGCATAGACCACGGCCTTGTCGCCCTGTTGTGCCCGATAGCCAAGGGCTCCCCCGGGGTGGTTGAGGGACATATTCGACACCTGTATATCGCTGATCCGCACGGTTTCTCCCTCCCCCAGGGATACAAAGTCGAGCCGGGCCTTCATTGCGTCGAGAGGGACCGGGAAAAACCGACCGTCCTGCTGATGAGAGAGGCGTTGTCGCATGTCCGGTTCCGAACTGTAGACGAGAATCCGGTTTCCCGGCACAAATGCCGGCAAAAAAAATGGAAACCCCTGTATGTGATCCCAGTGGGTATGGCTCAAAAAGAGATGGCACGTGCCCTCCCCCTTGCCGAAAACGCCCTCTGTCAGGCGAGAGCCCAAGGCCTTCAATCCGGAGCCTGCGTCGAAGATGATCGTGTGGCCGTCGACGTCCAGCTCCACGCAGGGGGTATTGCCCCCGTATGTGGCGCCTACGTGTTGGGGAAGCTTGTCCACGAAACGGTCTATGGCGTCATCGGAAGAGAGGCCCTCTTCCACAGAGCGTTTGACGGCCCATCGAATCTTCTTTCTTATCTCCTCAGGGGTCAGAGGCGTTGGAATCGATCCTCTTACCCCCCAGAACTTGACGCGCACCAGTTCATCTCCTCGAGGTTTTCGCAAAGCAAAGGGAGTACAGTTCCCGAATGTATCCTATTCAGGATGCGTTACCGTCTTACCACACTATCCGGATAAGCCCAAGGTTCCTTTTTGAATGCCCAGACCGCAAAGGGCGTCCCGGAGAAAGAGCCGCTGGCCGTAAAAAGGCCACAGAAGGAGGTGCATTGACCGGACCTGCAATCGGGCATCTCGAATTTCGTTCAGCCTCGCTCGATTTCCGGCAGGGGTGAGGGAGCACAATAGCAGTTCGGCGATATGACCGGCCGTTCGTGGGGAAAGGAATGTTCCCAAGGCGTTGAGGTCGTCAAGCTTGTCGGCGGGACAAGGATGGTAGACTGGTTGTTGTTTGGTCAAGCCAGCGGCTAGCTTGTCCGCCGCCAGGATGTTGCGAATGCGGGCGGCGGGAACGAAGAGCCGCAACGGGTTTCCGTCCGGCTTTGCCTGGATTGGAGGCAGGTAGGGGTTGGCAAATGCCTTCAAGTCTCCCGCCGTTTTGAGGATCCGACCGTTGGCCTGGATTTTCCCCTGGCAGGACCAAAAGGGGAGGTAGATCAAGTCTTCGCCGGTCCTTTTGGGCGTGTCGGCGATTTGGAATTTTACCCTCCGGAACCGTCCCCCGTGTTCGATCCATGCCCGTTTACAGACCTTACAGAAGTGGATGACATCAAAGCGATTGAGCGGAAGATCCCAGCCGCAGTTTGGGCATGTAAAGGCAATGAAGGAGACGGCGCCGAAGTCGATGGCCGCATCCTGCCCTCTATCCGCCCACATGTCCCGCCACTGGGCGGGGGCAAAGGTTCGCGTGACCGTGTTGGCCACCGCATCCACGATGAGAATACGGGATTCCGTTCCCAGGGAAAGTCGCATGATCCAGAACGGGAAGTAGACCAGGCTGTGACGTTCGCCCATGAGCCGGGTACGTTCAACGTTAACCCGGAGGTTCGTCTCGTCCAGTCCCACATCTCTGATCAGGCTCTCTCGGTCCACGGCCTCCGTCCAGGTCAGGTCAACGGGCATGATAAAACCGGCAGAGGACATTTTTTTTCGATCGAAAAAGGGCAAGGTGAGGGCACGGGGACGAACGCCCAGCGAGCGCAACCCCAGGTCGATGCCTTGATAGGCGGGGAAACTGCGATCCAGACGTTTCGCCTTGAGTTCCTTGACATGTCCACCGTTTGCGTCTTGACCGAAGATCCAGCGGTAGACCATCCCCTTGATACGCCAATAGGGGGCAAAACAGAGCTGTCTTTCTCCCAGGAGAACCTTCTTGGCACCCAGGCCCTTCAGGACCGAGCGAAGGGACTTCTTCAGCTGCGGGACATTTTCACGCGGTTCGATGTAATGACGAAGAATGCCGGAGCGACCGGTAACATGAAGGGAACTGCCGCAGTAGTCGCAATGAATAACGGTGCTCTCTTCTTCAAAGGAGATTTGTGCCCCGCATTGCGGGCAGTGGATAGAGACAAAAAGGTCCATAGGCATAGGGTCCGTGGGGAGACCTTTTGGATTGCGCCGGTCTCAGCCGAACAAGGCAACGGACGTTATCGGATCTTTTCACCGCAGTTGTTGCAGAAGTTGGCCTCGGGCAATACCTCGGCATTGCAACTCGGACACTGGGCGTGCGGTTTTTCCACCTTCGCACCGCACACCATGCAAAAGACCGCTTCCGGCGGCAGGTCTTTGTTGCAGGCATGGCAACGGTTGACCACAACCAGTTGGTGTCCGCAGCTCGGACAGAAACGACTTCCCGAGCCGACTGCGGCATGGCACTTCGGGCAGGTCGAAGCGGTCGAAGCGGGTTGGGCCGGCCCTTGTTTCAGAGATTGTTGAAGTATGCCAGGAAGCATCATTCCCAGGCCTGCGCCCACACCGAGGCCGAGACCTTCCGAGGCGCCGCCGCCTCCGCCGCCTGAAACGGCGGCATCCCCCATGGCTTTGGCGGCCTTGAATTTCAGAAATCCGTCGAGGTTTTGTACCGCCTGCATGCCGCTCCTTTCGTCGATCATCCGTTGTACCTCTTCCGGCGGGGTAATGGAGTTGACGTAGAGATCGACCAGTCCGATGCCGTACCGTTCAAAATCTTCGGTCACTCGACTTTTCAATGCCACGGCGAACTCGTCATACAGACGGGGCAAGTCAAATATCGTGTCGAGGGTTTCCCCCAACAGATCGTTGAGGCGGGAGACGATCACGTCTCTCAGATAATCGGATATGGCGGCGGTGTCAAAGATCCCCCGGGTTCCCACAAGGGTGTTGACAAAGAGAATCGGCTGGACCACCCGCATGGTGTAGTTGCCGAAACCCCTCAGGCGCACCAGCCCGAGCTGTGAGTCCTTGAAGGCGACCGGATCTTTGGTTCCCCATCGTAGATCGGTGAAGATCTTCAGATTCACGAAGTAGACCTCGGCGCGAAATGGGCTCTTGAACCCAAAGGGCAGGCTCAACATTTTGGTGATGAGGGGCAGGTTCAATGTGGACAAGGTGTGACGGCCGGGGCCGAGAACATCCAGGGCCTTCCCGTCCCGGAAGAAGACGGCCGCCTGGCTTTCCCTGACAATCAGCTGGGCGCCCATCTTGATTTCTCCCGAACCTTCTTCGGGCATACGGTGCACCATCACGTCGCCGGCGTCGTCAAACCACTCGATCACTTCCATGAACTGACTCATTGCTTCCTCCGAATCTTCATTGGTCGGCTTTTGAACCGTACTGTTCGTCTGTCCGCAGTATTTATTGGGGGGGATCGGCCCGGAAAAGAACCATTCGTTCCCGTATTTGATTTTCCAGGGCGGAGATGTCGGCTTCCAGCTCCCCGAGATGTTCCTCTTTGATGCGATCGATTTCCTCGAGTCTTCCCACACGGTCGAGAATGACGTCGACGGCGTCGGCCAGGCCGACGTCGAATTCGTACAACCGGCGGATGTTCTTTTCGTCCATCTTGACGGCGGCGAAAAAGCCGGAATACCCGTAACTGGCAAAGCGAATCGTATCGGCGGTTCCCTGAAGCCACCGCTCCAATCGTCCCACCAAGTCCAGGTGTTCCAGTCTGCCTTCTCGCTGTATCTTCAGGATGATCCGTCCCAGCCGCCTTGCCGCCCCGTCCAGGCGATCTGCAAAGGTTTGTCGAAGTCGCTTGTCCGCGTCCCTCAAGGCTTCTTTGTCCTGGTAACTTTCAATGCCCGGCACCATCCGGGCCAGCTTTTCCAGTCCCCCGGCAACCCGTTCTTTTGTTCCCATTGCTCACCTCTCACAAATTCTCTGGAGAAATCCGCAGCTATCCATGTAGGAAAGTCTCCTCAACTAGATCGGCAATCCGTTCGATATCCTCAAGCCCAAAACAGGGGACATGTGTATCCAATGAAACATCGGAAACCATGGCGATCAGGTTGGGATCCGTCTTGCAGAGGGGTTCTTTGTGGGCCTGACGTCGAAAGACCTCTATTTTCGGTTTGTTTGCTTTCTTGTACCCTTCGGCCAAGATCAGGTCCATATCGGAGAAATAGGTTTGGGCCAGGACATCCAACGGTTCTTCTTGGGCGACATCGCGAATGACCCCCAATCGTCTCGGTGACGAAATCACCACGGTCATGGCACCGGCGGATTTGTGGCGCCGGCTGTCCTTACCTTCATGGTCCATGTCAAATCCATGAACCGTATGCTTGATGGTTCCGACCCGATAGCCTCGCTTTCGGAACATCCGCACCAGCTTTTCGAGAAGCGTGGTCTTCCCGGCGCCCGATTTTCCCACAATGGACACCAGAGGCGGATGGCGGTGGGTCGATGGCTCCCGCCCGGGGGGTGAGATTTCTTGGTGGGTCATGATACGTCCTTGATAAGTGGTGAAGATCGATGGGGTTTCAGCCGAATCTTTCGGCACCGGGCCAAGCTTAGGGGATTGTTTCAGCATGTCAAGCCCAAACCGGGTACGCAGATCCACTCCCTGTTTGAAACGAGTGATGCAGACAGACCGGGGTCATGCTTTTCCTTTCCCTTGCGGGCGACGCTTCACGGAAACCGAAGGGACTGCTTTTGAATTGACTTTTGTCCCCATCTCGGCTTTATGGGAGGATTGGGAGACAAGAAAGACATGAATGTAGCGGAAATGGTGGAACAAATCAAAGTGCACCCGGCGTATGCACAGGTCGGGATGATCCTGTGTCATGTAGGCGTTGTTAGGAGCACGTCACGGGACGGCCGGGAGGTTTCCGGTCTCGATCTCACCGCAGATTACGAGGTCCTGGAAAAGATACTTGCCGAACAGAAAGCCCGGCCCGGCATCGTGGAGATTCTGGTAGAGATTGCCGAGGGGCCCCTCACGGTGGGGGACGAGGTGATGATTCTGGTGGTGGCCGGCGATCTGCGAGACCGGGTGATTCCCGTATTGGAAGACACGTTGAATGCCATTAAAAAGGAAGTGACCCACAAGACGGAGCACTTCGTATAGAGTGATTGTGTTTTCCTGAGGACAGGAAGTCCGGGCATTCAACGTGTCGGAAAGAGATCGTATGTCATCATTTACGCATCTGGATGAAAAGGGTCGCGTTCGCATGGTCGACGTCTCTGAGAAACCGACCACGGCCAGACAAGCGGTGGCTCACGGATGGGTGACCCTGTTGCCGGAGACCTTCGAACGCATTCGGGACCAACGAACCAAGAAGGGGAATGTCTTGGAGACCGCCCGCATTGCCGGAATCATGGCGGCAAAAAAGACTGCGGACCTTATTCCCATGTGTCATCCCCTTTCCATCAGTCATGCCCAGGTCGATTTTTTCTTCGAGCCCGATGGTCGCCGTATCCGTATCGAGGCAACGGTGCGCCTGGTGGGGCAAACCGGGGTGGAGATGGAGGCGTTGACCGCCGTATCGATCGCGGCGCTTACCATCTACGACATGTGCAAATCGTATGACCGGGCCCTGTCGATTTCCGAAATCAGATTGAAAGAAAAGACCGGAGGAAAGAGCGGGTCTTTCGTGCGAGAGTCGTGAGCGCTCCGATGGAAAAAGATTTTTTCAAGGTCAAGGATCTCGAGAGGGTGCTGGAGCTGATCGACGGTTTTGAGCCGCTGTCGGCGGAGTCTCAACCCCTGACGGAATGCCTGAACCGGATTCTCGCCGAGGACGTGGTGAGCGAGATCAATCTCCCGGAGTTCTCTCGGGCCACCATGGACGGATATGCCGTGCAGGCGGGGTCCACATTCGGGGCGTCGGAGGGCATCCCCGCCCTACTCGACGTGGTCGGCAAGGTAGAGATGGGTCAGGTGGCGAATGTCTCCCTCGAGCCGGGTCAGGCCGTGGAGATCACCACGGGGGGTATGCTGCCCGGCGGAGCGGATGCCGTTGTGATGGTGGAACACACGCAGCGTATCGATGATCGAACCATAGAGGTGTTTAAAAGCGTCGCTCCCTTGCAGCACGTGATGGAAATCGGGGAGGATCTGGTCCGGGGTTCCACCGTCTTGCCCAGGGGGACTCGTGTACGCCCGCAGGAAATGGGGGTCCTGGCCGCCCTCGGAAGAACCGAAGTCTCTGTCTACAAACGCCCGGTGGTAGCCGTCATATCGTCGGGCGACGAAATCGTACCGGTTGACCAAACGCCCGCACTTTCCGAACTACGGGATGTCAACAGCCACACCCTGTCTGCATTGGTTCTGTCGACGGGCGGAGATCCGCTGTGTCTGGGCATCGCCGGGGACGATCCGGGAGAACTGGGTCGATTGTGCCGCCGCGCCGTGACGGAGGCGGACATGGTATTGATTTCCGGCGGCAGTTCGGTGGGGTCACGGGACTATACCCTGGAGGTACTCAACGACCTGCCGGAGTCGCGGGTCTTGGTGCACGGCGTATCGGTCAGTCCCGGTAAACCGACGATCCTGGCGCGAAGTGAGGGGCGGATTCTGTGGGGACTTCCCGGCCAGGTGACCTCGGCGATGGTTGTTTTTCAGGTGATGGTTCGACCTTCTATTCAGAAAATCGCCGGACTTGTGCAAGACCGGGGGAAAGGAATGGAGATCCCCGCTGTCCTGAGCCGGAATGTAGCATCGGTCCAGGGGCGAACCGATTTCGTTCGGGTTCGCCTTCGATTGCGGGACGGGAAAATGGTGGCCGAACCGATACTCGGAAAGTCGGGACTCCTTCACACCATGGTCAAGGCGGACGGTATGATTCGTATCGAGAAGGATTCTGAAGGGCTGGATCAAGGCGAGCCGGTGGCCGTCATCCCCTTTTAGAAGTTTGTGGTGATGTGAACTTGCGCATTCCGGACAACCGTGTTGAAGGTTTGTTGCCGCCGCGGGAGATGTGGTCATGAAGATCGGTGATGATCCGTCTGGAAAGCTTTGACATGGCAAGGCTCATGGCATTGACTAGCGCAGGCGGCCCCGTGCCGTCGGAAGGGGCCGTCATTCGATAAGACTTGTGGAACGTGATGGCGTCTCCCATGCCGTCACCGCCTCTTTGGACCAAGGTGACACTGACCGACAGGACCGCCTCAGAGGGCTTCCCCTCGCCCCTTCTCAAGAACTCGTCTACCGTGCCGGTGAGCGTATAATCATGCGGGAGGCCGTTGTCTGACGTCAGCACCGCCGCAAAGAGGCCGGTGGCCAGTAAGTCCTGTCTCAGCCGATAGGATACGAGGTCCCCAGGGGAGGTTCGCCACCGATGATAGACATAGGTGTTCCGCTTACAGGGGGCATCGCGATAGACCATGCGATGCGTGTCATAAGCGGGGGCAACGCTGAAGGGAGCTACCGTGATCACCACGGGAAGGGGGGAGAGGCCCAGTTCCTGAATGGGTGGATACTCGAGCGTGTAATAGGATAGTTCGTAACCGGGTTGCTTCAGGTTCATGCAACCGCTCAGGGCGAAACAGAGGCAGAGAATGGAGAAGATGGATCGTTTTTGCCACGTCATTTTGTACCCTCTAAAACCATCGACATTCGATTGGGTCAGTCTATTTCCGCCACGGGCTTTTCGTCCCCCCGAGGCGACGGTGGCGTGCCGAACATGAGACGGGACGGATGGTCGGCCAGAAGGTCGATGAGCCGTTCCAGGTTCCGGCTGGCCTTCTCGAGGTTGTGGGCGACCCGCAACAGACGACTTCCGAGTCCCGCCTGAAGGTGTTGCGTGCCTTGAACCAGACTAGAGCCTTGTTGTAAGAGGCTGTTTGTATGGGTCATGGCCTGTCTGAAGTCCTTGACGGCGAGTTCGATGTCCTGTTCGTTGGTTTCCACCATCCCGTCGACCCGGTCCAATCCCTTTCCCGCCTTGCTCATCAGAAGGTTTACGGAACTTGCG
>Ga0207797_1001145_pt1 | contig 19614 bp, 15 predicted proteins | sample PRCRCaboRojoPR_6_FD_187275 | JGI IMG/M metagenome (GOLD analysis project Ga0207797, IMG submission 187275) | Marine sediment microbial community from Cabo Rojo, Puerto Rico - PR CR 10% Liquid 1 (SPAdes) | ecosystem: Environmental > Aquatic > Marine > Coastal > Sediment | place: Cabo Rojo, Puerto...
CTCGACCGCGCCGGAGTCGCGGTCGTCCCCGCAGGTCGTCCGCGTCGGCGAGGACGAGGCCGACGAGGTGCTCGACGCCCTCCGGTCGGACACCGCCCGGGCGCTGATGGCGGCGCTCTACGAGTCGCCAGCCGCCCCCGCCGAACTCGCCGAGCGGACCGACACCACCGTCCAGAACATCAACTACCACGTGAACAACCTCCGGTCGGCGGGGCTCGTCGAGCCGGTCGACACGCGCTACTCCGAGAAGGGCCGGGAGGTGACCGTCTACGGCCCCGCCAGCGACCCGATCGTCCTCGTCGGCGAGGAGGACCCCGGGGCGGTCGACCGGACGCTCTCGGAGCTCCTCACCGGGGTCGGGGCGCTCGCCGTCGCCAGTCTCGCCGTCCAGGTCGTCGTCGACCGCTTCCTCGGCGGGCTCCCGGACGCGACCGAGTTCGTCGGGCCGGCCGGTCGGGACGCCGGGGGCGCCGGGGCCGACGGCGCGGCGGCGCTGGTCCGCGTCGCCCTCGAGACGATCGAGCCGGGGCTCCTCTTCTTCCTCGGCGGGCTCGCCGTCTTCGTCGCCGTCGCCGTCCGCCGTCGTCGGGCGTGAGTTGACGACGACGGGCGAGGTCCGATACGGAGGAACGACGGAGCCGTTCGAGGCGTTGGCGCGGCGAGAGTGTGCGTCGGTCGGGTCGAAGGCGGTCCTGCCGGCGATCGACGACCGGATTCGACGGCCCGATCGACGGCGTCGGCAGAGGGGTTCGGAGCCTCGCCTTCGGGCTCGTCACCGCCGTCGACCACACCGTCGCCCGGGCTCGGGACGGGTCGGTGACGAGCCGACCGAACGTGGGCGTCGAGGAACCGGTGACGGTGGCGCCGCGGTCGGTGACCGCGACGGTCGTCCTCGAGGGACGCGAGTACACGAGGGACGTGCCGGTCGTCGTTCGCCGGGAGGAGACGCAGTCGCTCTGACCGGGGTGCGAGCCGGTCGCGTTCCGACTGATCGACGCGCCCGCGGCACGTCTCGTCGGGGAGTGCTCGCGCACGAACGGCGGGTGGAGGGGTCGCCGTCGTCCGTGCCCCGTCAGTCCCGACGGAGCAGCGCGACCGCGAGACCGGCGCCGCCGAGGACGAAGACGGCGCCCGCGCCGACGGCGGCCAGCCAGTCGGGGAACGCGCCGAGCGTCGAGCCGTCCGCCGGCGTGGCGTCGGTCGTCGCGTCCTCGCTGGGCGTCTCGTCGGGGGCGTTCGCGTTCCCACCCGTCTCGCTGGGCGTCGACGTGTTCGACCGCTGGACGGCCAGCGTCCCCACGTCGAGGGCTTCGCCGTCGGTCGACGCGCCGCGGTGGACAGTGACGTCGTACTCTCCGGCCCCGAGGCCCGCGTCGAGGTCGACCTCGGAGGAGACGCTCACCTCGTCGCCCTCGGGGACGGACACCGTCGCCCCGTCGCGCCCGGCGGCGGCGGTGTCGACGTAGAGCGTGGTCCGGCCGTCGCCGTTCCCGTCGCGGACGGTCGCAACGAGCTCGTAGCCGTCCTCCCGCCCGCCGATCACGACCGTGGCGGCGTCCGCGTCGCCCATCGCCAGCTCGAGTTCCGCGGTGCGGCCGCGCCTCACGGCCGTCACGCTCCCGGACGCGATCGTCGGGGCGTCCGCGGTCCCGTCGTCCGGCTCGGCCGTCGGCGTCGGCGACGCCGTCGGCGTGGGACGCGGTGTCCCCTCGACGCAGTCGCCATCGCAGGCGACGACCTCGCCGTCGACCGTGGCGGCGGTGCCGCCCTCGGTCCCGACGGTCAGCCCGAACGTGTCGCCGGCCGACTGTGCGGAGAAGTTGAACGCGACGCCCCAGGTGCCGTCCTCGCGGACGACCGCCCGGGCGGTCCTGATGAACCGGGGCTCGGTGTCGCCCGTCGCCCGCACCCGGACCCGCAGCGCCGTCCCGGCGGGGGCGTCGGCCGTGCCGGTGACCAGCTGGCCCTCGTCGGCGGCGACCGCGAGGGTCCCGCCGTCGGCGTCGATCCCGACCGACGGCGGTGCGACGGGGGTCCGTCCGTCGGCTTCGTCGTCGGATTCGTCGGGCGTGGGCGTCGGGATCGGCGTCGGCGTCGACGCGGGAGTCCCCTCGGCGCAGTCGCCCTCGCAGGCGACCACCTCGCCGTCGACGGTAACACGGGCGTCGCTGTCGGCCAGGATGGCCGTCAGCTCGAACGCGTCGCCGGCCGACTGTGCGGAGAAGTTGAACGCGACGCCCCAGGTGCCGTCCTCCCGGACGACCGCCTCGGCGACTCTGAGGAACCGGGGCTGGGTGTCGCCCGTCGACCGCACCCGGACGCTCACTCTCGTCCCGGCGGGCGCGTCGGCCGTGCCGGTGATCAGCTGGCCCGGCCCGGCGGCGACGACGGTGACGTTCCCGTCGTCGGTGTCGACGCCGAGGCCGTCGGCGGTCACCGCCGGAATCGGGGCCGGATCGTCGGCGAGCGTCGCTCCGGCCGAGCCGCCGGCCGCGGCGCTCGCCCCGACGATCGGCAGGACCGCGCCGGCGGCGACGAGGGTCGCGAGCGCGACGAGCCCGGCGGCCCGGAACTGGCGGATCCTCACGGGCGGGTCACCCCCGGGGCCGGGACGGTGGCCGGGCGCGAGCCCGGCTGCGACGCGGGTGGGATCGACTGGCGGTTCGACGCCGGCGTCGCGAGGAGGGGACGCGACGCCGGTCCGGTGGACGGGCGATTCGTCGCGGTCGGTGCGGGCCTGCGGGCCCGCGTCGGTTCGGGCGGCATGCGTTTCACGTTCGGACCGGCGGGAGTAAAGGGGTCACGTAGGGTTCAAACGCGGTTTACGCCTGCCGCCGCGTGCCTCGGCCGGTGGGTCGACCGGAGCGGCGGTTCGCCGACGCGTTCGGGACCGATGTGGATCGACACCGCCTGCAGTCGGACGGTCGCGGACCCCCGCGAGAGCGACCCCGACGGGGCCGACCTGGGTCCCGATCCCCGGCCGGTCGACGCGTTCCTCGACGCCGCGTGAGCGACGGCCGAACGGGGGATCGACGACGTAGCGAAAACCTAACAACTACGGTATCGAAGTGAGCTTCGAACAGCGAGAATACAGGTACGAAAGTCGATATATTCGGGGACGATCCCGTCGGTAGTTCCGACGCGTCCCCGGACGAGACGGTCCGGAGGCGTCGCTCTCCGCCGATCGGCCGCAGTGAGCGCGGTTGCCGCCGTACCGGGCCCTCCCGAACCGGTCGACCCGTCTCGACGCACGAACCGGTCGATGCGCTCCGCCCCGGCGCCGACGTCGTCCGATCGATAGACCCGACGTCGTCGGTATCATAACTCGTAGAGAATACTCGGAGAGTAATCACGAATCGTCGATCCGGGCCCGTCTTCACCGCGCCGCTTCCCGAGAGCCCCCGGGGGTCCCGACAGTGCCCGGTGGCGCCCGCGCGAGCCGACTGCCCCGGTCGGGACCGACGCGATCCGGTCCGACGCCGACCCGTCCGGGCCACCACGCTCCGGCGATCCGGCCGGACGGGTGGCGGTGGACGAGGGACGCCGTCGGTCGGGCAGGGCCGTCTGGTTTCTCCCCGTCGATAGCCGAAAGTATATGTCAGTGCAGGGTCCGTCTACGGGCATGTCCACCGACGCACCAGCCAAGGACACGGAGCGCTACTTCGAGGAGATCGAGGAGGGCGAGACGTACTCGGTCGAGTCCGTCCGGACGATCACAGAGGCCGACGTCGTCAACTTCGCGGGCCTCTCGGGCGACTTCCACCCGCTCCACATGAGCACCGCCGTCGCCGAGGAGTCCGACTTCGGGGAGCGCATCGCCCACGGCAACCTCGTCTTCTCGGTGGCCGAGGCGCTGATCGCGGACATGAACCCGAAGGCGTTCTCGTACGGCTACGACGACCTCCGGTTCATCCGCCCCGTCCCGCTCGGCACGACGCTGTCGGTCTCCCGCGAGGTCGTCGAGACCGAACCGCGCGACGAGTCGCTCGGCAAGGTCGTCTTCCAGTACGAGGTGGAAAACGAGGACGGCGAGACCGTCCTCGCGTGCAAGCACATCACGCTCGTCGAACGGAAGTCCGACGACGACGACGAGTAACCCCACCCCGACCGCGGATCGCCCGCCCCCGCGGGCCGAGACCGCGCGGGCCGCCCTCGACCTCCCGTCGTCCACCGCCGGCGGCTCGCTCGTCGCCGGAGTCCCCGTCACTCCAGCAGCTCGCGTGCCTCGGCCTCGGCCGCCGCGAGCGCGTCGGCGGGCGACGCGGAGCGCTCGACGACCGCGGCCTCGACCATCCGGTTCAGGATCCCGTTCAGCTCGGTGTACTCTGGGATCCCCGGCAGCGTGTTCACCGTGCCGGCGTTGATCTCCTCGACCATAGAGTAGAAACTGTTCGCCCGGAGCACCTCGGGGTCGCGCCAGGTCGACAGGCGCGTCCCGGAGGCGCCCTCCAGGGTCGTCACCCTGTCCATCTCGGGGCTGGCGGCGTGGCGGACGAACTCGTAGGCCAGTTCGGGCTCGGGGGCGCCGGCGGGGATCGTCAGCCCGTACAGCACGGTCAGGGAGGTGTGGCGGCCGTCCGGGCCGTCCCCGCGGGGGATCAGCCCGTAGTTGGTCCGCCCGAAGACCGCCGCGTCGTCGGCCTCCGCCATCGCGCCGAACCCCGCCCAGTTCCACATCATCGCCGCGTGGCCGTCGGCGTAGAACTGCCCGGAGTCGACGCTCTCCATCTCGACGGCGGCCGGCGGGACGACCTCGTGCTCGTGGATCAGGTCGCGGTAGAACGTCAGGGCCTCCAGCCCGGCCTCGCCGCCGAACGCCGGCCGTCCCTCGTCGTCGAGCAGTCGTCCGCCGCGGCTCCACAGCTGGATGCAGAAGTCGTAGACGTCGTTGTGGCCGTCCGGTTTCGCCGCGACGACCGTCCCCCACAGGTCGTCGTCGGGGCGGGTGAAGAACTCCGCAACCTGGAGGAACTCGTCCCACGTCTTCGGGACGTGGAGCGGACGGCCGTGTTCGCGCCGGAAGGCCTCCTGTTCGGCGGCGCTCTCGAAGAGGTCCTCCCGGTAGTGGAACAGCTCCGGGCCGTCGTGGTACGGGACGCCGTACGTGCGGCCGTCGACCGAGACGAGCGAGCGCATGCTGCCGGCCCACCCGTCGGGCCAGCCCGCCGGCGGGTTCCGGTCGACGTGGTCGTCCAGCGGCCGGAGCAGGCCGTCGTCGACGCAGGCGGGGAGCCAGTCGGACAGACACAAGAAGAGGTCGTAGCGCCCGTCGGCGATCCCGCCCCCCTCGACGAGTTCCTCGTGGATCTCCGGTAGCGGCCGGTGGTCGCGCTCGAACCGGACGTCCTCGTCGACCGACTCGACGAACGAGTCCATCTGTCGCTCGAGCGCGCGTTCGAACCCCTCGAACGGGCGCCCGACCAGTCGAAGCGTCGGCATGCCACCACCGACGGGGTGGGGTACCGTATAGCTTGTGCGGGTCGGCGAGGCGACGTCCCGACGGGACTCTATTGCTAGAGCAACGAACTGCCGTCGGACGCGTCGCTTTCACCGTCGTCGCCGTCGGTCCCCCGCGTCGCCGTCACCGGTGGCCGCTCCCGACTCGTTTGCGCGGCCGCCCGGTCCGTCTCCCCGTCGTCCGTCCCTGCCCGGGGTCGGTCTCACCGCCGCGAGAGCCGTCCCGAGCTCCCCCACCTCCGTCCGCATCGAGCGCCGTCAGCGCGTACGCGACGTAGTAGTCGCTCCAGACGTGCTCGGCGTCGGTCGCGTAGTCGCCGGGTGCGTTGAAGCAGCCGTGGCGGAGCCGGCCGTACCGATCGTCGTCGGGATCGGTCACCAGGGACGACTCGACGAGCGACGCCAGGACCCGGCGGCCGAACGCGCCGAGGGCGCGCGTCCGCCCGTCGGTCGCCGGGAGCCGCGAGAGGGCGTAGCCGACGAGCACCGCCGCGCTCGTGTCCCGCGGCGTCGTCGCGTCGACGGGGACTTCGAAGTCCCAGTACGGGACGAGGCCCTCGTCCGAGTCCGCCAGCTCGTCGTACTGGCACACCAGGGTCCCCTCGTCGTCGAAGACGGCGTGGTGCCAGGTTCGGCCGTCCTCGCGGACGTACCAGTCGAGGTGGCGGTCGGCGTGCGAGACGGCCACGTCGCGGAACCCGGGATCGCCCGTCTCCTCGTAGGCCCGCCAGAGGACCGGCAGGGCGGTGTAGACGTTGTCGACGGCCCCGATGCGGTCGCCCGCCGGCCCGTGTTCGGACGCCGGCCCGCGGAACTGCTCGGGACCCCGGACCGCGAGCGTGCCGAGCGGGATCTGGCGAGCGCCGTCGTGGTAGGCCGCGCGCATCGCGTCGGCGCCCTCCAGCCCGAGCCCGAACGACGTCCGGTCGCCGCCCGCGTCGTACCCCCGGAAGCCGGCGTACCGGAAGCTCATCCCGCAGAACATCGAGTCGCGGGGCATCGTCTCCCGCATCGTCGCGGTGTGGCGCCGGGCGGCCGTCTCGAACCGCCCGCCACGGGGTCGTCGGTCCGGTCGGCCGCGAACCACAGCAGGCCGATCCAGTGGCCGGCACACCAGTTCCCGTCCGCGGTCGTCTCCCACTCGTCCCCGTCGTCGTCACAGACGTACGGGAACGCCTCGCCCGTCTCCGGAACGAGTTCTGTGCAGGTGAACAGCTGTCCGCCCTCGCGGGCCGCCGATCGACCCGGACGGGTTACTGGTCCGGGATAGAGCGGCGCAGCGCGCCAGGCCCGGCCGTCGTCGGTGGGCCCGTCCGCTCCCCGGACCGGTGGCGTCGGTCCCGAGGGAATTACGTCGATAGCCGCGTAACACGATCCGTCCGGCGATCACGGCCGACGGCCGGCCAGGCCGGCCAGGGCGGTGCGAGCGCCGTCGAGACGGGCCTGGGACGACCGCGTCGACGGCCGGTTCGCAGTCGTCCGGCGGTGATCGTGGCCCACGACCGCGACCGCGGCCGGTGCGACGGACCGGATCGCCGCCGGGACGGGCGACGGCTAGAGCGACCGGCGCGTCGCCGACTGCGTTCACACAGACTGAACAGAGCCCGTCCCACCCCCGATCCGTCCACCGCTGCCGACCCGGATCGACGGGGCGCCGACGGCCGGCGGCCCCCGGCGCTCGGATCGACCGTCCGACCTCGGCGTTCAGTACGACCGAACGGAGGCGTGACCCGTCGGTCGGGTCAGTGGTTCAGGTAGACGGTCTTGGTGTTGGTGAAGAAGTCGACCGCCGCGTCGCCCTGCTCGCGGTAGGTGTTCGACGAGGAGTCCTTCACGCCGCCGAACGGCACGTGCAGTTCGAGGCCGGTCGTCTTCTCGTTGACCTTGGCCACGCCGGACTCGATGTCGCGGACGAACGTGTGCGCCTCGGAGAGGTCGTCGGTGACCACGCTGGCCGAGAGGCCGTAGTCGGAGCCGTTCGCGACGGCCATCGCCTCCTCGAAGTCCGCGACCGGGATGACCGCGAGGACGGGTCCGAACACCTCCTCGCAGGCGATCGTCATCGACGACTCGACGTCGCCGAACACCGTCGGCTCCACGAAGTAGCCGTCGAGCCCCTCGACGTCGGCGGCCGAGCCGCCGGTCAGCAGCGTCGCGCCGTCCTGCTCTTCGGCGATCCGGACGTACTCCAGCGTCCCCTCGAGTTCGCTCTCGGAGACCTGCGGGCCCATGTCGGCGCCCGCGCGCCCGTCGCCCACCTCGATCGACTCGGCCTCCGCGACGATCGCGTCGCAGAACTCGTCGTAGACGTCCTCGTGGACGATCGCCCGCGAGGTCGCCGTGCAGGCCTGTCCCGTGACGCCGAACGCGCCGGCGGCGACGATCCCGGCGGCCTCGTCGACGTCGGCGCTCGGCGTGACGAGACAGGGGTTCTTCCCGCCCATCTCGGTCTGGACGCGCTTGCGGTCGGTCGTGGCGCTGTCGTACACCTGGAGGCCGACGCTGGTGCTCCCGGTGAAGGAGACGGCGTCGACGTCGGGGTGTTCGCTGATCCGGCTGCCCACGACGCTCCCCGGGCCGGTCACCAGGTTGACGACCCCGTCGGGGATGCCGGCATCGTCCAGCGCGTGGACGAGTTCGTGAGCGGGGCCCGGTGCGAGGTTGGCAGGCTTGAGGACCGCGGTGTTGCCCGTCGCCAGCGCGGGCGCGAGCTTCCAGGCGGGGATCGCGATCGGGTAGTTCCACGGCGTGACCAGCCCGGCGACGCCCATCGGCTCCTTGACCGTGTAGAGCCCGTCGCGCCCGGACTGCTTCTGCTGGCCGCCGAAGTCGGCGGCCTTCTCCGCGTAGTAGTAGAAGATGTCGACCGCGCGTCCCACCTCGGGCCGGGCCTCGGCGAGGGTCTTGCCCTCCTCGTGGGAGAGCTGATCGGCCAGCTCCTCGCGGCGGTCGTCCAGCAGTTTGGCGGCCTCCCGGAGGTACGACCCGCGCTCGGGGCCCGGGGTTCGCGCCCAGTCGTCCGCCGCCGCGTTGGCCGCCGCGACCGCCTCGTCGGTCTCCGTCTCGCCAGCCTCGTGGTAGGTGGCGACGACGTCGTCGGGATCGACGGGCGACCGGACCTCGAACGTCTCGCCCGTCTCGGCCGCGCGCCACTCGCCGTCGACGTAGATGCGTCGTGGATCGGACATCGGCTCACACGTCGTCGCGCCACGGTTAGGGCTTTTCGATGACGTGGCGAGGCGCCGTCCGGCCTCGCGGACCGAAGTAACTGACAACTCCGACACGAGTAAACGAGTTCCCGCGATCGACGACGCGACGCGAGCCACCGGAGAACGCCGCGAGTCGACCCGGCGGGTCCGTCCGGTGGCCGTCGGACAGGAACGCACACGCGCCCCGTCGGCGGCGTATCCAACGACAACTCTATCGACTCGCGTTCGTCGCCGTCGGCCCGGACTGTACGGCGACGAGGGTCGGCGTGTCTCGCCCGACTGACGACCGGTGGGTGCGCGGTGCGCCCGCGGTTCTGGATCGGGAGGTCGCGCCCACGGTCGGGACGGGGAGACGGCACGGTCCCGTGATCGCGTCGAGACCCCGGTCGTCCGGTGGTTCTCGGGCCGGCCGACGCGATCACCGGGACGTCCGGTGGTTCTCGGGCCGTCCGACGCGATCACCGACCGGCGACTACCAGGACGTGATCGTGACGTCCCGGAGGGGGCGCGCGAGGGGGACGGTGACCTGGCCGCCGGTGTAGTGCGAGCAGTAGAGGCCGGCGATGATCTCCAGCGACCGGGTCGCCTCGACGCCCGTCGAGGGGTTGTCGATCTCGCCGTCGAGCAGCGCCACGACGTCGGCGGCCGCGTTGGGGAACGCCCGCCGGTAGTCGTCGTCCCAGGTCCAGGCGCCCTCGATCCCGGGGAGCGACTCCTCGACGTGCTCGCCGTCCTCGAGCGCCCAGTAGCGCCACTCGCCGTCGTCGTTGTTCATGTAGAGCTTCCCCTCGGTGCCGACGAACTGGAGGGTCATCGAGGAGATCTTCCGGGGGATCGTACAGTCGACGGTGACGAACGTCCCGTCGTCCATCACGACGAACCCGCCGCCGCCGGCGTCGTCGACGGTCCGGCCGGCCTCCAGCGAGTCGACCGCCTCGTTCTCGCCCGTGATGTACCCCGCGACCTGCTCGGCGCGCGCGTCGAGCAGGTAGACCAGCGTGTCCAGGAGGTGCGTCGAGTTGCGCAACAGCTCCATCCGGAACTGGGTGCTCACCGCGCGGACCTCGCCCAGCAGCTCCTCATCGACGATCAGTTCGCGGAGCCGTCGCAGTTTCTCGGTGAACCGGAACGAGTGGTTGATCACCAGCTCCGTCCCCGTCCCGTCGCAGGCGTCGATCATCCGCTCGGCGTCGGTCACCGACGAGGCGATCGGCTTCTCGCACCAGATCGCGTCCGGCGCCGCCGCCGACTCCGCGGCGTCGACGACGTGGTCGCCGTGGAGGAACGACGGCGTACAGACCGACACGACGTCGAGGTCTTCGGCCGCCAGCATCGCCTCGTGGCCGACGTACCGCCGGTCCGGCGGGATCTCCCACGCCTCCCCGAACCGGGCGAGCTTCTCCTCGTCGACGTCCGCCGCCGCGACCAGTTCGACGCCGTCCGCCTCGTCGTAGCCGCCCGCGTGGCTGGCGCGGAACTTCTTGCGTCCGATGTCCGCCTCGTCGTGCATCCCCAGGATGCCCATCCCGGCGATTCCCCCCGTGCCGATGATGCCCGCAGTGTACGTCATGGTGGTTCGTTCGTCGAAGTCGGTGGTCTCTCGTTCGCCCTGGTCCGTAGTATCTCGCCCGTCCCGTCCGGCGATCGCTCCCGGTCAGCCCCTCCAGTCGCGGCGGTCCGGCGGCCGGCTCGGCCGTCGCCCGTCCGCGCGTCGACTGCGGGGGTCACTCGTACACCCGTCGGCCGACCTCGTTGGCCTCGATGTAGTCCCAGTCGTACTCGACGCCAAGCCCGGGGCCGTCCGGGACCGGGACGGTCCCGTCGTCGGCGACGTCCTCGAGTTCGTCGCTGTAGTCGCCCTCGTAGACCGGCGGCGTCGTGTTCTGGCAGTTCGGATGGACCAGCGCCAGCTCGTAGTAGTTGGCGTTCCGCGTCGCGGCGATACACTGGCGCTGTGCCGGGCCGGGGGCGTGGAACTCCACGTCGAGCCCGAGCGACTCGGCGACGCGAGCCCGCTTCATCGCGCCCGTGATCCCGCCGTCGTACTCGGGGTCGGCGCGGGCGAAGTCGGTCGCGCCCGACGCGAGGAAGTCCGCGAACGGTTCCAGCCCGCGGACGTGCTCGGTCTGGAGCAGCGGCGTCGAGAGCCGCTCGGAGAGCCGCCCGTGGCCGTGCTGGGAGATCCCGCCGTCGCGGTAGGGGTCCTCGTACCAGTAGAAGCCCTGCTCGTCGCAGGCGCGCCCCACGGTGAGCGCGTCGCCGAACGTCTCGTACTCGCAGGCGGGATCCAGCATGAGGTCCATCCGGTCGCCGACCCGCTCGCCGACGGCGTGGACGGTCTCGACCTCGCGGTCGACGTCGCGCTCCGCGTCGCTGCCGCCCCAGCCGTGGATCTTGAAGCCGCCGAAGCCGTCGTCGGCGCACTGCTCGGCGAAGTCGGCGTACGCCTCGGGTGAGTCGAGCCCGCCGTTGTCGTCGCCGTGGTACGTCGACGCGTACGTGGGCAGCCGCTCGCGGTAGGTCCCCAGGAGTTCGTGGATCGCCGCGTCGTAGTGTTTCCCGGCGAAGTCCCACAGCGCGACGTCGACCGGCCCGAGCCCCATGCGGTCGTACTTCCGGAGCGCGCGCTTGATCTCCGACCAGTGGCGCTCGCGCGCGAGCGCGTTCTTCCCGATCAGGTAGTCGGCGAACGTGTTCCACTGGGCGGCGCCCGGCGAGTTGCTGCCGACGTACTCGCCGGTGACACCGACGTCCGTGTGGATCCGGAGGGCGAACAACTTCCGCTCGGTCGTCGCCCCGGGCTCGTAGACGAGGTTGAACCCGGCGCCGTCGGTGCCGACGTCGTCCAGGGGGTAGGAGAACTCGACGCTCTCGATCCGCTCGATCGTCGGTGGCATACCTCCCCCGTCCCGGCCCGTGGTAATAAACCCGTGGGGACCACTCTACCGCGGGGCTGCGGATCCCCGATCGGACCCGTCGACGGCTGGCCGGTCCGGGATCGTCGGTCCTCGAACGGGGGAGGTCGTCCTCGAGAGTCCGGGACCGGCGGGCGGCGGGCGGCCGATCCCGTCGGTGCCGGCCTCAGGCGTAGGTCACGTTGATCTCGACGACGTTGGCCGCGCTCTCCAGGAGCTCGGGGATCTCCTCGTGGAAGCGGTCGCCCTGCATCCGCGTCGCGGGGCCGGAGACCGACAGGGCCGCCAGCACGCGCCCCTGGGGGTCGATCACCGGCGCGGCGACACACCGGATCCCCGGGAGCCGCTCGCCGCGGTCGAAGGCGTACCCCCGTTCGCGGACGGCCGCGAGCTCCTCGTCTAACGCCGCCCGGTCGGTGATCGTTCCCTCCGTCTGCTCGGGGAGCCCCCGGCGCTCGACGATCTCGTCGACCCGCCCGTCGGGCAGGTGCGCGAGGATCGCCTTGCCGAGCGCCGTCGCGTGGAGGTGGACGTGCGTCCCCGCGAGCACGTCCACCCGGACGGCGTCGCTCCCGCTCGCGCGCGCGAGGTAGACGCCCCAGCCGCGCTCCTCGACGGCCAGGTTCGCCAGCTCGCCCGTCTCCTCGGCCAGCCGTCGCACCTCCGGCTCGGCGGTCCCGTAGACGGACAGCCGGTGGCGGGTCGCCTCCCCGAACTCCAGGAACCGGAGGCTCGGCCGGTAGCCGTCGCCGTCGGCCACCACGTAGCCCTCGTCGACCAGCGTCTGCAGGTGGTTGTGGGTCGTGCTCTTCGGGATCCCCAGCTCCTCGGCGACCCTGGTGACGCCCGCGCCGTCGAGCCGCTTCAACGTCTCTAAGACCGCCAGCGAGGTCCGGGTCGCCTGTACCGTGTTCGTCCCGCGCGTCTGCGTCATGTGAACTGCCTACGGAACGATCACACATAATCGTTCAGGCTCTCTGAACGCGCGTTTTGACCGTCCGGATAGGGGGGTCGTCCGGGGTTCGTGGGTCGAGCGGCGTGCTCGGGGGCGATCAGGCCCAGGGGACCGACCCGCAGAGCGCCCGGACGGGATCGAGCCCGGTCAGCGCCGAGGTGCCGCCTCTGCGCGTGGTGACGACCGCACCGACGGCGTTGGCCACGGCCAGGAGCCGGTCGGCGTCGGTCACGCCGGCCGACAGCGCCCCGAGCGCGCCCGCGAGGAAGGCGTCCCCCGCGCCGGTGGTGTCGACCACGTCGACGTCGTATCCGGGGTGGCGGGCGACGCCGGGGACCGGGCTCGCGTCCGTGCCCCGGGCGAGCGCGCCCTCGCCGCCGAGAGTGAGGAGAGCGGTGTGGGGCCCCCGGTCGGTCACCGCCCGGGCCAGGGCGGCGGGGTCGTCGGCCTCGATCCCGGCGGCCGCGAGGTCCCCCGGGTTCGCCTTCAGGACGTCGACGTGTTCCAGGGCGCCGCGGACGACGGCGCCGAACTCCTCGTCGGAGTGCCACATCTCCGGGCGCGCGTTCGGGTCGAGCGAGACCGAACAGCCCAGCCGGGACGCTCTGGCCATCAGCTCGAGGGTCGCGGTCCGGCTCGGCTCGACCGACAGCGTCACGCCGGTGGTGTGGACCCACGAGACCCGTTCGAGGACCGGGTCCGGCACCCCGCCGGGCTCCAGGCGCGTGTCGGCGCCCCGCTCGCGCCGGAAGCCGAACGTCGGCTCGCCGCCCTCGTCGTGGGTGACGACCGCCAGCGTCGTCCGCGCGCCGTCGTCGCGCGTCACGAGGTCGGCCGGGATCGACGTCGCCGCCAGCTCGTCGGCCAGGAACGCGCCGAAGTCGTCGCGGGCCACGCGCGTCCAGAACAGCGGCGGGAGGCCGATCCGTTCGAGCGCCACGGCCGCGTTGGCCGCCGAACCGCCGAACTTCGGCTCGAACGACGTGTCCGGGCCGACCGGGCCCGGCCGCGAGGGCACGAGGTCGACCAGGGTGTCCCCCGCGACGAGGATCGACGGGCCGTCGCCGTCGGCGATCACGGTGCCCTCCCCGTCGACGCGGCGATCGTCTCCGCTGCCGGCGTCGCGACCGTCACCGGCGTCGGCGTGGTCGGTCGGCACCGTCACTCCTCCAGGGGGCTGCCGCGGTCGCCCCAGTCGGCCCGGAAGCCCGCGAGCCCCTCGTCGGTCTTGTGGTGCGTGACGTGGTCGTCGAGCACGGACGGCGGGAGGGTGACGGCGTCGACGCCGGCGCGGTAGAGCGCCGTCGCCTGCCGGGTGTTCCGGACGCTCGCCGCCAGCACCTCGGTCTCGAAGCCGTAGGCGTCGAACGCCTCCTGGATCGACCGCGTCACCTCGACGCCGTCGGTCCCGTCGTCCTCCAGCCGGCCGACGTACGGTGCGACGAACGTCGCGTCGCCGTGGCCGGCCAGCACCGCCTGGGGTACCGAGAAGACGACGGTGACGCCCGCGTCCACGCCCGCCGTCGTGAGCCGCGAGAGCGCCTCGTAGCCGTCCGGCGTCGCCGGCAGTTTCACGATCACCTCGTCGGCCCAGTCGTCGTACGCACGCCCTTCCGCGACCATTCCGTCGGCGTCCTCGGCGATCACCTGCGCGAACACCGGGCCGCCGACGGCCTCCGCCAGCCGGCCGACCAGTTCCCCGTAGGGTACGTCCACGGTCGCCGCGATCGACGGGTTGGTCGTGACGCCGTCGACGACGCCCCGCGCGGCGTACTCCTCGACCAGTTCGACGTCCGCCGTGTCGACGTAGATGCGCATCGGACGCGGGGTAGACGGCCAGCTACCTGAACCTTTGCACCCTGCCCCGGTCCGGGGGACCGTTCGGCCTCACACGGGCCCTCGTCCGTCGACGGAGCCGGCGCACGTCCAGCCCTTCGACTGCTCGACTCGTGCCCGGGGGGCTCGGCCCCTGTCCGGCGCCCTCGGCTCGTGTCCGTCGTCGACTCGATCGTCCCCGGTCCCCCCTCTCCGGTTGCCTCCCCTCGCTCTTCCCTCCGACCGCTCGACCGTCCGATGGATCGGGGCCCGCCCGTCGCTCGAACGGGTCCGAACGCCCGAATCCGGCGCTCCGTCGGGTCCGGGCGTCACCTCTTCGGGGCCGGGAGTCACGGGTCCGTCGTGGCGTCGGGAGCCGACGGCCCCCGTCCGCGGCTCGCCCCGCCCGACGCGACGCCGCGGTCGGCCGTCGGTGCCGTGCGCGATCCCCACACGACCCCGATCGTCGTTCGTGAACATTTATATACGACCGTCTGTAAGAAGGGAGGCGTATGCCAACACAAGACAGGAGGACGTTCCTCAAGACCGCCGGCGCAGCCTCGGTCCTGACCGGACTCGCCGGCTGTAGCGGCGGGCTGGGCGGGGGCGGCGGGAACACGCTGGAGCGCGTCGGGATGACCGCGTACGTCCGCGGTGGCGCGTGGATCACGGCCTACATCGAGGCGGCCGAGTTCTACGCCGAGGACCTCGGGATCGAACTCGACGTCCGGCCGAACCAGCAGTCCGCACAGAAGCAGGTGCGCGACATCCGCGACTTCGCCAACAGCGGCTTCGACGCGATCCTCGTGGGCGTCTGGTCGACGGGCGCCGCCGAGAGCGCGATCAACCAGGCGATGGAGCAGGGCGTCCCGGTGTTCGCGACGAACGCCGACACCTCCAGCAGCGAGATCCCGCTGTACGTCGGGTTCAGCAACTACGACGGCGGCGCCAGCTGTGCCGAGGCGATGCTGGAGGCGTTAGAGGAGCAGTACCCCGACAGGGACACCTACCAGGTGCTGAACGTCCGCGGCATCCAGGGGAACCAGTCGGCCAACCAGCGGAGCCAGGGCTTCCTCGACGTGATGGCCGAACAGGACAACGTCGAGGTGCTCCAGACGATCAACGGCGAGTACGCCCGCGACGTCGCCCAGTCGACGACCCAGGAGTGGATCAACGCCAACACGACGCCCGACGGCATCTACTCGGGGAACCTCTCGATGGGGCTGGGGGTCGTCCAGGCGCTTCGGAACCTCGACATGGCCGTCCCGAAGGGCGAGGAGGGCCACATCGTCCTCACGCAGATGGACGGCAGCCCCGAGGTGAACCCGCTTGTCGGCGAGGGACTGATCGACGCCGCGGTCGACCAGCCCAACTACTTCTACAACCCGATCGCGATGTACTACATGAAGGAGTACGTCGAGGCGGGCAACGACCAGAGCGTCATCCCCGAGGTCGGGTCGGAGGTCACGTCCGACCAGCTGAACATCGAGCCTGGCCAGCACAAGGGCGTCGAGATGTGGTCGGAACCGATCTGGGAGCCGGGCATCATGCGCGAGCAGAACGGGCACCCCTGGTTCCGGACCAACAGCATCGTCATCAATCAGGACAACTACGACCAGCCGTTCCTCTGGGGGAACGTCTGGGGCTGACGCGACCGCCAGCTACATCTTTCCGGCCTGCGCTTCGATTACACAGCCGTACTCACTACACATGTCCACACGAAACCGACTCCTGGGCGGACTGTTCGACGACACCGACGACGTCGTGTTGACGCTGCTGGACAACATGATCTGGCCGATCCTGCTGATCGTCGTCCTCGGCGTCCTCGTGTTCGTCCCCCAGACGTTCCGGAACCTCCGGGGGATCCAGCTCCTGTTGTGGGCGGCCGTCCCGCTGGGGCTGCTGGTCTTAGCCGAGAGCCTCTGTCTGCTCTCGGGGAACTTCGACCTCTCGATCGGCTCGATCGCCGGGTTCTCGGCGATGTTCACGGGGATGCTCCTCGGGACCTGTCCGAGCTGCTGGGGCGTGATCGACAGCCCGCTGCTCGGGTTCCTGATCATCCTCGCCGTCGGCGGGCTCATCGGGCTCGTCAACGGCGTGATGATCGCCAAGGTCGGGCTGAACCCCTTCCTGCAGACGCTGGCGTTCCTGATCATCTTCGAGGGGGCCAAGACCGCGCTCCAGACCCAGCCGGTGACCGGCCTCCCGGCCGGCTACATCGACCCCGGCGCCACGCCCAACTTCGCCATCGGCGTGCTGCTCGTGGCGTTCCTCGTCTTCGGGTTCGTCATGCGGTACACGACGTTCGGCCAGGCCGTCTACGCGGTCGGGAGCGACGAGACGTCCGCCCGCGAGGTGGGGATCGACACCGAGCGGCTGCTCATCGTCGTCTACACGATCAGCGGCCTGCTGGCCGCGATCGCCGGGCTCATGCTGACGGGCTTTACCGGCGTCGTCCCGCCGCTCATCGGCGAGGGGCTGGTGTTCCAGGCGTTCGCCGGCGCGGTGATCGGCGGTATCAGCCTCTTCGGCGGCCGCGGGAAGATCACCGGCGCCCTCGGCGGGGTCGTCCTGATCGAGGTGATCCAGTCGGCGCTCGACAACAGCGGCGCGATCGGCGCCACGCAGATCCAGATGATCAACGGGATCGTCCTGCTGGTCGCCATCCTGCTGTACAGCACGCAGACGCGTCTCCGTGCGCGGATCCTCGCGGGGGGAGCGACGTGAGCCGCGATCGCGACGCGGCCGCCGGTCCGGTTGCCGGCTCGGACGGTTCGGGGGCCGCGGACGGCTCCGGCGGGAGCGACGCCTCCTCCGACGCGGTCGACGCGCCCACGCTCGCACCCGAACCCGAGGGCGGTCGGGCGACGCGAACGGACGGCGGAACCGCCGCCGAGACGGAAACGGAGACGGAGAGGGAGGCGGGACCGGGAGCGGACGCCGGGACCGTGACGACGGAGTCGCCGGCGGCAGACGACCGTGGGCGGCCCAAGATCAGCGTCGAGAACGTCACCAAGCGGTTCGGGCGGATCATCGCCGTCGACGACGTCAGCCTCGACGTCTACGAGGGGGAGATCTTCGCGCTCGTCGGCGACAACGGCGCCGGCAAGTCGACGCTGATGAACGTCCTGAGCGGCGTCCACGCGCCCACCGAGGGGCAGGTCTACGTCGACGGCGAGCCGGTGAACTTCTCGAACCCCAGCGACGCCCGCGACAGCGGGATCGAGACGGTCTACCAGGACCTCGCGCTGATGAACGACCTCGACATCGCGTCGAACATCTTCATGGGCCAGTTCCCGACGCGGGGCGCGGGCCCGTTCCAGTTCATCGACTGGGACGAGACGTTCGGGCGCGCGGAGGAGATCATGACCGAGCGGCTCGGGCGCGACCTCGACGTCCGGACCGAGGTGGAGTTCTTCTCGGGCGGCGAGCGACAGCTGGTCGCGATCGGGCGCGCACTGGCGTTCGACCCGGAGGTCATCATCTTGGACGAGCCGACGAGCGCGCTCTCGGTCGACGCGACGCGGCTCGTCCACGACACGATCCGCCGGCTCCGCGACAGCGGCCACACGATCATCATCGTCAGCCACAGCATCGAGTCGGTCCTCCGGCTGGCCGACCGCATCGGCGTCCTCTACCAGGGGCAGATCGTGGCGATGCTCGAACCCCACGAGACCGACCTCGAGCGACTCAACGAGCTGATGACGACCGGACAGCTGAGCGACGGGCAGCGGTAGCCGCCCGCGGGTCGTCCCGGTCGCCCTCGTTCGCGTTTCCGTCTACTCCCCCGGTTCTCGTTCCCGCTCTCGTTCCACTCTCCTCGTTTCGTCCCGACGTCCGGTTCCGCTCGACGCCGGCTCCCCTAGAGGCCGCTGTGTGCCAGCCAGCCGCCGTCGACGGGGAGCTGGACGCCGGTGACGTAGCTCGCCTCGTCGCTGGCGAGGAAGACGGCCGCGTCGCCGACGTCCTCGGGGAGCCCGAGCCGGGGGAGCAGTGTGTGCTCGCGGGAGTCCGCGACGTCCTCGTCGGTCAGGTAGTCCTGCAGGGGCGTCTTCACGTAGCCGGGGTTGACGCAGTTCACCCGGACGTTCGCGTCGCCCAGCTCGACGGCGAGGTCGCGCGTGAGGTTGACGACGCCGCCCTTGGCGGCCGCGTACGCCGGACCGCCGCCCCCCTCCATCCCCCGCACGGAGCCGACGTTGACGATCGACCCCTCGGCCGCCCGGAGGTGCGGGATCGCCGCCTTCGCACAGTAGAACACTCCGTCGAGATCGACCGCCAGCGAGCGCTCCCACTCGTCGACCGTCAGCGCCTGGGAGTCGCCGAGCAGCTGGATCCCCGCGTTGTTGACCAGGACGTCTATCCCGCCGTACGCGTCGACGGCCTCGTCGACCATCGCCGCCGCGTCGTCGGGGTCCGAGACGTCCGTCTCGACGTAGACCGCCTCGCCGGCCGTCCCGGCGCTCACGAGCTCGTCGGTCGGCGTCTCGGCGTCGGTGTCGTACCGTTCGCCCCGCTTGGGCTCGCGGCGGACGTCCGCCACCACCACGTTCGCGCCCTCCTCGCCGAACCGGCGGGCGACGCCCCGCCCGATGCCGCTGGCCGCGCCGGTCACGATCACGGTTCGGTCGGCGTGTCTGTCGGCCTGCATGACTGACGGGTCCTCTCGGGCCTGCATAAATCGTCCGGCCCGGTGTCCCAGCAGTTCTGATACGGACTCCGGGCTGGCGGCGGCTCGGTCGGCCCCTCACCTGGAACGGGCCGTTTCGTGGCCTGCGAGACGTGTGAATTCACCGCAAGTGGGGTCCACCTTCGGTGGCGCACGTCACAGCAGCGTGCTCCGTCGCGCCGCCGGCGCGCGAGGGTCTCGTGAACACGACGAGAGCCGTGATCTGCACGGCGTCTGCACGTCCAGTGGCCCGCACCTGTGGGTCCACGTCCGACGAGTGGACGCGATCCGGCAGTCGAAGACGGCGAGTGAACCGCACCGAACCACACCGCACCGCGACCGCCGGTCTCTCGGTCGCCCCTCGCACGCTGGCGGCGCCAGGAGGCCGCCGTTCTCGCGCGCCACAGCACCTGCCCAGCCACGCGTTCACCAGCGACGGGTTCGGTTGCCCTGCAGGTCACTCGACGACCCCGTCCGACGTCCCGCCCGGGTCGGGTGCCGAGCTGTCGTCGCGGCACGGCTGCCCGGTGGATCGCCTCTGAACACTGCCCGGCGTCCCCCGACCGGACGGCCTCCGTCCGGGTCGGCACGCCT
>Ga0207797_1001146_pt1 | contig 19614 bp, 21 predicted proteins | sample PRCRCaboRojoPR_6_FD_187275 | JGI IMG/M metagenome (GOLD analysis project Ga0207797, IMG submission 187275) | Marine sediment microbial community from Cabo Rojo, Puerto Rico - PR CR 10% Liquid 1 (SPAdes) | ecosystem: Environmental > Aquatic > Marine > Coastal > Sediment | place: Cabo Rojo, Puerto...
CGGGACCTCGAAGCCGGCGGCCATCCACTGGGGCGTGGCCATAGACATGTGCCGCTCGGCCCTGGGCACCGCCCACGCCCTCACCTCGCTGATGGTCCTGTCCGGCAACCTGGACGTCCCCGGCGGCAACGTCGTGGTCACCGACCCCTACGGGATCGCCAGGAGGGGAATAGACGGAGGCACGGCGGAGCGTATGCAGAACCGAAAGACCGGCTCCGATCAGTACCCCATGACCCGGAGCGGATATCCCTACGCCCACGCCGACGTGCTACTGGACGAGATGGACGCGGGAAGGCGCATCCGCTGCGCCTGGTACCAGGGAACGGGACTCACCGCCAACGGCTTCGCCATGCCCAAGAGGGCCGGCCGGCTGCTGGAGCGCACCGGCTTCTCGGTGATGACCGACCTCTTCATGACCCCGGAGGCGGACCGGTTCGCCGACCTGTTTCTTCCCGTGTGCACCTGCCTGGAGAGGCGCGGCATAAGGAACTGGTGGTACCAGCTGGCGGCCTTCGACAGGGTGATCGAGCCCCGCGGCGACACCCGCTCCGACATGCAGGTGGTGCTGGAGGCCGGCAGGAGGATCGCCCCCGACTACTTCCCCTGGGACGACGTCACCGGTTGGTTCGACCACGTTCTGGAGCCCTCCGGCCATACCTGGCAGCAGCTGCTGGAGAAGGGCTGGCTCATGCCCGGCCCCCGGTACCGCAAGCACTTGACAGCAGGGGGATTCCCAACGCCGTCGGGGAAGATCGATCTGCAGCCCGAGCTCATGGAGAGGGCGGGCCTGCTGCCGGCTCCCTGGTACGTGCCGCCTGCGAGGGAGGAGGACCTTTCGGCATACCCCCTGCGGCTCACAACCGGCGCCCGGATACCCGTGTTCTTCGGCCGCGAGCACCGCAACGTCCCCCAGCTGAGGGAGCACCACCCCCTGCCCACTGCCGAGGTGCACCCTGATGACGTCCCTGACGGACTCTCCAGTGGCGACTGGGTGCTGCTGCAGTCACCCTGGGGAAGCTGCGCCCGGGCGCTGGCCGTCTCCCCCGCCATGAAACGGGGCGTGGTCTCCACAGACCACGGATGGACCGGCCCCGGGCTGAACGTAAACGATCTTCTGGACCGAGGGATGACAGGCCGGGGAGGGCTTGGATATCCTTTCAGGGCTCTTCGGTGCAGGCTGACCGGACCAGTCACTCCGCCGGATGGCCTGGGCACGGCTCCCGGAGCCGGCTCTCCGCGGGTGGTCCGCGGGTACCGGACGGTCTGGTGCACCGGCTGCATGGCATGTGCGGTGGCGTGCAGAATGCACACCGGCAGGAAGGGAATCACCATCAGGATGGAGGACGGGGAGCTGACCCCTTGCCTTACAGCCGAGTGCATCGGCTGCCCGGGGGCTCCATGTGTCTCCGTCTGCCATACCCGATGCCTGGACGGGCTGTTCGATGGTTAGGGGAACGGGCTTCAGGACCTCGGGCCTCCGGCGGATACCGCTGCGCCGGGCGCTGGAGGGAATCGCGGAAACCGGTTACGATGCCGTGGAGTTCTGTCTGGAGCACCCCGGGGCCTCCTCCGGCGGCATCGACTGCGCCCGATCGCTGGGGCTTTCAGTATCTGCGGTGAGCTACCACGGCAAGAAGGACCCTGCGGAGGAGAGGCTCCGGCAGGGAAGAAGGGCGGTGGAGCTGGCCGCAGGAAGCGGCGTTCCAGTGGTGGTGCTGGGGTCTCCCCTGGAGAGCGAGTACGCCTTTCGGAGGGAGGCCGAGGAACTCTACAGACTGTGCCGGGATGCCGGCCTCAAGCCGGCCTGGGAGACCGAGCCGGGCACCGTTCTGGCCTCTCTGGCGGAGTTCGGAAGGATGATCGCGTCACTGGGCCATGAGGCGGGGATGAACCTCGACGCCGGCCATCTGCACCTGGACGGCGACTGCACGGCGGAGGAGCTGAGGCGTCTGGCCGGCAGGATACACCACGTGCACGTGGAGGGCATGCGCAGGGGCCGTCACCGGCATCTGGTGCCGGGGGAGGGCGACCTGGACTGGCACGAGCTTCTCTCGGGGCTGGTGGCCGCCGGTTACCGAGGCCCTCTGACCGTGGACCTCTTCGAGCTTCCGGAGGACTGGATGACACATGCCAGGAGGGCCAATGTCGAGCTTCTAAGGATCATGGAGGAGTTCGAAGCCCGCTCACTCCATGCGGCCGGCGGGTGACGGGATGAGCATATCGCTGGGAGTCGGCCTGACCTCCGACTGCCCCTTCTCCTGCAGGCACTGCTACTCCGGGGCCGGCCGGGACCCGGTGCACATGGACCCGGAGACGCTCTTCGCCTTCATCGACGCCCTGGACGTGGACTCGGTGAACCTGGGCACCGGGGAGTCCTGCCTGCATCCCGGGTTCCACAGCGTGCTGCAGAGGTTCCACGGACTGGGTATCCCGGTGGCTATAACCACGGCGGGACCCAGCGTGGCGGCCCTTTCCGACGCCGAGCTGGCGGCTATCCACGACATCGACTTCTCACTGGACTTCCCGGAGAGGGAGCGGCACGACGACTGGAGGGCGCCGGGGGCCTTCGACATGGTGGTGGAGGGCATAGAGCGCTGCAGGTCAGTGGGGGTCACCGCCTCCGTGGCCATGTGCCTGATGGAGCAGAACGCCGCCGGCATGGCCGGGATGTGCCGGCTGTGCCAGGACCTGGGTGTATCGCTGCGGGTCAACGTCTACAAGCCGCTGCACACCAGCGAGTACCAGCCGGGGTACGAGTCCTTCTGGGACGCCGTTGAGACGCTCTTCTCCCTCTCCTCCAGGGCCATATCCTCCGAGCCGGTGGTGAGCGCGGCCCTGGCCGCAGCCGGGGCCGACGGCTCGGTAATCCGAACCGGGGGCAGCCCCTGCGGAAAGGGCTCGCTGCGGCTGCGGCCCGGGGGCACCGTGCTCCCCTGCGTCTACTGGGACGACAGCCCGGTGACCATGGAGGGCTTCCTGGCAGGACGGACAGTGGAGTTCCCCAGCTGCGACCTGCCGGTACCGGATGAATGCGGAGAATGCCCCTACCTCGAAATCTGCGCAGGCGGCTGCAGCGGGCGCAGGCTCTACACGGGAACCCGCCGGGCCGACATCTACTGCTTCCTGCAGGAAGGCCGCCGGACGCCGGGACTGACGGTACCCGAGCCCCTTGCGGGAGACTCCTACATACACGCCTCCTACCTCTGCACCATGATAGCGGAATTCGACTGATGGGCGAGGGCTCGCCCTTCCTTCACAGCTACACCGTTGGCGGGGAGCGGGTCTTCTTCCATTCTCTGACCCTGGAGCTCTGCGGCTCCCCCTCGGAGTGCCCCGACCCGGCCCTGGAGAGAGAGCTCCTGCGGCGCTACAGGAAGAGAGCCTCCGAGGACCGCGGCGTGGTGATGTCCACCCTCTTCCTCACCACCGCGTGCCCCCGGGAGTGCGCCTACTGCTTCCTGGCAGACGCCGGGGCGCGGGACATGACCGAGGCCGAGATCGACAGGGCTCTGCAGCTTACCGGCCCCGGCCCGGCCGACCTCCTGCTCTACGGGGGCGAGCCCCTGGCCAGGCCCGGCCTGGTGCGCCATGCCCTCCGGAGGGTCCGGTCCTCCGGCTCCGACCTCAACGTGCTCCTGGCCACCGGGGGCCGACCCGTTGATGCGAACCTGGCCGAAGAGCTGGCCTCAGCCGACGCCTTCATCATAGTCTCCATGGACGGCCCACCGGAGGTTCACAACGCCCTGCGGCCGCTGAGAGGCGGCGGCGACTCCTTCGCCGGGGCCGAGGCTACCTTCGCCGCCCTGCGGGAGGCGGGATGCCGGGTGGGGATCTCCATGACCCTCACAGATTCCAGCACAGAGGCGGCGCTGGAGAGCTTCCTGTGGCTGATGGAGAGGTTCCGCCCCGACGACATGGGCCTCAACCCCTGGCTGCACCCCCTTCCCGGAGGCGCGCCCAACCCGCAACAGGTATCCGGCGAGCGTGCCCTGGCCGCGGTCACCGCCTGCATGGCCGAGGCCATCGACAGGGGCATGTACGTGGAGCAGCTGGCCAGGAGGACCAGGCCCTTCGCCAACCGGTCCCCCCGCCTCAAGGACTGCGCGGTGGCCGGGGGCAGGCTGGTGGCGGTCCCCGGGGGCAGGGCGGGGATATGCGACTGCCGGACCGTATGCGGCGGCCAGTACGTGCCCCTGGAGGACGAGGCAGCCCTGAGGAGCATGATGATGGAGGCCCTGACCCTCTCCCCCGTCTTCTTCGACGACTGCCTGGGCTGCCCGGCTCTGAGCATATGCGGCGGGGGCTGCAGGTACGACGCCCTCCACGCCTCCGGCGACATTCGGGGCAGGCGCCCGGAGCGGTGCGCCTTCGAGAGGGGCTTCCTGGCGTGGATGATCGGTAGGGCCGTGGAGCGGGGCCGGGACTCCCTGGTTCCGGCGGGCGGCTTCGACTCCGACGCCATGCCCATGCCCGTGGGCACCATGCTGGGAGAAGACGCAGGCGGGGCTCGATGATCTACACCCGCGGCCGCGCCCATCTGGACACCGTCACACTGGAGATCTCCGTGGGAGAGCCACCGGAGCAGTCGGCCTCCCCCGTTCCCCAGCCGCCCTCTCCCCGTCTGACTGCGGTGCAGGCGGTGGTCACCGGCAGGTGCAACCTCTCCTGCGACTACTGCAACGTGAGGCTTCTGGGCCTGGGCGGGAAGGACATGGACCGGCCCGCCGCCGAGAGAGTGGTGGAGCTGGCCGCGGAGGCTCCAGCGGACCGGGTGGTCATGGTGACCGGAGGCGAGCCCCTGCTGGTCCCGGAGACCACCATGTGGATTCTCCAGAAGGTGGATCCCCCGAAGGTCCTGTTCACAAACGGCACCCTCATCGACCGGCGAACGGCGGAGGAGCTCCGCCGGCTGGAGGTCTCCCCCGTGGTCTCCATGGACGGAATGGCTGACGCCCACGACCCGCTGCGGTGCGGCTCCTGGAAGCGGGCGGCCCGGGGCCTGGACCTGCTGCGGGAGGCCGGTGTCCCATACGGCATCTCCGCCGTGGTGAGCCGCCGCAACCTGGAGGGCATCGCGGACCACATGCTGGGGGTCTGGAAGAGGTTCCGGCCCATAGGGATGGGCTTCAACATCGTCCACTGGACGCCGGAGGGCTTCCACCCGCCGTCCGGGGAGGAGTACGCCCGGGCCATGGAGGAGGTGTTCCGCACCGCCCTGGCCCACGGCATCTTCACCGACCAGATCGCCCGGAGGATCGAGCCGCTGGTGACGGGCAGCTACAGGCACCGGGACTGCTCGGCCATGGGGGGCAAGGTGGTCCTCGGCCCCGGCGGAAGGGTCTCGAACTGCATCAGCTCCGAGGGGATGAGCGACTGGTCCCGGAGGACGCCGGCCTTCATGGAGGAGTGCCGGGGCTGCCATGCCGCCGGAATCTGCGGCGGCGGGTGCGCCTGGGACGGCATCCAACTGGGCGGCGACGGCCCCGACCCCAGGCACTGCGTCTGGGTGAAGCGGGTGCTGGACCTCTTCCTGGAGGACGTGGAGGCCGGCTTCGGCGAGGGTCCGGTATCGAGGGAGGCTCTGGGGCGGAGGTATGCCCCCCTGCTCTCCCGGGACACCTCGCCGGTGGCCGGATCCGTGGGGCACCCTCAGTGACGGCCGAAGCGTGGGGCCCCGAGCAGGCCGCCCGCTACCGGGAGGGCCGGGTCTTCTCCGATGCGGACCGGCACGTCCTGGACATGCTCGCCGGGGCCCGTCCCCGGACCCTCATAGAGCTGGGATGCGGCCCCGGGGTGATCCGGGAGAGGGCGGGCTCCGTCAAGCGGTACGTCTGCACCGACGGCTCGGTACACTTTCTTCGCCTGATGCCGCACACCTCCGAGCCTGACCTCCGTGCCTGCTGCGACTGCCGGTGGATACCCTTCCGGGATGGCTCTGCGGACTGCGTTCTGGCCATGGCCGTGCTGCACCACCTGGACGACGCCGGCATCGACCGGTCCCTGAGCGAGGTGAGCCGGGTCCTCGGGCCGGGGGGCCTCTTCCTGCTGCTGGAGGACTGGTGCCTGCCCGACGACCCCACCCCCTTCGAGCGGGCGGCGAGAAAGGTCAGGTTCGGACAGGGCCCCCGGGAGAACCACCTGGAATCGGATGGCTGGATCGAGAAGATGGAGAAATCCGGCCTGGACTTCGAAGACGTCACCTGGGTCCAGAGGCCCTTCCATTCCCGCGACATCCGCCTGGCGGGCTGGCCCCCCTCCGCCAGGGTGGTCCGCATGGGCTGCTTCCGGGCGGTGAGGCCCCGATGAGGGTTCTGCTGGTGCAGCCGTGGCTGGGACGGCGGCAGCACCCGGTACTGCCCCTGGGCCTGGCCTGCATAGCGGCCTCGCTGGAGGGCCACGAGGTGCGGATAGTGGACCCTAACCTGCACGAAGAGCCCCTGGACCTGCTGGCGGCGGAGCTGCGGGACTTCGCCCCGGACGTCACCGGCTTCAGCCTCCGCAACTGCGACACCACAAGCCGCCGCGACCCCTTCACCTACCTCCCAGCCTTCCGCGCCCAGACAGAGCTGGCCCGCAGGAAGCTGCCGTCCACCCGCATAATGGCGGGGGGTGCGGGCTTCAGCCTCTTCGCCGAGCAGATCATGCGGGAGTGCCGGAACATAGACTGCGGCGTCACCGGCCACGCGGAAGCCGTGGTGCGGGAGCTGATGGAGAGCGGGGCCACGGGACTGCACGCCGGGGGATCCGGGCAGTTCGTCTCACCCGCACTGGAGCTGCTGGACTGCAGCCGCTACACGCCCTTCGAGACCAACCTGGCGGTGGGGGTTGAGGTGGCCAGGGGCTGCGACCTGGGCTGCAGGTACTGCAGCTATCCGGCAGTATCGGGTGACCGCACCATCCACCGGCCGCCCAGTGAGCTGGCAGAGGAGCTGGGGAGGCTGGTCTCCCTGGGAGCGCGGCACATCTTCCTCATCGCGCCCGTCCTCAACAGGCCCGCGAAACAGGGGGCCGCCGCGGCCAGGGCCGCCATGGAGGCCGGCGGAGGCTTCACCTGGGAGGCCTACCACACGGCCAGGGGCTTCGACAGGGAGTACGCCGAGCTGGCCGCCTCCTCGGGATGCACCGGCGCCACCTTTTCTCCCGACGGGGGCACCGACCGGCAGATGGAGCTGATGGGCAAGGACTACGACGGCGCCGCCCTTGAGAGAGCGATAACAGCCGCCGCCGATGCGGGGATAGACGTCTCCATCAACGTCTTCCCCTGGCAGCGGGAGACGGGTTTCTCCGGAATGCTGGCCGCCTTCAGGGGCGCCGCCCGGTGGGGGGCGGCAGCGGGAGAGAGGCTGAGAAGGCTCCGATTCGGCCTGGTGCGGCGGATGCCGGGCACCGATTACGCCCCCGCCGCGCCTGCGTTCGGCAGGGCGATACCGGACGGCCAGTTCTCCAAGCCTCCTCCGGCGGCCATGGTGGGCTTTCTGGCGTTCAACAGGCTTTTCGGGAAGGACCTGAGGCAATGAGGGTGGTCATACTGGCCGCCGGTTCGGGGACGAGGATGGGCGGGCAGACCCCCAAGATCCTCCTGGAAGTGGGGGGAGCCTCCATACTCCGGCGCCACCTGGACTCGCTTCGGGAGGCGGGCCTCGCCGGTGCCGATCTCACCGTGGTCACCGGATTCAAGCGTGAAACCGTGGAGAGGGCGTGCTCGGCCGCCGGGTTGCAGACCCTCTACAACCCGCTGTGGAGGAATCCGGGCACCCTCTTCTCCTTCCACGTCCTCCCCGTCTTCGACGACCCCCTGCTGGTACTCCACGGCGACCTGGTGTGGGACCCCCGGCTGGTAACCCCCCTCCCGGACGCCACCGGCGACATCGTCATTCCCGTGGACCCCGCCCGGGCCGAGGATGCCGAGGCCATGAAGGCCGAGGTGGACGGCAACCGCATCCTCCGTCTCTCCAAGAGGCTTCCCCCCAGCCGGTCCGCCGGGGAGTCCATGGGCGTCTTCCTCATCCGCTGCCAGCCCGATCTCAGGAAGCTCTCGCAGGACCTCGCGGAAAGCCCGGAGGCGAACCTGGACGACGCGGTGAACAGGGCTGCGGATGCGCTGGAGGTGAGGGCCCTCTTCACAGAGGACGTGCCCTGGGAGGAAGTGGATACCCCCCGGGACCTGGCCCGGGCCAGGGAGATGTTCCAATGAGCCGCAGCGCCGAGTCCTGGGAGCATGTATGGACGGCACAGCCCGGCCGCAGCAGGCCGGGAAGGCTCCTGGCCCGCCTGGGCGACCTGCAGGCCATCGTCTACGCCGAGCTCCGAAGGTCCGGCGCCCTGCGGGAGGGGGCCGCCGTCCTGGAGGTGGGCTGCGGCACCGGGCCGGTACTGGAGATGCTCTCGGGCGTTGCGGAGAGCCGGTTCGGGGTGGACGTCTCCCCCGCCGCGGCACGGCTGACCTCCCGCCACACGCAGGCGGCGGTGGCCGACGGCAGGCGCCTTCCCTTCGACAGCGGCAGCTTCGACCTGGTATACAGCACCGGCGTGCTGGACCTCTTCGAAGACGCGGAGGCGGCCCGGTTCCTGGCCGAGAAGGCCCGCGTCCTCAAGAGCGGCGGCCGGGCGGTGGCCGTCACCTCCCGGGCGGGCTGCCGACTGCACGCCGCCGTAATGGGGAGTCTGGTGAAGCGCGGAAGATGGAGGTACGGGCCCAAGAGGACCTTCCGGACCCTCGCCCCCCTGCTGCCGGCCAACTGCTCCCTGGTGAGCGAGAAGGGCCGCGGGGCCCTGTTCCAGCTCCGCTTCGTGTCATATCTCTTCGAGCACAGGGATCTCCCCAGGAGACTCTACCACGCCCTGTTCCTGATGATGTCGGCCGCCCTCCGGCCCCTGAACAGGCTGCCGGGGGCGCTCCTGGTAACGGTCTTGGAGAAGGAATGAGGCAAGTGCCCCGGGCAGAGGAGCTGAGGAAGGTCTGCCAGCCGGAGGACCTGGACCTCTCCCTCTACAGACGGAAGATCGTCAGAGGGGTGTCCATACACCTCACCCGTGTCTTCCTGCGGCTGGGGGTCTCCGCCAACGCCGTCTCGGTTCTGAAAGCCGTCATCGCCTGCACAGGCGCCGTCCTCTTCGCCCCCGGCATCCCCTGGCTGGCCCTTGCCGGCGCCGGCCTGCTGCAGCTGTCCTACATGCTGGACGCCTGCGACGGCGAGGTGGCCAGGTACACCGGCTCCTGCGCCACCGCCCGGGGCGAGTACCTGGACAAGCTGGGAGACGCCGCTTCCAGGGGGCTGTTCCACTGCGCCTGGGGCTTCGGCGTCTACCTCCGGACCGGCAGCATCGCAGCCGCCATGGCCGGCGCCTTCATCGGCGCCACCTGGCTGGTGACCCGGTTCTGCGCCCTGGAGACCCTCCTGGAGAGCATGTCCAACCACCCCGGCACTCCCCCCTCGCGGGAGGAGACGGAGGCAGTGGACAGCCTGTTCGTCAGAGGCAGCGGCGGCGGCCGGGTCGAGTACCTGCTCTCCCTCTTCTTCCACCCCTGGGTCAACCTAGCCGCTGTGGCGGCCCTCGCGTCGCTGCACGCCCCCGCGTTCCGCTGGGTTTTCTGGGCCTACGCGCTGCTGTGGGCGGCCAACACTGCCCGCAAGGTAGCCCTCTACATGAGGATATCCAGCTTCCGGAGGCCTCCGTCGTGACTGCCCTGCTGCTGGACCTCCTCCTGCTTCTTCGGGCCGGCTTCACCATCACGCCCCTGCCCGGCACTCCGGTGGACATCCTATGCGGCGACGGCGCTGTTACGGTGGCCTGCGCAGGTCCCGCAGGCGTGTGGCGGCTCGACGACGCCGGCATCACGTCTCCGGACACTGAGCTCTCCGAGCCCCGCTCACTGGCCCTCTGGAGCGGCATGATCGCCGTCTCCGACGCCGGGACGGGAACGGTGGTCAGCGGCGAGCGGGTCTACCGCTTTCAGGGCGGGGTGGAGGGGATCGCCACGGTGGACTGGTACGGAGACGGCATACAGCGCCTGGCCGTCTGCCTCTTCGAGCCGGGAGCCGTGACGCTGCTCCACCGTGACGGCCTGCGGACGGTCCTCGCGGAGCTGCCGGGAGCCAAGGACGTCAAGGCCGCGGACGTGGACGGCGACGGCGACCGGGACCTGTTCGCCGCAGGCTGCGGCACCGGGGTGGTAGTGATAGAGAACGCGGAGGAAGGACCCCTGGTTCATCCCGTGGGCAACATCGGTGCCGGCGTGAAGAGGATCGCCGCGGCGGACATGGACGGCGACGGCCTGACCGACGTGGTGGGACTGGCCTGCGCGGAGGGAGGGGCGGGATGGTGGCGAAACCCCGGCGACCCGGGCCTGCCCTGGGAGTTCGTCCATCTGCTGCCGGAGCTCTCGGGCCCCAAGGCCCTGGCGGTCAGCGGAGACACGCTCCTGATCGCCTCGCTCTACAGCCCCCTCCACCTCACCGGCAGCCACCAGCGGTTTCCCACCGGCTTTATCAGCTGCGCCTTCGACGGCCGCGACGGCATTGTGGCCGGCCACCGCATGGGTTTTCTCATCCGCGGACCCCGGCGATAGTCCTTCTTAAAGGCCCTTCAGTGCCCCTGGCCCCGCATCATGGCCAGGGCGTGCGGAAGCACCGGCGCCAGCTCCCGGGCGCAGAACTCCGCCCCCCGCACCGACCCCGGAAGGTTGACCACCAGTGTGCTTCCCCGGATTCCGGCCACCGCCCTGGACAGCACCGCCATCTCCGTTTGCTCCATGGACGCCGACCTCAGCGCTTCGGCTATTCCGGGCACCAGCCTGCTGCAGAAGGACTCCGTCACCTCCGGGGTCACGTCGCCGGGGGATATCCCGGTCCCTCCGGTGGTGAGCACCACGTCGTACTCCAGGCCGGCCAGCAGCTCCTCCATTATGCGGCCGGCGTCGTCGGGAACGATGCTGGAGCCGATCTCCACGTCCTCCAGACACTCCCGCAGAGCCTCTTCCACCGCCGGCCCGGAGAGGTCCTCGTACTCACCCCCGGCCGCCCGGTCCGATACGGTAACCACAAGCACTCTCACGGCTGACCACACCCCCTCGCAGAACCCTGGCGAATACGCCGCGGCGGGGCATGATGCAGTCTCCCACCGCCCTCATGATCTCGCAGCCCTCCACGCATTCCTTGCCGATGCGGGTGACCTCCAGCACCGCCTCCCCCAGAAGCAGCCGGGTGCCCACGGGAAGGCGTGCCAGCTTCACCCCCCGGGTGGTGATGTTCTCCGCCAGGTCCCCGGGGCCGACATCGATGCCCCTGGCCCTGGCCTCCTGGATGTCCTCCCAGGCCAGCAGGGAGACCTGTCTGGGCCCCGCTCCGGCGTGGGCGTCCCCCACGATCCCGTGGCCCTCCCTCAGCACCGCCGATTCAACGGGCCGCTTGGATACCCCCTTATCCTCGGAGACGTTCACCGAGACGATGGAGAACTCCCTCAATCCGCCTCTTCCTTTGTCTTCTCCAGAAGCCTTATCTCGCCCATCACCATGCTGCCGTCCACGGCCTTGCACATGTCGTATAGGGTGAGCAGGGCAACCGACACCGCCGTCAGTGCCTCCATCTCCACCCCCGTCCTGGCGGTGGTGGTTACGCTGGCCCTCACCTCCACCCCCTCCTCCTGCAGAGAGCAGTCCACGGCAACGTGATCCACCGGCAGCGGGTGGCACAGCGGAATGAGCCCGGCCGTTCTCTTGGCGGCCATGATGCCGGCTGTGCGGGCACAGGCAATGGCATCCCCCTTCTCCAGCCGGCCCTCCCGCAGCATACCCACCGTTTCCGGCCGCAGGCCGATCCTGCCGGAGGCCACCGCCCGCCTGCGCACCGGCCGCTTGCCGCTGACGTCCACCATAACGGCCCGGCCGGAGCCGTCGATGTGACTGAGTTCCATGCTCTAACCTCCGATCAGGCTTATGGCCCTGCTGCTGCAGACGCCTCCCCTGCGCGGCTTCATGGCTGCTGCGGCCCGGATGGAGCCTTCAACATCCGAGAGGTCCACCCTCACCGACCTGTCGGAGAAGAGACAGGGCCTTATGCAGCCGTCGAATGTAAGACGCAGCCGTCCGCACTCAGGGCAGGGAGGGGGACGGTCGCATGCGTGATCCAGGGAAGCGCTGCGGTCGTTTATGTCGTAGAGGGAGATGGTCTGCAGCTGCAGGCCGCGGCCGCTGCAGAAGCGCCTCATCCGCTCCAGATCCGCCTCTGTGGTGTCCTCGAAGACCACCATGTTGATCTTAACCGGCACCAGGCCGGCCTCCAGCGCCGAGTCCACCCCCCGCAGGACGTCCTCCAGCCGCCCTCCGCCCGTTATCTGCGAGAAGCGTCCTCCGTCCAGGGAGTCCAGGGAGATGTTCACCCTACCCAGACCCGCCCGGGCAAGCGCCTGCGCCAGCTCCGGGCCGAGCAGCGAGCCGTTGGTCGACATCGCCAGGTCCCCGACCCCACGAATCCCCGACAGCAGCCGGACCAGCTCCACAATTTCAGCGCGCAACAGGGGCTCGCCCCCGGTGATCCTGAGTCTCCGGATGCCCAGCCCCACGGCCGCCCTGGCCACCGCAGCCACCTCTTCGCAGGAAAGCGCCGCAGACTCCCGTGGGGAATCTGCCGGCGGGCCGCAGTAGACGCACCGGTAGTTGCACCTGTCGGTGACGGATATCCGCAGCGTGCTCATCCTCCTGCCGAAGCTGTCGGTCAGCACCTTCATCGCAGCAGGATCACCTCCACGGCCGATCCCGCGGGCATCTCCCCCACACCTTCGGGGATTACCGCCAGGCCGTCGGCTCCGGCCAGGGCGCGTATGTGCGCCGAGCCGTGGTACTCCAGCACGGCTGCCTGATCGCCGCCGCACAGCCGCACCGGCCGCAGCTCGGTACGGGAAGACCTGCGCCTGCTGTAAGCCTCGGCCAGCCTCATCCCCACCCGCCTGCGCTGGTGGTCGGCTCCCATCAGGCGGTAGAGGAAGGGCCTCACCAGCACCTCGAAGATCACGAATGCCGCCACGGGGTTGCCCGGAAGGCCGAAGAGGTATCGGTCCGACGCCACCCCGAAAACCGTAGGCCTGCCCGGCTTCAGCGCCACCTGCCGGAACAGCGTCCTCACCCCCACCTCGGCCAGCACCTCGGGCACATGGTCGTGGTCTCCCATGCTCACCCCGCCGGAGAGCAGGATCACGTCGGCCTCCCCCATGGCCTCCCGAAGCAGTGCATCCAGGGCCTCGGGGGTATCCGCAGCGATGCCGTAGTACTCGGCGCGGCAGCCCGCGTCCGTCACCTGCGAGCGCAGCATGACGCCGGCGGAGTTTCTTATGCAGGGGCCTTCCGGCCTCTCCTCCGGCTCCACCAGCTCGTCTCCGGTGGCGATGACCCCCACCACCGGCCGGCGCCGGACCTGCGGCCGGGCGCAGCCCACCGAGGCCAGCACGGCGGTGACAGCGGGAGTGACAAGGGTGCCCTCTGGGATTACCACCGAGCCCGCCCGAATGTCCTCTCCCCGGCGGCGGATGTTGCTCTTCCCGCCGGAGCTCTCCGGGGTCGCCCAGCCGTCCTTCTCCACCGCCCGCTCGAACCTCACCACGGTATCCGCCCCCGGCGGCACCTGCGCCCCGGTCATTATCCTCGTGCACTCCCCGGGGCCCACGCCAACCGACGGGGCCTCCCCCGCCGAGACGGCTCCCACCACCCGAAGTCGTCTGCCCACATCCTCCCTGCGGCAGGCGAAGCCGTCCAGGGCCGACATGTCGCCTGGCGGGACGTCGATGTCAGAGACCACGTCCCTGGCCAGCACCCGGCCCAGGGCGGCTTCCAGAGCCACCGGCTCACGCTCGGTGGCGCGCGCCTCCCCGAAGACTATCTCCCGGGCCCGCTGCAGCGTGACCATCTAGGGCTCCCTCTCCGTGCTGTCCCTGCCGATGTAGTCCGCGTAGTCATCCGGGGTGTTGAGGTTGACGTACCAGGCAGGCTCGGCCTCCCGGATTATCTTCGCCCTGCAGAGGCCGGCCACAGAGGACGCCTTTCTCCGACCCATCCGCAGGGCCCTCTCGGCGGCATCGGCTGCACCCCGCGCATACACCCCGAACAGCGGCTCCACGGTCCCCGGCCGCAAGGACGGAAGCACCGCATCGTAATCCTCGGAGTACGCCAGAAGGCGGTACACCAGCGGCATGCTCACATCCGGCACGTCGCAGGCGGCCACGAAGCACACCTCTCCCTCCGCGGCGGCCAGAGAGGACGCAATCCCTTCCAGGGGACCCAGCCCGGGCGTCCGGTCCACCACCACCCGCATCCCCCCAGGCGTCCCATCCGCCGGGAGCTCCGACACCGACAGCAGCAGCTCGTCGAAGTATGGAGCCAGCGTATCGCGAATGCGCTCCACCAGCGGGGCTCCCTCCACCACGAGCTGCGCCTTGTCCCTGCCCATGCGCGAGCTGGTTCCTCCCGCCAGTACCACGGCCGTCGCCCGGCGGGGCCGGGCACCCGCCAGCCAGACTGCCTTCCTCACGGTGACATCGTCCAACGAGAGCCTGCGCGCAAGCCGGGCCACCTCCGAAGGCCCCACCGAAGACCCCCGGACAACGTCCGCCTTCCGCTCCGCAAGGGCGGCGGAGGGCTTGGGGCGGTCTGCTCCCAGGTAGAAGGCCAGGTCGGGGGTGATCTCATCCAGTATGCCGTTGCTCTCTATTATCAGGAAGGACGCATCCGCGTGCCGGCGGGCTATCTCCCGGAAGGTAATCCCCCGGCGGTAGTAGAACCCGTCGTCCTCCTTCTCCTTCTTCTCGCAGTGCCCGATCTTGACCCTCACCGAACCGGGAAGCAGGCCGGACAGCTCCCGGGCCAGCGTGGTCTTGCCCACTCCCGAGCGCGCCCCCGACACCACCAGCGTCTTCACTAGTCGCCGAAGCATCCCAGCTGGCAGCGGACTATCTTGATGCCGTGCCGGTCGCAGATCTCCCCTATCCGCTGTAGCGGCAGGGAATACCGCCGGGAGAGCTCGAAGGCCCTGGCGCACTCCAGCTCCCTGCGGCCGTCCTCGCGGTCAACCGCCGCTTCCAGCACAGCCTCGAGCCCCTTGTCCCTCATCGCGTCATCCCCTCTCCGGCGCGGACCATGCTCGTACATATCATCTCCCCCGCCTTCTCCGTCCTGCGACTCCCAGCAGACCGGGCCGGTAGCCGGTCTTTCAGAAGGCCATGCAGTAGCGGACGGCCCCTTCGGCCTGAACCCATGCCCGCCCAGACCCTTACCGCATTCATGACGGCATGGGTCTCGACGGCCGGAGACGCCGAAGGAAATCCTCCACGTGCAGGCACCTTATGCCATCCACAAGGAGAGGCGCCTCGCCACGGTAGAGGAAGATGGGGGTACACTCTGGATAGTCGTCACGGAAGGACTTCAGCGCCCTCAGATCCCCGCCCCTGACAACGGTTGCGTTCTTCACCTCGATGGCCCAGAAGCCGGCATCTCCGTAGAGGATGAAATCCACCTCCGAGCCGGATCTTGTTCGCCAGAAGTATATCCCGCATTCTTCCTTCCCGTAATCAGCCCATGCCTGCAGGTGCTGGTAGACGAGCCCTTCAAGGGCCGCTCCGGCCATCTCCTCGGGGCTGTCCAGCGGACCCTTCGGACGTAGAGTTCGAAAGACGCCAGCATCGAAAAGGTAGAGCTTGGGATGCCTGGTAACGGCCCTCCTGGCCCGCTTTCGAAAGACACCGATCCGGGAGGCCAAAAGCAGATCCTCCAGTATCGAGATGTAACCCTCCACTGTCTTTCGCCCGACACCGCATTCCCGGGCGACGTTGCTGATGTTCAGCACCTGGCCGTGGGACATGCTCACCGCCTCCAGGAACCTGGAGAAGTCTCCCAACGACCTCACCAGGCCCTCCATCATCACCTCTTCGCGAAGGTAGACTCCCGCGTAGCTCGACAGCACGTCCAGAGGCATCTCGGAATCCCACACCACGGGCAGCATCCCCCGGACGAGGGCGGCCTCCAGGGTGAATGCCCCGCCGAGCTCCCCCGCCATAAAGGGATGCATGGTGCGCACGAGCGCCCGGCCTGCCAGCATGTCCGCACCGCCCCGCTTAAGCTTCCTCGAGCTCGATCCCGTGAGCACGAAGGTGTAGTCCCGTCTCTCCTCCATAAGAGCGTGCACCACCGACAGCAGCTCGGGAGCCTTCTGAACCTCGTCCACAACGATCACCGTCCCTTCGTGACGGGCCAGTACGTACTCCCGCAGCCTCTCCGGCCTGGCGGAGTAGGCCCGGAGCACATCTGGAGCCAGCAGGTCCAGCCTGGCCGCATCGGGGAAGTGCTCCAGGCACCAGGTGGACTTGCCGGTACCCCTTGCCCCGAAGAGGAAGAAGCTCTCCCCCCCAGGTTGCTCGAAAAATCGAGGTGCTATTTCCATTTTGAGCCTCAATTCGGAGGTTCCATTGCCAATATTGCACATATAGCTGGTCATGAGCGGGAAGACAAGTTCTCCCAAGTATCAAATCGAACATCGGTCAGGTATGTAAACTTTCAGAGAGAGGCTGGCCCCCTTGCATGTTCGGGGCACCGCGGCCGGCACGTGATTGGAGGGAATCCGCCAAAAGCCCGCTGAATGCAGCTGAGACCGCCGGTCCGCAGACAGGCTCACCTGGAGGAGAGTGACACCTTCCAGCCCAAATACGGCATCTCATCCCAGGTCCGCCCGTCCAGCTCGCGTCCATTGGCCTTCTTGTTGAATCCACCCCACTGCTTGAAGAAGAAGGGGATCTCCGACCCCTGGCAAGCATCCCTCAGATGTCTCACCCAGTCAGCCCTCATCGGGCGGGCACGCGGCCCCGACTCGCCACCTGCGATCACCCAGTCTATCCTATCCAGGTCAATCCCGCCTACCTCGGAGAGCAAGGGCTCGAAGGAGACGAAGCGCGTAGCCGCCTGAACCTGCCTCAGGTGATCCAGCCGATAAGCGTAGTCAGCGCTCTCCACCGTCACGCCGGCCCAGACGTTCGGCGGCCAGTACAGCTCGTCGCGCAGTTCTATCAGCCGTCCGGAACGCTTGGTCAGCACCTGAAAGATATGCCGGTCCGCCCGCTCCATTACCGCAAACACCCTGCGTATGAACCGTAGCGGCACCTCCTCGTGAAAGAGGTCGCTCATGGAGTTGACGAAGACCAGCCTGGGCTTTCTCCAGCCCAGAGGAACATCCAGGACGCACTCGTGAGTTGTGACATCGAAACCGTTGCGGTACTTCTCCAGGCCCATGGCCTTCAACCGCCTGGCCATGGCGGCCGCATAGCAGTTCTCACACCCCGTGCTGACCCGGGTACACCCGGTCACCGGATTCCAGGTGGCTGTGGTCCACTCTATCTTTGAGAGGTTTGCCATTTCAGTTCTCCAGTAAGTACCTTGCTATCCGCACGGCTGTCTCAGCACCCTTCTCGTTTGCTGCCGCAAAACAGAGCATGAAGATCGGGCTGTTTCTTGAGTTCCGCAATATGAGTGGATGCGGGGCAACAGCAGCGAAAATACTCCGAAGCCTACGCACAACGAAATCGGCTACAACATCGACAGTAGCCGTACGCCGTTCCTCACTCGGTTCACCAAAGAGCGACAACTGCCCAGTAGCCGAATAGAACTCTTCTTTCCACTCCTCGGTACCCAGTGCTTTGGTCAGGGCCTCGGACCATCCCTGTCTTGGCAACTCGTTCCGGGTCAGCAAACGCATCACTGATGAGCCCAGGGGAAAGAGAAACCAGAGGTCTACAGCCTTCGTGGCGGCAACTGACTCAATCAGTTCCCAGCCAACCTGCATGCCACAAGGATCCAGAAATGTCACTGCTCTGTGCTTTGTCCAGTCGGTGGTTCTGCAGATTTCTCCAAGCTTAACGTTGGCATCCTCATTGTAGACCGTGATCGAATCCGAGAGAGCTCCATATTCGCGTTTCAGATCGCGCAATTCGGCAATGTTGTTAGGGTCGTTATCTATAAATACGTACTTATCGAACTTCGAAGAAAGCTCCAAAGCTATTCTGGGGCTTCCTCTATATAATCCATGGGTTTCTTCATCCGACGCTTCAGGAAAAAGGCATTCATCGGGTTCTATGGACTCGGCTTCTTCTGTCCGATATCCGCATCCTGCAAATGCATCGATGTACATAGTCGTGAAGTGCTGCGCCTTTTCGTTGACGTCGAAAATTCTCCTGTATGCCTTAAGGTACTTCTCCAGCTTCTCCAACTTCTGCTCTGTCCACGCTCCGCCGAATCTCATCCAAAAACTCCTTTTGCTGTCCTTCCTATAGTAAACATATGTATTGTTGTCTGGGAATCAAGCCTCCCTTAGTAGTGCTACTTCAGGAAATAGTCACCTCTCCTTCCTGAAGGGCTTGATCTCAACGATCTCTTTGTCCCTCTTGAGCCGAAGTACAACATCCCTCTCAAGCGCCGCGGCTATCTTTGCAATGGAATCGATGGTGAAGTTGTTCAGGTTCTCCTCTTTCAGAACCTTTCCGACGTATTGCCGGCTCTTGCCCAGTCTGGCAGCCAGTTCGCTCTGGCTTATCCCCAGCTCCTCCATTGCCTCTTCGATGTCCGCGGCAAGGGAGCCCTTCATGTATTCCGCCAGGAACTCCGGGTCGCGAACCAGCTTCTCGGAGTACCTCTTCTCACCCATCACACACCGGCCTTTCCATGATCCGCCCATGCCCGAATCCCCATGGCTTCCTAACGGGAAAGCCATCTTTCGATGGCGAGCATATGTCAACCTCAAGGTTTACATATACCCGCCGGAGCATCATTTCCATAGTGCCAGTCTTGCCCCAGACAGCCGAATTGCACAGATACGTTACACAAGCAGGCTATTCTCAATAGGGAGGCGTATTGCCATCCATTCTCGCCTGGGTCGACCATGACCCAGAAGCCGCTGATAGATCGCAGCGCATAATCTCGCTCTTCCGCGAGAAGGAGACACTGGACGAGATGGGCATAGGCCCCATCAGGGACGCCTTCTCGGACACCTTCTTCCCCGGAAGCAGCACCATCCACACGCGCCTGCGCTACGTCTTCATAATCCCCTGGATCTATCAGCACCTCGAGGCACAGGGCGTCACCTCCAGGGACTTCGCCCGCAGGGCGGAGGAGATGGAGCGGGATCTGATACCCACACTGAAGAGGTGCTGCCCCCCAGGCGAGCCGGGAATCCTGGGCGGCTCCGCCGGCCGCAGCCTGAAGATCCTCCCCAGCTCCATCTACTGGAACTCCCTGCAGATCTGGGGCATCAGGGACTACGACGGCTCCAGGAATCAGTACGCGCAGGACATCGACAACATCTACCGCCGCCGCGAGCTCATGAGGCGTGCCTCGGAGGAGGAGATCCACGGCATGGGCCCGGCCTTCACCTGGCACCCCAAGCTCCCCGACCCACCGGAGGGATTCCCCGAGGAGATCGACCTGTCCATGACCCGCGAGGAGTCGCTCTTCTTCCAGGACTGCCTCAAGACCAGGCACCCGGACAGCCTCCTGGCCCACCTGGCCCTCTACACAAAGCCCTGTGAGCCCACGCGCTTCCCCTGGGAGCACCCGCAGCTGGCGGAGTTCAGGCCACAGCACCGCCA
>Ga0207797_1001147_pt1 | contig 19605 bp, 19 predicted proteins | sample PRCRCaboRojoPR_6_FD_187275 | JGI IMG/M metagenome (GOLD analysis project Ga0207797, IMG submission 187275) | Marine sediment microbial community from Cabo Rojo, Puerto Rico - PR CR 10% Liquid 1 (SPAdes) | ecosystem: Environmental > Aquatic > Marine > Coastal > Sediment | place: Cabo Rojo, Puerto...
ATCTCCGCCCAGGCCCGGTACACCTCGTTTTCGAACGCCCCGACGCCGTCGATCCGGTCGGCCGCCCGTCCGGCCATCCGGCCGATCGCCTCGAGCGTCTGCTCGGTGCCGGCCTCGCCATCCTCCGCCACCTGCTCGTCGACGAGATCCTCGTCCGACCCGTCGCCCTTCATCACCATTGCAGCCGCGAGTACCGCGAGGAAGACCCCCCCGAACACCAGCAGGATGGGCGAGATCTGCGTCTCGTTCACCGCGCTGGCCGCGCCGGAGAGCCCCTCGCCGATCCTGCCACCGGCCTCGCCGGCGGCCGAGGTGGCGATGCTGATGTCGAAGCGTCGCCGCCCGCCACAGTCGGTGAGAAAGAGGAGCACGAAAAACCCCACAATCGCGATGATGTAGGTCCCGGCGAACGCGAGCAGTCGATCCCTGAGCTTCGCCAGCAGGACCCAGATCCCCACGAGAGCGAGCACGAGCGCGAGCTGCCCTTCGAGTCGGAGGAAGAACGGGATGCAGATCCCGGAGATGGAATTGGACCCCTCGGAAAGGGACTCGTTCAACGGTACCCCGCCGCCACCCTCGCCGTCGCCGACGCTCCCCGGGTCCCCGGTGTCCTCGGACTCGATCGACCCCGCACCGGGACCGATCCCGAACCCGCCGGATTCCGTCTGCCTGCTCGAATCGAGGGTCGCGGCGGCGACGGAAATGACGACCAGAACGAGGAGGGCGAGGGCGACGATCCGGAGGGCCTTCCTGTCCATATGAGATGTTTACATCGTGACGACCATGAACGTTGTCAACTTCGTCGCGAAATCAACAACCGCCACGAAGGAGGATCGGCGGTCGTCAGCCCGGGGGGAGGAACGATCGAATCGCATGGCGAATTCACTCTCATCCCTCGTCTAGCGGCTGCAGGACGTCGGGAGCGAGGTGCGTATCGACCAGTGCCGCCGCCCGATCCATGGGGGACGGGGCCGTCCGCTCCGGAGGCCGGTCAGCCGAGTTCGCCCCGAACGCGACGTCGAGAAAGGCCTCCCGGGCCACGGCGTTCTCGAAGAGCCCGTGAAGGTAGGTCCCCAGCACCGCGCCGTCGGCGGCGCCCAGTGAAACCGGGTCCCGATCCCCTTTCGGATCGTCAAACGGCCGGTCGACCGCCCCCGTCGCCCGGGACTCGCCCATGTGGATCTCGTAGCCGGTCACCGTTCCGGTCGCGCCGTCGAGGGGGCCGACCCCCTCCAGGTCGAGCGCCGTCCGCTCGACCCGTTTCTCCGTCGAGAACGCCGTCTCCACGGGGAGCAGCCCGAACCCGGGGACGACGTCCCGGTCCCCGGTGCCCTCCACGGCCGCGTTCGTGATCCGTTCGCCGAGCAACTGGTAGCCCCCACAGAGTCCGACGATCGGACCGTCGAAGCTGCGGAGCGCGTCGTCGAGGCCGGCCGTCCGGCAGGCCAGCAGGTCGTCGACGCTGTTTTTCGTCCCCGGGAGGACGACCGCGTCCGCGTCGTCGTACCCGGCGTCGAGCGGTCGGTAATCAACGCGGACGCCGGGTTCGCGCGCCAGCGGTTCGAGGTCCGTGAAGTTCGAGATGCGGGGGAGTCGCGGCACCGCGATCCTCGCCGCGCGGTCCTCGGGAATCCCGTCGTCGGCGCCCTCGACTGACCGCTCCCCTTCGGCCGGGAGGTCCACGCTGTCCTCGGCCGGCAGCCCCGGATCGTCGTAGGGCACCACGCCGAGGACCGGGACGCCGGTGCGCTCCTCGAAGGCGTCGAGCCCCGGGTCCAGTACCGAGCGATCGCCCCGGAACTTCGTGATCGCCGCGCCGACGACGCGCTCGCGGAGGTCCCCGGGGAGGAGTTCGAGCGTCCCGACGAGCGAGGCGAAGACGCCCCCGCGCTCGATGTCCGCGACGAGGAGGATCGACGCGTCGGCGAAGCGTGCCGTCTCGACGTTCGCCAGGTCCCGGTCGTGGAGGTTGATCTCGGCGATCGAACCGGCGCCCTCGGCCACGATCACCTCGTGCTCCTCGGCGAGGCGGGCGTGGGCCTCCCGGGCGGCGTCCACCGCACGGTCCCAGGGTTCGTCGTAGTACCCCCCGGCTTCGAAGTGACCGACCGCCTCGCCGTCGATCACGAGCTGGGACTCGCCGTCGCCGCGCGGCTTGAGCAACACCGGATTGTGGTCGGTCGTCGGTCGAACGCGCGCCGCGCGCGCCTGGACGTACTGGGAGACGCCGATCTCCCCGAAGCCGTCGCCGGTCGCGCTCGGGACGGCCCGGGCGTTGTTCGACATGTTCTGGGCCTTGTACGGTGCGACGTCGACCCCCCGGTCGGCGAGCAGACGACAGAGCCCCGCGGCGACCGTCGACTTGCCGACGTGGGAGGCGGTCCCGGCGATCAGGAGGGTCCCGGTCATCGGTACCCCTCCCGCGGACTCCCCGTACCGAAAGCAGGGATGACATCGGCCGGACGGGTCCCAGCAGCGACGAGCATTCGGGTGAACCTGGCCGCGCGGGGAGCAATAATCCACCGGGTTCGCACCGTTCGCGCAAAAAGCTATCAATCGGGAAACCGTAGCATGGGGCATGGTCCGAGCGTTCGTCACGGCGATCACCGCATCGGGGACGTCCGAGGACGCCTGCGAGGCGATCCGGGACTTCGAATACGTTCGCGAAGCGCACGTGATCGCGGGGGACTACGACCTCATGATCGAGATGGAGAGCGACGAGGTTTACGACCTCCTCCACACCGTTTCGACCGAGTTACAGAGCATCGAGGGCGTGGGCTCGACCCGGACGTACATCGCGCTGCACTGACCGTCCGGTCGGTGCGGTCGGCAGCGTCTTCGGTCGTCGCCACGTGTGGCTGCGATCGAAAGCCCGTTCGGTACCGGCGGTCCGTTTCGATGCTCGGTACTCGCGTCAGTATTCAGTCCCTTTCCGTGCGCCCTGGCCGGCGTCGATCGGGTGGACGTCCTTGCGGACCTCGCTCACGAGGTCGGCGTGCTCGTGGAGGTAATCGGGCCGTTCGTGCCCGCCGGTCAGCACGAGTTCGAGGTCGTCCGGCTTCCCCCCGATTAGCGCGACCAGGTCGTCGGGATCGATCAGACCGCGGTTGGCCGCGTACAGCACCTCGTCGAGGATCAGCATGTCGAGACCGGCTTCGGGATCGGCGCCGGACGGGATCGGCGAGGAGCGGTCGGCCTCGGTGGCCGCCTCGATCAGTTCCCGGGCCCGATCGAGCGCTCCTCTTGCGCGGGCCGCGTGCTCGTCTTCCGCGTCGCCGAGGCGCCGGTGCCAGCCGTAGTGGCCGGTGGTCTCGTACGAGAACCCCGGCACGGCGGCGATTGCGTTGTACTCCCCGCGGACGTCCTCCACGCTCGGCGTTCCCCCTTTCATGAACTGCAGGAGGTGGACCCGGTAGCCGTGGCCGGCCGCCCGGAACCCCATCCCGAGCGCGGCCGTCGTCTTCCCCTTGCCGTCGCCCCACCAGACCTGCACCAGGCCGAAGTCCTCGGGAACGGCCGGTTCGATGGGCCGTGGCTCCGGCGGGTCCTCTACGATGTCGGATCCTTCCGACTCGGCGTCCTCGTCGTCGGTCATGGTGGCGAGTTAGCCCACTCGACCAAAGGCGGTTCGGGTCGGGAATCGGATTCGGACTCGAAGCCACGATCGCCCCCGGCTCCGATAGAAAACACCCGTGATCAGCCGTCGTAGGTCGCGAGCGTCCGCAGGATCTCGAGTTCCTGTTCGAGGTTCTCGTCGCCGAGGGCCGCCATCTCCCGCTCGAAGTAGTCCGCAAACCGGTCGAACCGCCGCCGGTAGGTTTCGGAGACGGTCAGCGGTTCGGACTGCTGTTCCCACCGGCCGTCGTACTCGTCCTCCGGGGGTTCGATGCCCTCCGCCGGCGAGACCGGCGCCTCCTCGTCGCCCTCGCGCTCGGCGATGGTCCAGGACTTCACGAGGTCGGCGTAGCGGGTGAGCAACACCGCCTTGCGGATCCCGCTGTTCGCGTAGTACTCCGGATCGCGGTCCGGGATCTCGACGGTCTCGGTCGTCCCGTGACGCTTCCCGTCGCGGGTCACCCACGATGCCGTCAGGTCGAGTTCGGAACCGGCGGCGTCCGCGAGCTTGACCAGGACGACCCCGCCCTTGGCCTTGCCCTCGCGCTTGGGCGACGGGAAGAGCGTGTTCACCTTCACCAGGTCCCCGGTCGCGTCCTCGGCGGCGGTCGAGCCGTACACCTTGGCGACGCTGGCCTCCGGGGCGTCGAGTTCGAGTTCCAGGTCGTACACCAGCGGCGTCACCATGTACTCGAACTCGTCGGCCACCCGCTCCTCGAACTCGTCCGCGGAGTGGACGCTGTAGTAGTTCGCGCCCCGGACCGAGGTGATGCCGTCGACGATCTCGGTGTTGAAGTCCACGCCCACGCCGACGAACGTCGAGTGGATCGAGTCCTCGGCGTACTCCTCGAGGGTGTCCTCGAGGCTCCCCTCGTCGGTGTCGCCGAGGTTCGGCATCGCGTCGGTCAGGACGATCATCCGGTTCTCCCACTCGCGCTGGTCGGCGTCGGCGTATTCGGCGAGGAGGTCCTCGGCGTCGTAGAGGCCACCGGAAAGTCGGGTCCCGCCCCCTGCCTGGATGTCCTCCTGAATGTGGCCCCGGATGGCGTCCATGTCCGTCTCCGCGACGGGGTTCAGGGGCTTCGCGACCGTCGACTGGTTGTTGTAGAGGACGACACCGAAGCGGTCGCCCGGTCGCAGCTGCTCGGTCAGCGAGACCAGCGCGTCCTTCGCGACCTCGATCTTCGGACGATCGGTGTGGTTTTCGACCTCCTGCTTGTTCCCGAAGCGGTCGTAGTAGTACTCGTCGAATGACGACGACATCGATCCCGAAACGTCGAGCACGACGACGAGGTTGAGTTTCTTGCGCGAGAACGCCGACTGTGACAGCCCCGAATCCAGCCCGACGGTGACGTACCGTTCCGTTTCGTCGGCCAGCGGGTCCTCGCTGATCGCGGGCGAGTACGCCGGGCAGAACGTCCCGTCGCAGTCGCCGGTCCCGCCGGTGTCGAAGTAGTAGTCGTAGAACAGCCCCTCGTAGGGGATCGACGAGGGGATCGGGAGGTACCCCTCCTCGATGGTCCGGCGGAACGTGACGACGTCCTTCGCGCCGCCGGCCGCGAGGCCGACGTCCCCCGACGCTGACTGCGCCTGATAGGTGGCCATCGGCGTGCCCGTCATGGTGACGTTGCCGCCTTTGCCACCACCCCCAGTCTTGCCGCCACCCTGACCGAGATCGCCGGGGTCGTACTGCCAGTCGTCGATTTGCTGGGCCGGCGGGACCGTCGTCCGCGTGTCGGTCGGGGGGTCCGTGTTCGGCGGCCCGTCGGTCGGCCGACCGGTCGTCGGATCGCTCCCGGTGCTCGAGAGCGAGGCACAGCCGCCGAGGCTGCTCGCCGCCACGAGCGCGCTCAGTCGGAGCATCCCTCTGCGCGTTCGGTTCGTCATGGTTGCGGGAACGATCGGAACGGATAAATCCCCTGTCCAAGCTCAAACCCCGTTTTCACCCAGGAAACGCGCCGGAACGGCCGGTCTCGACGGCCACCGCCGGGGGATCGACGAACTCACCAGCCTGCTCGAAGCGACAACAGGAGCATAAACAGCCCGAACAGCGCCATTATCACGCCGTGACCCTTCACGTACCAGTTCGCGAGCCCGCTCGGCGAGGCCGCGTTGACGCTCGCGACCGAGAGGACGAACCGCGCGATCCGCACCGAGTGACGGACGATCACCAGGCCGGCGATTACGAACGCTGACCCGACGAGGGCCCCGAACAGATACGCCATACGAACGACACAATTAAAAATCCGAAAAAAGTTGCGCCGTCGTGATCGGCTGTCGCCGACGCCATGGAACGACACTCCGACGGGCCGGCGATCGTGAACCGCCTGCCACGCCCGCCTACAGTTCGAAAACTCGGCCACGAACGTCCGTCGAGACGCCGTAGGCGGCGTCCTCGACCGACCCCGGGACGGCCGCGTCGCGATCGTTCTCGTAGCGCGATCGCAGGGCAGCGTAGACGGCATCACGGACGCAGGCGCGAGCGGCGGCGCCGACCCGGGTTGCGCTCCCCGAGAACCGAGCGGGTTCACCGTCGGGATCCGCGGCCGCGATCACCGCGTCGGAGGTCGTCCCCGGGAAGCCCGTTCGGGCGAGCAGCGTCGCGGCCTTGGCCTCCGCCGCGACCGAGAGGAGGTTGGCCAGCGCCCCCGGCGCGAGCGAGCGCGTCGTTCCCACGACGACGTTGACGGTCCCGGCGACGGGTTCGCCGTCCGGCAGGTTCTCGCCGTCGGGATCGGGGTCGCCGTCGGGAGTCATGGGAAGCGCGGCCGGGTTCGACACACCGGCCGTCGCGTAGGCCTCGGCCGGGCCACACCGCGCCCCGCGGACGTGCTCGTGGTCGACGCCGGTGATCAGTGTCGGTCCCGGGTCCTCGAACCCGGCGGCCGCCAGTCGGTCGTCGACGTATCCCTCGACGTCCTCGCACGACCAGCCTTCGGGGACCGAGACGCTGTAGGCGGCCGGCCCCTCGTACTCGCCGCCGTTCCAGCCGCCCGAGAGCCAGCGGGTTCCCGGGCGACGCAAGCGGAGGACGCCCTCCTCGATCGTCGGTTCGAACAGGGTCGGGTCGATCGTCTGTGCGTCGGTCGTGGGTCGGGGGTTCGGTGACTCAGACATGTGTCAAAACCTCCAGCAGTCGGTCGTTTGCGTCGCGATCCAGGACGGCCACGCGGACGTGCGAGTCGAGCCCCCGGAACGTTCGGGCGTCCCGGAGGACGATTCCCCGGTCGCGGGCGACCTCGAGGATCGCGTCCACGTCGGTCGGGGTTCCGTTGCCGCCGTCGGCCGCCCCGGGATCGGATCCGGATTCCGATCCGGAGGCGCCGGACACGTCGAGCAGGAGGAACGGGGCGTCGGACGCGTGAACGCCGAAGCGATCGGAGAGTCCATCGCGAAGCCGTGCCCGCTCCTCGCGGACGCGCTCGCAGGTCTTCGCGACGAACGGCCCGTCGCGCATGCAGTGCGCCCCGACCGCCGCCGCGGGGGCCGAGAGGTTCCAGGTTCGTCGGGCAGTCGTCAGTCGGTCGCCGAGGTCGCCGGTCGCGACCGCGAAGCCCATCCGGATCCCGGGGAGGCCGAACAGCTTCGTGAGCGAACGGGCCACGATCACGCCGGGCTCGCCCGCCAGGCTCGGGAGGTCGGTGAAGCCCAGGAACGCCTCGTCGACGAGCAGGGGCGTCCCGGCATCGCGACAGCGCGCCGCGAACGCCCGGAGCGCGACCGGATCGTACGCGTCGCCGGTCGGGTTGTTCGGCGTGCAGGCGACAGCGAGCGCGTGGTCGCCGGGGTCGCTCGCGAGCAGACGATCGTGGGCGACGAACGTCGGTTCGGCCCCTTGCAGACGCACCTCGCGGGCGAACTCGCCGAAACTCGGCGCCGGAACGAGGACGGAGTCGCCGGCCCCGACGGTCACCTCGATCGCCAGGCGGATCGCGGCCAGCCCGCCGGGGGTCGGGATCACGTCCTCGGCGTCACAGCCGACGTACTCGCCGGCGGCCTCGCGGTAGTCGGGGTACGCGTCGTCGGGGTAGCGCCCGGCATCGGCGAACGCGTCCCGATAGACGTCGCGAGCCCCCTCGGGCGTCCGGGGATTGAGGTTGGCGCTGAAGTCGAGGACGTCTGCGTCGGTCGACCCGCCGTGGGGCACGCGCTCCGCGGCGGCGACGGCGTCGGGATCCATCGGTATCAGTCCCCGTCCGGGGCCACCTCCGCCGCCTCGGCCACGATCGGATCGGCCCGGGAGACGTACTGCTGGCGGAGCGCGGTCAGGTAGATGTCGCTGTCCGCGGTCAGCCAGAGCGCGCCGCCCATGGCGACCCCCTCCTTGGCTTCCCCGGCGAGGTAGCGACGGGCCGCCACGTGCTCCAGTTCGTCGAAGCCGGGATCGGTGACCGCGAAGTCGAGGTCGAGGCGATCGACGGCCGGTTCCAGGTCCACGTCGTCGGCCAGGAACGAGGTGGTGGCGAGGCGGAGCGGCGCGTCGACCTCCGCGTGGCGCAGCATGGCCGCCGCGGCGAGCAACTGTGTGCCGCCGCCCAGCGTCACCTCGGCCCCCCGGTCGAGCGCCCCGGCCGCGAGTCCGGCGACCGCGGGCAACACTGGGTCGCCGGCGTGACGAGCCGCTCCGATCGGATCGTCGGCGAAGTCGCCGGACTCGGCGTCGGCCGTTCCGAGCGCCTCGGCGACCACCTCCCGCTTGCGCTCGATCGGGTTCTCCGGCAGCGACGACGAGACCGGGAACGCCTCGCCCAGCGCCCGGAGGACGCCCATCGCCGTGGTCGTCCCGCCCGGGATCGACTCGCCGATCACGAGTTCGTCGTCGGGCAGCGACCGGCCGAGTTCGCGGGCCGACTCGTAGATCTCGCCGGCCTTCGGAACCGGCTCGTCCGCCCGGACGTCCCCGCCGGGTTCGGCGCCGACGTCGACGGTCGGCGCGGCGGTGGGCTTCGCGAGGCCGCCGTCGACGACCGTCAGGTCGAACCCGAGGACGTCCCGCGCGGCGCGGGTGACGAGCGCCGGCGTCGGACAGCCGGTCGGACTGACCGGAACCGACGGCGCGCGAACCACGTCGCCGTAAGTGACGACCTCGGCGTCGGCGCTCGGCGTGTAGGGCATCGCCGCCGGGTCGGCCCCCGCGGCGCTGATTCCCTCGATGGCTGCCGTGCGGGTCGTCCCCGCGACGAGGATCACTCGCATCGCAGGGCCTCCGCGAGGGCGGCGTCTGACTGGCGGTTCACGTTCACGGCGAGTCGTGCGTCGTAGCTCAGGTACATGGTGTCCTCCTGTGCGTCCGCGACCACGTTGACCCCGGTCGGGGCCAGGTCGCACCCGAATCCGTCTTCCTTCCCGTTCCCGCCCATCCCCGTTCCCCTGCGATCGTCGAACGCGGCCGGCACGTCCTCGGCCGAAACGACGGTATCGCAACTCGTCCCCAGCCGATCCTTCAGCGTGGCCGGGACGGCGACGGTCATCGACCCGGTGCTACCACGGCGGTCGTGGGCGTCGAGCACCCGGTCGACGACGGCCGTGTCGAGCAGCGGCAGGTCGGCCGCCACGGTCAGGACCGGCGTCTCGACGCGGTCCAGGGCGGCGTCGAGGTCCGCGACGTAACCCTCGCCCGGGGTCTCGATCAGCGGGAGCGTTCCGTCGAGGTGGTCCCGAGTGTCGGGCGTGTGGGGCGAGACCACGGCGTGGGTGCGGTCGACCCGACTCCCGGCGAGTGCCCGCCGGACGCGATCGACCATCGGTTCGTCGCCGATCTCGAACAGCGGTTTCTCCACGTCGGCGTTCAGGCGCGTCCCCGGCCCGCCGCACATCAGGAGAGCGTCCACGCGATCACCCCCGCGTGCAGCGCGAGCAGTCGGCTTCCCTCGTTCGCGGCGCCGAGAACGTCGCCGGAGACGCCGCCGAGTCGCGAGCGAGCCCAGGCGTGGACGAGCCCGGTGCCGGCCAGGGCGCCGACGAACGTCGCGACGATCGCCGCGGCGAGCGCGGCGTCCTCCCCGAGCGACGCGGGCAGCGTTGCAGGCCCGCCCGCGAGAAGCGCCGGCAGGACGACCGCGACCGGCGCGGCGACACCGGCGACGGCGACCAGGTCCCGCCGGCCGTTGACGGCGGTCAACCTCGCGCCCATGCCGTCGTAGGCCGCGTTGCCGAGACAGACCAGCGCGGCCATCCCGGTCCTGGCGCCGACCTCGGCGGCGACGACGATGACGACGGCGGCGACGGGCGGGCGGGCGCTCAGCGCGAGCGCAGCGAGCGCGAGGCCGACGAGCACGACCCCGAGCGCGACCGCGGCGCCGACGCCGACCGCCTCGTCCTTCGCGACCTCGCGCCGGCGCGCGGCGTCCCCGTGGACGATCGCGGCGTCGGCGCAGTCTGCCAGCCCGTCGAGGTGGGTGATGCCGGTCAGGCCGTACAGGACGACCAGGTAGGCCAGCGCGACGGACGGATCCGGAAGCGCGACGAGGAGGTCCGCCGCGAACGGGAGCGCGGCGAGAATCCCGACGACGTAGCCGACCGCCGGGATCGCGCCCGGCGTCCGGCGGAACGCCTCCCAGCCGTCCTCGTCGGCGCCGACGGGCAGACGCGTCAGGAAGCCCAGCGCGCCGCGGAGGGCGCTCAGAACCACGCGACCACCTCCGCGACGGACGCCAGCGATTCCGGAACGGAAGCGACCACCCCCGCGACGGCGTAGGCGAGCGCCCCGGCGACGCCGACGATCCTGACGCCTCGCCGGGCGTCGGCGACCGTCGGAAGCGCGGCACCGGGACGCAGGTCGTAGACGCCCGGCTTCTGGAGGCGGGCCTCGATCGCGACCGCGAGCGTCGCCATCGGCCACCCCGAGTTCGGCGACGGCGGGGCACGCGCCCACCGGCGAGCCCGGACGACGGCCGCCGGCGTCAGGGCGACGACGGCCAGCAGGAGCGCGCTCGCCCGGGCCGGCACCCACATGACGAGGTCGTCGAGGCGCGCGCTCGGCCCGCCGACGGCCTTGTGCCGGTAACCGAGCATCGAGTCGAGCGTGTTGACCGCCTTGACCCACGCCGCGCCGGCGGCCGCGAGGGGGAGCGCGAGGGCGGGGGAGCCGACGAGCGAGACCGCTGCCGCGAGGAGGGCGAAGGCGCCCAGCGGCGCCACCAGGCCGTCCGCCAGGTTCTCGGCCGCGCTCTCCGCGGCGGCGCTCCGGACCTGTCCGGCCGAGAGGGCGCTCGCGTCCCGGCCCGCCAGGGCCAGCAGTTCCTCCCGGGCGGCCGGGAGGTCGTCCGCCGTCAGCCCGATCACCCGATCGGCCGTCCCGAGCAGGGATCGGAGGCTGGTCGTCACGAAGAGCGCGAGGCCCGCCAGGACAGCCCCCGCGATCGGGTTGATCGTCGCCACGACGGCGACCCCGGCGCCGACGACCAGGGCGGCCGCGAGGGGCAGTACCAGGGCCGCGACCGCGCCCGCGAGTCCGGGGTGACTCCACTCGCGGTCGACGCGGCCGACCAGGCGGCCGAACCAGGCGACAGGATGGAACGCGTCGCGTGGCTCGCCGACCCCCAGGTCGAGCACGAGCGCCAGCGCGACCGCGCCGGTGGCGGTCAGCGGCACGGGTCGTCCCTCCTGGCGCCGGACGCGCCCTCGGTCGCGACCTCGGACAGCGGCGTCTCGGTGACGTCGTAGAACCGACCGCCCACGTCTTCCACGCCACCGTCGGTTCGTGGATCGTCGCCCACGTGGACGAGCGACACGGGATCGACGCCGAGCTGGTCGGCCAGCGTCTCGAAGATCCGCGGGTCCGGCTTGCGCCAGCCACAGGCGACGCTCGTGACGACCGCGTCGAACGAGCCTCGCAGGCCCGCACGGACGAGCGTGCGGGGCACGAGTTCGGGGACCGCGCAGTTCGAACACAGGCCGACCGGGCCGCGCTCCACCGCCCGCTGGACCGCCTCGTGTGCACCATCGCGGACGGTCACCTCGAAATCGAACGCCGAAACGACGGCCCGGCGTGCGGCGTTGTCGGGGACGTCCACGCCGCGGCTGTGCAGCGCCGCCGCGACGTGAGCCGGGAGCGGGACCTCCGCCCCCTCGGGCGCGTCGACGTGCGGTTCGCAGTAGGCTTCCGTCCAATCCTCCGGGACCGTGACGTCACGCTCGCGAAGCGCCTCAGCGACGGCGCTCGCGGGATCCTCCGGTCGATCGACGACCACCAGCGTGCCGAACAGGTCGAACGATACTGCCACTATATTGTGATTAGGTAAATCTGACTTGAACTTGGCGGTTGCCGGCCGATCCCGGCGGCGGCGGTGACCAAAACGAAGACAGAAGTGAGCGAAACGGCCGATTTCCCGTGCTTCAGGGACGGATAACGTTGCCCTCGAGGTCCCGCGGGAAGTACGTCAGCCGGTCGACGCCGTCCTCGGTGACGGCGACGGTGTCGGAGTGGCGATAGCCGGCCCGGTCGGTGTAGATGCCGGGCTCGATGGTGTAGACGTGCCCCGGCTCCATCGTCACGTCCTCGGCGTCGACGTCGGTCGCGTCGGCCTCGCAGTGCTCGGCCCAGCCGCGGTCCAGGTACGGCGGTTCGTGCCCGCCGAGGCCGATGTTGTGACCGACGTGGTGGCGCGCGAGGTCGGTGACGCCCTGCTCCTCGAAGTAGTCCCACACCACCTCGTCGACGTACGCGATCTCGACGTCCGGCCCGAGCGCCTCGATGGCGATCGTCTGGGCCTCGAGCATGATCTCGAAGTAGTGCTCGTCCTCCTCGCTCGGCTCGCCGACGAACATGGTGCGCTCGAGCTCCGAGAAGTAGCCGTCGACGTTCGCGGACGCGCCCGTGATGAGGACGTCGCCCTCCTCCAGGCGCTGGTTGGGCGTGTGGCCGTGGGGCAGCGCCGTCTCCTCGGCGCTGATGTAGCCGGCGTGGACCGGGCCGTCGCCGCGGGTCCGGACGGCGTACTCCTCGCCCAGCGCGTCGAGCATCGCCCGCGATCCCTCCATCGAGGCGCGCTGGCTCACCGTCGCCGGGTGGGCGCCGACCTCGGTGTGGTCCGCGAGGTAGCGGTGGGCGAGGTTCGCCCAGCGCGCTGACTCGCGGATCAGGTCCACCTCGGCGTCGGACTTGGCCCAGCGCATCCGGTCGACCCAGGACTGGGTCTCGACCGCGACGTACTCCGAGAGGGACGGGCCCTCGTACCCCATCACGCCCGGCGCGCCCTCCGCGTCGGCGAGCACCGACTCGACGCCCATCCCGTCGAGCATCTCCGCGGCAGTCCCGATCGGGTCGCTGCCCGGGTAGTCGAAGTAGGAATGCACCGCGTCGATCCGGGGATTGGGTTCGACGCGCTCGGCCTCGAGTCGGGGCACGGTGATCTCGATGCGCTCCTCGGTGACCGCGAGGACGACGGGGCGCTCCGTCTGGATGTGCGCGAAGCCGGTCAGGTACTCGATGCTCGTCGCGCCGAACCAGACGCCGGCGTCGGCGTCGCGCTCGCCCAGTCGGTCGCGGACGGCCGCGAGGCGGTCCTCGAACTCCGCGTCGGGGACGCGTGTCAGCATACCGTCCTCAACGGGCCGTCCGTGCAAAAGCGTTCAGAAGCCGGCGAAGGAGTCGCCTCGGACGGAAAGCCCCGTCCCGGGTCCCGGACGCATCCGGGGCAGAGTTAAGCGCCCGCCTCGTCAACGGTCGGCCACGATGAGTTCGATCAAACGGCTCGTGCTCGACCTGCTCAAGCCACACGAGGTGGAGAACGTCGAGTTCGCGCGGTCGATCGCTGACGCGGAGGGCGTCGAGGGCGTGAACGTCGGGCTGCTCGAGACGGACAAACAGGTGCAGAACCTCAAACTCACGATCGAGGGGGACGCGGTCGACGTCCGGGCGGTCGAGGAGACGATCGAGGACCTCGGCGGGACGATCCACTCGGTGGACGAGATCGCCTGCGGCGACCGCCTCGTCGAGGAGAGCCCGACCCACCAGGACTGACCAGCCGTGTCGTCGAGACTCCAGCCCTACCGGGCACTCCTCCGCGACGAGGACGTCCGGTCGATCTCGCGCCGGTACTTCATCTCCAACGGCTTCGACGGGACGCTGACCTGCATCGGGATCATCGTCGGCTCCTATCTCGCGGGCAACCAGACCGGGATGGAGATCGTCCGGGTCGTCGCCGGCGGGACCGTCGGCCTCGCCGCGTCGGGCGTCTGGAGCGTCTGGGAGATCGAACGGGCCGAGAAACTCGCCGAACTCAGGCGCGTCGAGGCGAAGATGCTGACGGAGCTCGAGGGGACGAAACTCCACGACGACAAGGGGGCCGCCCGAAAGATCAACGCGACGATGAGCGGCCTGGGGCCGACCATCGGCATGCTCCTTCCCGTCGCGCCGTACTTGTTCGTCGGCGTGGCGCTCTCGATGCTCTGGGCGACGGTACTGGGCGTCCTGATCGGCGTGGGGATCCTGTTCGCCTTCGGGGCCTACATGGGCGGCATCTCGGAACAGAACTGGGTGATGGCCGGGGTGCGGACCGGCGCCGTCGGCGTCGTCGTCGGCGCGATCAACGTCGCCCTTCCCGGCTGATCCCGGACCCGGCACCCCGAGCCACCGACGTTTTACGTCCGCCGGCCGAAGGCGGAGGGCATGAAATTCGACGCGGAGAACGTCGATCTCGGAACCCGCGCGCCGACGGTCATCCTCAACGGGTCGGACGCGGAGGAACTCGGCGTCAACCCCCTCGACCGGATCCAGATCCACTGGAACGGCGAGACCCACATCGGCATCGTCGAGGTGACCGACGAGATCGTCGCCGAGGGAACCCTCGGAGTCACCCGTCGCCTCGGACACATCGACGGCGACGTGGACGTGACCCACGCCCCGAAACCGGGGTCGGTCCACTACGTCAAGAAGAAGCTCAACGGCGTCGAACTCGAGCCCGACGAACTCCGGACGATCATCGAGGACATCGACCAGGATCGTCTCAGCGACATCGAGTTGAGCGCGTACGTCGCCGGGATCTACTCCGAGGGGCTCTCCTTCGAGGAGACGAAGAACCTCACCGAGGCGATGACCGAGGTGGGCGACGTGATCGAGTGGAACGACGACGTCATCGCCGACAAGCACTCGATCGGCGGCGTCGCGGGCAACCGGGTCACGCCGATCGTGGTCCCGATCGTGGCCGCCGCGGGCGTGACGATCCCGAAGACGTCCTCGCGGGCGATCACCTCGCCCGCCGGCACCGCCGACACGATGGAGGTGTTCTGCGACGTGGCCTTCGAGGTCGACGAACTCAAGTCGATCGTCGGCGAGACCGACGGCTGCCTGGCCTGGGGTGGCGCCCTCAACATCTCGCCCGTCGACGACAAGATCATCCGCGCCGAGAACCCGCTCTCGCTCGACCCGCCGGGACAGGTGATCGCGTCCGTCCTCTCGAAGAAGCAAAGCGCCGGCTCCACCCACGTCGTCATCGACGTGCCCTACGGCGAGGGCGCCAAGGTGGAGTCGCTGGCCAGCGCGCGCGAACTCGCGTGGGACTTCAAGCAGGTGGGGGCGCACCTCGGCATGGAGATCGAGTGTACGATCACCCGCGGCGAGCAGCCGATCGGGCGCGGCATCGGCCCGATCCTCGAGGCGAGGGACGTCCTCGAGGTCCTCCAGGGCGGCGGGCCCGAGTCCTTGCGCCTCAAGAGCCTCAGGCTCGCCCACATCCTGCTCGAGTCCTGCGGCGTCGAAGAGTCGGCCCGGGACATACTCGACTCCGGCCGCGCCCTGGAGCGGTTCCGGGACATCGTCGCCGCCCAGAACGGCGACCCGGGCGTCGCGACCGAGGACCTCGTCCCCGGCGAGGAGACGCTGACCGCCCGCGCCGAACGCGACGGCGTCGTCACCCACGTGGACAACCGGCTGATCAGCGACATCGCGCGGCGCGCCGGCGCGCCGACGGATCAGGGCGCTGGCATACAACTTCACGTGGACGTCGGCGAGACGGTCGCGACCGACGATCGCCTGTTCACGGTCCACGCCGAGCAGGCGCCGAAACTCGACGACGCCGAAACCCTCGTCGCCAAGTCCGAACCGATCCGGGTCCGGGACCGCGGGGAAGCGCTGGTCGAACGGGTTTGACACGTAGCGAGCGGAAGCCCACTCGGTCGCCCAACGCGGGGCCCGGTTTCCGGTTCGACCCTCCGAATTTCGCACCACCGATGGCCATATCCGTTTGTAATGGGCCATTTCGCCGCGCAGTCGGTCGGATGAAGAGTCGACAGGTATTATACCCATGCCCGGACAACTCAAACGCGGGACCGACGATGCGCGTCATCGGGAGGATCCGGTCGGCGCTCGTCAACGAGGCCAGTGGGAACTACCGGTGTCAGCAGTGCGGCGCGGAGTTCGAACTCGATCGCCAGGTCTGCCCGGTCTGTGGCGGCTACCGCATCGAGTCCGTCGAGTGGTCGGAAGAGTGAACGGGGAGGGGGCCGCGCCCGTACCGATCGCCGTCCGCGCACAGACGGGGGACTCGTACCACGGTCGCCACGACGTCGGGGGACGCGGGGGAGAACGAAACGTTCCCGCCACCGTCGGGCGCCGTCGTTCCCTCGTCCGGGAGCCACGGGTTCGTCGTACCGCACGGCGACCGGTTCCTGATTATTCTACCCGGATGGTGTCGCCGGTCCGGACCGCGCGCTCGGTCACGCTAACCCGACGGTCGCCGACGCGATACTCGCCGGGGTGGGCGACCGTCACCGACGCGGATCCATCCCCGTCGGGATCGACCCCGCGGACGTATTCGAATTCGGCGCCGTCGATGGACACGTCGGTCGCGACCCGGGTCGCGTCCATCGACCCGGTGATGGTCGCGCCCGGGACGACGGTGAACACCTTGTACTCGCCGTCGCGGCTGGAATAGACGGCCCGGTAGTGTCCGACGCCGGGGGCCCCGTCGGACGCACTGCCGAAGTGATCGTGGAGACGGGTGTAGAGGTGAAACGAGCGGGCGTTCTCGACCGCCTCGAACTCGCGGGTAACGACGAACCCGACCCGGCCCGCGAACTCCTCGTACCACCCGGCGCCGTCGCTGGTGAACAGGAAGCTCTCGTAGTTCCGCCTCGCGTAGTTGTAGGCCCTCGATTCCCCGTTGACGACGTAGTTGTACATCCGGTTGCGCCCCCACTCGCTGAGGACGTAGTTCTCGGGGTACTCCCATCCGCGGCGTTCCGCGTAGGCACGCATCCACTCGGCCGCCCCGAAGGCCTTCGGCTGGATCGCGGTCTGTCGACTGATCAGCCCGGAGAAAAGCGTCCCGCTCCCGACCAGCACGGCCGAGAGGCCCCCGATGAGGGCAAGTCGCGTCCGGTCCGGAACGGCGACCGGCGGGTCCAGCCCCGCCTCGGGGCCGGGGTCGGACCGCAACTGGACGGGCGTCCGGACCAGATCCAGCCACGACAGGAACGCCAGGAACCCGAACCCGCCGAGGACGGCCAGCAGGGCGGCGAGTTCGCCCCCGAACCGGCGCTGGAGGAGGGTGAGCGCCGCGAAGTAGCCCCCGTAGACCACGACCACGATCCACGCCGGATCGCGCTCGCGGAGCGCCGCCCGCACCGCCAGCGGGAGGCCGACCAGCGCCAGGAACGGGGCGAACCCGAGGATGATCAGGAGGTCGAGGGCCGGACCGTACGCCTCGCCGAGCGACGACATCTCGCCGATCCCGGTGTCGCTCGTGAGGAACGCGATCCCGCGTTCGAACCCGACCACCAGGTCCGGGGCGACGCGCCACGCCACCGCCAGACCGACGGCGAAGACCGCGAGTTCCGCGGCCAGCAGTGCCGGCCACGGGAGGCCCGTCCGTCGGACGACCGCCGTCAGCACCAGGACGGCCAGAGAGCCCACGAACAGCAACCCGACGCTGGCGGCGACGACCGGACTGTGCCACCCGAGCGCGAGGTGCGCGGCCGCGACCAGTCCCGCCCCGGCGCCGACCCCCATGACGACCGGCGCGAGCGGCGACGACGGTTCCGGGTCGGGCGGGACGACGAAGAGCGACGCCGCGGCGACGGCGAACCCGACCGGAACGATCAGGAGGGGGCCGGCCTCCCAGGCCAGGACCTGTCCCGCGATGCCGAGGCCCAGGGCCCCCACAGTCGGCCACTTCCGGCCGTCGTGTGGACCGCGAGCGAGGAGAACGACGAGCGCGTAGACCGTCAGGGCGAGCCAGGGATAGTCGAACGCGTGGTGGTCCGCGAACCCGAGCACCGTCCGGTAGGCGTGAGCGGGAGTGACCGCCAGAACCACCACCGCCGCGAGGCCGACCCTGGGGTCGCCGCTCACGCGCGTCCCGAGCGCGTAGACGAGATACGCGGTGAGCAGCGCCGAGACGACCGGATACCAGGCGATGACGAACCCGGACGCCCACCGCCCGGCCCCGAACGGGAGGGACGCCAGCCACAGGACGGCCACGAGCAACGGCTCCCCGTTGGCGACGGCCGTGGGGTACTCCCAGGGGAGCAGCCCCTCGGCGTGGACCAGGTCGACCCAGTACCGGTAGAGATACGGATCGTTCGAGGTGAGGACGACGGCCCCGTCCTGAAAGACGGCCGGCAGCGTGAGGAGTCGGACGACGACGACGAGCGCGAGGGCGCCCCCGAGCGCGTAGCGGAGCCGGGACGTCGACGGATATTCCGGCAGGCGGGCGGCGAGGCTGGCGATCCTGCCCGACTGTCCCGTCCCGGTGTCGTGTTCCGCCCCCATCGATGGCTCCCCCGTGGTCGATCGTGCGGCAGTCCCCGGTCGGTTCCCTCGGGCGACCGGTGCCGAACCGATCGCTACAACGGTCCACCCAGTCTTGAATGTGGTGCTCGACCGGACCGACGCAGGTTCCACTCCGGGGTCCTGCACCTGCTCGACTCAGGCGACGACCACTCCGAAGGGAGCGGAGGGGACGCTGACGATCCATCCTGGACCCGACGAGGGAACAGCGCAGCCGATCAGATCGGTGGATCGACGAGCGTGGAGGCCGGGGGCGGCAGCAACACCTCGGTCTCCGGGTGCTCTTCGCGCCACTCGCCCCAGGACGCCGTGGTCCCCGGACGGACCGAGAGCCGGGTTTCCTTCATCGGCCCGCAGATCGCCTGCGCGAGCATCTGTGACCAGTAGGAGCCGGTCACGTCGTCGTACATGACGAGATTCCCGTTGTTGCCGACGCCCGACTCCCGATCGGAGAACACACGGCCGTCCTTTTCGCTTGCAGCGGCGTGGATGCCCGGCGCCTTCCAGAGCAGTCCGGAGACGTCGAAGGTCGCCACCTCGCCGTCGATCCGCCGGTCCGCGACCATCCCGCTCCGGCAGATCGGGCAGTAGGTCACGATCATCGGTCCCCCGAGCGCGTCGTTGACGACCTCGTGGTCGTTCAGGACCGTCAGTGGATACGCCCGGGCCGCGCCGTCGACCTCGATCCCGATGACGGTTCGCTCGTCGGTCAGCGGGCGGTACCCCTCGGGATCGTCGGGCCACTCCCCCGGTAGTCCGAACGCCGGGTCTTCGATGGCACGGATCCCCTCGGGCTTGATCGACTCGTCACAGATCGTTGGGGGGTTCCCTTGCTCCGCCAGTGTCGGCGCCTCTATCGTCGACCCCTCGCCGTCGCCGGCGGGGGATCCTTCGCCGTCACCGGTCGCGGCGCCACCGTCGTCCGATGGGGGATCGACGACCATACCGGCACACCCGGCGAGACCGAGCGTCGCCGACACCACGAGGAGTTCCCGTCGTCGCATACTACTCCAACCGTCCGACGACGGATCAAGCCGTTCCGGTCGTGTGTTTCGTCGGCACACCCCAAGCGGACGACTCGTCGTCTCGGTCGGATCTTCGCAGGAGAAGTCCACCCTCCCCGATTTGAACGCCGGAAGACGTTCCTGCTCGCTACGCTGCGCTGGCTGTGACTTCCGAGCTCAAACCGGCTCGGTTGGATTCGGCAAGCGAATCCGCCCTCCCCGTCGTGATCTATAATTATATCGGTATGTGTGGTT
>Ga0207797_1001148_pt1 | contig 19597 bp, 23 predicted proteins | sample PRCRCaboRojoPR_6_FD_187275 | JGI IMG/M metagenome (GOLD analysis project Ga0207797, IMG submission 187275) | Marine sediment microbial community from Cabo Rojo, Puerto Rico - PR CR 10% Liquid 1 (SPAdes) | ecosystem: Environmental > Aquatic > Marine > Coastal > Sediment | place: Cabo Rojo, Puerto...
ATGTAGGCGAGGTACTTTCGTCCCGATCGGCGGGCCTCCTCGTCCTGGTGGTGGGTCACCAGGGGGAAGGTGGCAAAGGAGAGCATCTCGTAGAAGAGGTACAGGGTGAGCAGGTTGGCGGAGAACGCCACGCCCACGGTGGCTGAGAGGGCCAGGGCGAAGAAGGCGAAGTATCGGGTCTGGCCGTGCTCGTCCAGTCCCCGCATGTAGCCGATGGAGTAAGCCGAGGTGGCGATCCACAGGCTCGACGAGACCAGGGCGAAGAGGAGCCCCATGGCGTCCACCCGGAAGGCCAGGGAGATGCCCGGAAGCGGCTCGAGCACCGTGAAGATCAGCCGCCCGCCCGCCAGGACCGCGGGCAGCATGGAGAGCACCAGGGCGAGCTTTGCGAAGGCCGCCGCGAAGGTCCAGAGCTCCCGGCGGTCGGGGGACCTGCTCAGGACGATCAGCGGCACGGCCGCGGCCGAGACCAGGACGGCCAGAAGGGGTTTTATGGAGATCACGGAATCCATCACGTCAGTCCCGCCGGGAGCACGTGTTCAATGAGCGATGTGACGATGTCGCCGGTGTACAGTCCGATGATCACCGTGGCCAGGGCGACTGCAAGAAGGGGTACGAGCATCTCCAGAGGCGCCTCCCTGGACGCGGCGTGCCCTCCGTGTCCTTCCCGGTCCGGGGCCGATTCGAAGTACGCGGTTTCAATGATGCGGAAGAACAGGATCGCGTTGATGAGGCTGCTTGCCAGGAGGGCCGCCGCAAAACCGTAACGGCCCGCCTGCACAGCGCCCGAGATCAGGTACCACTTGCTGAAGAACCCGCAGGTGGGCGGGACGCCGATGAAGCTCAAGGCGCCGGCGGCCATGGCGGCGAAGGTCCAGGGCATGGTCCTGGCGAGCCCCTTGAAATGCTCGAGGTCGACGCCGCGCACTCTGAAGGCGACGTTGTGGATCACCAGGAAGAGACAGAGCGTCATGACCGCGTCGTTCAGGATGTGGAGCACGGCGCCGGTCATGCCGGCCCGGTTCCCCAGCCACGCCCCTCCCACCATGTAGCCGATCTCCGAGATCAGGACGTAGCAGAGCATGCGCTTGATGTTCCGCTGGGCCAGGGCCATCAACGCGCCCGCGAGGATCGCAAGGGTGGCCAGCCAGACCACGGGCGTGGCGAGGTCGAGCACGGAGTGGGCGTAGGACGGAGGGAACACGGAGAGCATGAGCCGGATCATGACGTAGACCATGACCTTGGTCATGAGGGGAGCCAGAAGGCCGCTCGATGCGGAGGGTGCATGGGTGTAGGCGCCGGGAAGCCAGAGGTGCATGGGAAAGAACGCCATCTTGATCCACACACCCGTCATGCAGAGAAGAAAAGCGACCTGTATGGCGGAGGTGCTCCGCACGCCCGGGAGAATCCCGGCCACGTCCGCCATGTTCAGGGATCCGGTCATGATGTAGAGGTATCCGGTTCCCAGCAGGTAAAAGCTGGCCCCGATGGTCCCCAGGAGGAGGTAACGCAGGCTCGCCAGGGGGGCGGGGTCCCGCCCCAGGGCGATGAGGGCGTAGCCGGTGAGGGAGGTGACCTCCAGCAGGACGTACAGGTTGAACAGGTCCCCGGTCGCCACGATGCCCATCAGCCCGGCCACAAAAAGGACGTACAGGGTGTAGAAGGCCCCTTCCCGATCCGGGTGCTCCCTTTGAATGTCCAGGCGCCCGGCCGCCAGGTTGACCAGGGCCACCCCGGCGATGACGACCAGGACCATTGCACCCAGGGCGTCCACCGCGTACCCGATGCCCCAGGGCGGCTCCCATCCTCCCAGGCGGTAGTGGACCGGCCCTGAATCCATGACCTGCAGGAGCAGACCCACTGCGCCCGCAAGGGTGATCCCCATTCCCAGGAAGGCGACGGGAAAGCAGAGCCGCCGCCGGACCCAGCCCGCACCGCTGACCAGCATGGCTGACAGCAGGGGGATGACGACGACGAGAGCGGGCAGGTGGTGGCTCATGGGGTCCGGTTCCGGGTTTTGGATCCAAAACGGCGGTTTCTCGCCTCACGCTCCCGGCAAGCGGCTCTTATTCCTGTGATGCGTTCTCCTCCCGCATCCGCTCCCGGATCTCGTCCTCCTCCAGGGTCCCGTAGCTCTGATACACCTTGACGGCCAGGGCCAGGGCCACGCCGAGCGTGCTCACCGATACCACGATGGCGGTCAGCATCAGCACGTGGGGGAGGGGATTGACATAGTCCGCCGCGTGTACCGCATGATGGGCGCCGTCCGGTGCGTGCATGAGGATGGGAATGGTGGCGTCTTTCTTGTAGCCGATGGAGATGTAGAACAGAATGATCGCCGTTTGAAAGATGCTCATCCCGGCGATTTTCTTGACCAGGTTGTTCTTGGCGATCATGGCGTAGAACCCGACCATCATGAGCACGATGTAGAGCCAGTAGTTGTACCGGGCCGCGATGAGCTGCAGCAGGTCCTGCATGCTAGAGCCCCTCGTCCATGCGTCCCGAGGACGCCAGGTTCCTGTAAATCGCGATCATGGTGGCGGAGACCGTCACACCCACCCCGATTTCAACGAGCAGGATGCCCAGGGATCGGGCCGCCACCGGGTCCACCGGAAGCCATTCGGCCAGTGCGCCGTAGTCCAGGTAGTTGCCTCCCGAAAGCATGCACAGCACCCCTGTGCCCGCATAAATCAGAAGGCCCAGAGCCGCCAGCAGGGCCACGGTCCGCTCCCCCACCCGTTCCAGCGAGACTCTCAGGTTCGTGCTGATGGCCATCAGAATCACGCTGGCTCCCAGAATCACGCCGCCCTGAAAACCTCCTCCCGGGCTGTGATGGCCGTGGGCGAGGACGTAGAGCGCGAAGAGCTGAATAAAGGGAATGAGGATCCGGCTGATGGTGGAGATGATGACGTCGTGGGGGACCCACAGCGCGTCGATCCGTTCGAAGACCTCGGAGTCCTCGGGGATTTTCCGGTCCCCGATCACGTGGATGGTGACCCCGGTCAGGAGGTGCCGGTAGTAGCGGTCCCGGGTGTGGACCCCGAAGATGCGCAGGAGGATCACGCAGACCGCGCCCGCCGCAAAGATCACCGTGGCCTCGAACATGGTGTCGAAGCTGCGGTAGTCGGCAAGCACCGCGGTGACGATGTTGGGAACCGAGGTTTCCTCCAGGCCCCTTTCCAGGTAGTGCGGCGAGACGTGGGTGCCGGCCGGTGAGGCCGGGTCCCCCCATGCAGGGAAGTCCACGGTGCTGTAGAGCAGGACCGTTCCGGTGAATGCCGCAATGATCAGACCGGCGAGCCTCAATCCTTGGTCCTCCGCGTGGTTCGGAAGACGGCGGCCACCAGGAACACCGTGCTCACGCCCGCTCCCACGGATGCCTCGGTGAAGGCCACGTCCACTGCCCCCATGACAGCCCAGAGAAGGCACATCAGAAAGCTGTACGCGCCGAAGAGGATGGCGCAGCCCAGGAGGTCGCGTACGGAGATCACGGCCACCGCACACAGGATCACGAGGGTCAGAATGAGCAGGTCCAGTTGCCAGATCATGACGTCTCTTCCGGCTTCTCTTTGCTCCACGGCTCCAGACCGGCGCGAATCCCGGCATCCACCATGGCATGGGTGGCGGTGGGGCTGGAGAGGAAAATGAAGACCACGATCAGCATCAGCTTGATCCCGACGAGGACGGACTCCAGGGTCAGCGGCAGGATGCTGTAGAGGGCCAGCCCGGACACCATCATGAGACCGCCCAGGGTGTCCAGCTTTCCTGCTGCGTGGAGCCGGGTGTAGCAATCCGGCAGGCGCAGGATGCCGACGCATCCGCCGGTGAAAAAGACCAGTCCTGTGACGAGGAAAAAGACGGCGATCCAGGTCATGGCACGGTTGTCCCCCTGCGGGCGGCCGGGGCCGGACGAGCCCTTCAGGGCTCTTCGGAAAGCCCGCGTCTCTTCTGGAAATATCGTGATGCCGTCAGCACCGCCAGGAAGTTCAGCAGGGCATAGGCCAGGGCGATGTCCAGGAACATGTCGAGTCTTTCATAGATCAGACCGACGAGCACCAGCAGCACGACCGTCTTGCTCCCGACGGCATTGGCCCCCATCATGCGATCCAGGATGGTGGGGCCGAAGGCCGCGCGATACAAGGTCAGAAGCATCAGGACGATCAGGAACACGGCGCAGGCGAAGAACAGGATCTGCATGGTCAGGCGCCTCCGAAGGCCCGTTTGATCCGGGTTTCCATCTCCCCGGGAAGGGCGCCTCCGGACATCTTGTCGATGGCGTGCACCTTGAACTCGCCGTCCCGCTTGACCGAGACGGTGATGGTGCCCGGGGTCAGGGTGATGGAGTTGGCGAATGTGACCAGGGAGAGCCGGGATTCCAGAGGGCTCTGAAAACGCACGATGTGGGGGTCGATCAGGTCCACCATCCGGGGGTGGAACACGATCCTGAGGATGCGGAGGTTGGCGAGCAGGATCTGTCCGAGGAGCCACGGGACGTAGCACGCGAAACGCAGCCAGGCCCGGCCGAGGCCTCGAGCCTGGAGCTCGGGGATCAGGTCGCCCGAGAACAGGGTTACGAAGGCGCAGGCGATCAGCCCCAGGACGAGGTGGAGGACGTCGAATCGACCGGAAAGAACGATCCAGAACGCGAACAGGATGACAAAGAGGACCGGACGAGCGCTTCGGCCCTCGGTCTCCTCCCGGGGCCGGGTGGGTCGTGTGTCGAGGGCCTCGGGGAGGCGTCGGTGCTCGACCGGCATGGTTCCCCCGAAAGAGGGGAGTCACCCGGGCAATCCCCAACCGTCGGCCGGACCGCGTTTCCGCTTCGGGGCGGACGTTGTGTCCGGTTCAGAGAGGTTCAGCGCGGCAGCAGCAGGGAAGTTCCGGCTTCATCGGGTCCGGCGCACAAGAGCGTCAACGTCTCGATTGAACCGTTCGGCTGAGAGTCCTTCGGATGTCCCTATTGATAGATCAGCGATTTCACGAGTTCAACGGCCTTGTCCATGGTGAGATGGTTCATGTTGAGCACAATGGTGTACAGCCTCGGATCGTCGTGGTTGGATTCCGGGTCGAAGCAGTCCAGGAAACGCCTCCTGATCATGTCCGCCCGCTTGATGGCTTTATCGGCCTGGCTTTCCGTCATCTTGTACTTGCTCATGAGAAACCGCCGCCGATGCTCGTCGTCGGCCACGAGCAGGACGTGGATGGTCCCGGGATATCCCTGAAGGGTGAGGTTCCCCCCCCGCCCGATGATCACGCAGTCGCCCTGTTCGTAGAGCTTGACGGTGACGGACTTGACCTCGTCCACGTAAGCCTTTTCGTGGACGTACCCGTGCTTGTCCGCATGTCGCTCCAGGAACCTCGGGCTCACGATCAGGTTGAGCAGCCTGTCGAGCTTGGAGGTTCCGCGCTCCTCGAAGCACTCGATCTGCTCGCAAGAGACGCCCACGCTGTCTGCCACCTCTCTGATCAGCTGGTCGTTCACCAAGCGGTATCCGAGCTCCTTTGCCAGTCGATCGCCCAGCGTGATTCCACCGGCCCCGAAGTTTCTGGAGATGGTGATGACTGCCATGGCCCATTGCCCCTTTCTGCCGAAGAAGTGTGAAAACGGAAAGCCTCCGGGTCATTGCCGGATCGATTATATGCAGCCCCGTGCGGCATGTCAATCAAGATGGAGCCGCGAAAAGCCCGCATCCTCGAGATCTGCCCCGGGGATTTCGACAGGTCATGTCGCCCCCAGCGGCGCGTGAGCGGGTTTTTGCGAATGCGTCAATGAAGATGGAGCCGCGAAAAGCCCGCATCCTCGAGATCTGCCCCGAGGATTTCGACAGGTCATGTCGCCCCCAGCGGCGCGTGAGCGGGTTTTTGCGAATGCGTCAATGAAGGCCTTGCCGGAACCTGTGCGTACCGGCTTCCACATGCATTCTTCCTTTTGCGGGAGGCGTCCTCGGACGGTGAGGTTGCGCGAAACCGTCCTCATATGCCGATTCCCAGGTACAGTCCGGCCTGGTACACGATGAAGGTCACCGCGTAGGCCACGACGAGGTTGAACCCGACGGAAAAGGCCGCCCACTTCCACGAGCTCTCCCGGCGGATGCTCACCACGGTCACGAAGCAGGGCACATAGAGCATGGTGAAGAGAACCAGGGCGAAGGCGCGAAGCGGGTTCCAGTCCGGGTCGTTTCTCAACCGCTTCGACAGGGACCCCCGCTCCGGGGAGGGGGCCTCGCCGAGGGAGTAGGCCGTCCCCAGGGTGGAAACGATCACCTCCTTGGCCGCAAACCCGCCGACCAGGGCGATGTTGACCTTGTAGTCGAACCCCAGGGGCCCCGTGACCGCTTCGAGGGCGTGGCCGATGGAGCCGGCCGCCGTGGAGAGCAGCCGCTCCCGGCTGCGGGTGCCTTCCAGCTCGTGGATCCGATTTTGGAACTCCCAGTAGGCGGCGCGGAGCGGGTGTCCGGCCTCGGTTGTCGCGGACGGCGCGGGAAGCAGGATCCTCCGGGCCGCCTCGGCGAGCCTTCGATCCTCCATCCCCGAGAGGACCCTTCGCTTCTCCGCCTCGGAAGCGCCGCGAAGGTCTGTGACGATCCGGCGGACGCGGTCCAGGGCCCCGGCGTCCGGGAGCAGGGCCCGCACTTGGGGCTGCGAGAGGAAGGCCGTGCGGATCCGGTCCTCCCGGGCGCGGAACTGCTGCTCCCGCTCCTCCGGCAGCCCGGGATAGGTCATCATGGCCCAGATGAGAATGGAGATGCCGAGGATCACGGTCCCGGCCTTCTTGATGTACTGCCAGGTCCGCTCCCAGGTGTGGATCAGGAGCCCTTTCATGGTGGGGGCGCGGTAGGGCGGGAGCTCCATGACAAAGGGCGTTTTGGGCCCGCGAAGAACCGTCGCGCGGATGAGCTTGGCCGCGAACAGGGCGAAGAACCAGGAGATCAACGTGAAGAGAAACAGCATTCGCGCCTCGCCTTCCTGGAAGAAGGCGGCGATCAGGAGACCGAACAGCGGCAGCTTGGCCCCGCAGTTCATGAAGGGGACCACCAGCAGCGTGGCGATTCGCTCCTTGGGGTCCCGCAGGGTACGGGTCGAGAGGACCCCGGGAACGGCGCAGCCGCCGGAGATCCCCCCGCTGACGAGCAGGGCGATCACGGAGTTCCCGTGCAGCCCGAACCAGCGGAGCACCCGGTCGAGCATGTAGGCCACCCGGGCCAGGTAACCGGAGTCCTCCATGATGGAGATGGCGAAGAACAGGAACAGGATCAGGGGCACGAACCCCAGCACGCCTCCCACGCCGTCGATGACGCCGGAGACCACCAGGGACTCCAGCGGGCCGTCCGGCAGGGCGCCGGCAATCCCCGTCTTGAGCCACCCGAAGAAGGCCTCCACCCACCCCACGGGGGTCTCGCCGGCCCAGAAGGTGAACTCGTAGATGGCGTAAAGGATCCCCATCATGATGAGGGGACCGAGGAGCCGGTTGGTCAGGACCCGGTCGATCTGGTCCGATACGTTCAGGCGGGACTCGATCCGGCTGCTGACCGCTTTTCTCGTGATGCCGGCGATGTGACCGTACCGGTGATCCGCGATGATGCCCTCCGGGTCCTCCTCCAGGGTGTCCATGGTGTGCTTGGAGACCCGGCGGCATATGTCGGTGGCCTCCTCGCGCAGCGCCGGATCCTTGGCGACGAGGCTCATGATCTGTTCGTCCCCCTCCAGGCACTTGAGGGCCAGCCATCGGGGCGCGTAGGTCTCCCCGTGTATGCTTCCACGCTGGATCACCGCCTCCAGCTCGTCGAGGCTCCGATCGATGTCGTTGCCGTAGGAGATCAGCATGGGGCTCCAGGCCGGGGACTGTTCGGCGAGCTCCACGACCCGGTCCAGGAGATCGTCGATGCCCTGTTTGGTCCGGGCGACCGTGGGGACCACCGGCACCTGGAAGAGCTCGGAGAGGACGGGGACGTCGATGGACAGGCCGCGCGCCTCGGCCACGTCCACCATGTTGAGGGCGAGGATGAGGGGCACGCCCAGCTCCCGGAACTGAAGGGCCAGGTAGAGGTTCCGGTCCAGGTTGGAGGCATCGACGATGTCCACCACCACGTCCGGCTTCTCGTTGACCAGGTAGTCCCTCGCCACGATCTCTTCCAGGGAGTAGGCCGTCAGGGAGTAGGTGCCGGGGAGGTCCACCACCTCGATCTCCCGTCCCCGGTGCCGGACGCGCCCCACCTTCTTCTCCACGGTGACGCCGGGGTAGTTGGCGATGTGCTGGCGGGCGCCGGTGATGGCGTTGAACGCGGTGGTCTTTCCGGCATTCGGGTTTCCGGACAGGGCGATTTTGATCTTTCGGTCCATCGTGCGCTGCTTTTCCTGCCCCCGCGAGGGGCGGTGCCAGGTTTTCGCCGGTCGGCCGCCGCACGCGGGACCGGACGGCGTCGAAATCGAGAAGGCGCGCGGGGCGCCCCCGGCGGTCCGGGCGGAAATCCATCGGCCGGCGGGCTCAGTCGGAGGGCAGCAGCTCCTGCGGTTCGCCCAGGAGAAACGTGCCCTGCTCGATCCACGTCTTGAGCGTCCCGGCGATCTCCAGGGCGCGGGTCCTCGAGGAGAGGGGGACCGTGGCCACGTCCTGGCCCTCGAATCGGATGGATCCGCTCATCAGGTCGGCGTAGCTCACCCTCGCCAGGCGCTTGGCCTCCCCCTTTGGATAGTCGTGACCGTAGTCGACCACCTGGGTGAACAGGTCCTCGTCCATCACCCCGGTGCAGCGGGCCATCTCCTCGTCCAGGACCGGAACGGGAATGCCGAGCCCGAGGGCCAGGGAGCAGCCGTACCCGACCATGCTGACCCCGACCACCCAGCGGGGGTCCATCTGCTTGAGATCGCCGGTGACCATGAGGGTCCCCGCCGGGGACAGGGGCACACCGTTGTCCCCTCTGGGCGCGCGCGGGTTGTGCTGGGTGCCCGGACCGGTGACGAACCCCTGGGCCCCGCCGAGGAAGATCCGGGTCCCCGTGCCGATGGTCCGGTACCGGGGATCGTTGAAGAGCGGACTGAGGCAGCCCGAGGTGGAGTAGTTGGCATTGGCCCCCCGGGGTTTGAGCACCCCCATGTAGGTGTAGATCGTCTTCTTGGAGAGGTTGATGGCGCAGTTGTAGTTCTGGTAGCCGTTGCGCGGGTTGACCATGACCGCGTACGGCAGGTCCTCCAGGGCGATGCGCCGCTCGAACTCCCGGTTGGGGTAGCAGTCCGTTCCGTAGCCCGTGGCCTGGAGCTTCACCTTGCGCCCCGCAACGAGGTCGTCGATCACGTGCCCGCCGCCGTACTTGAACTGGCCCGGGTGGATGTGGTTGAGCGGGTCGTCCTCCGCGGTTTCGGTGGCCCCGAGGTAGAGGTCCACCGCCGCCAGCCCCCCGTAGGCGGGCACCCCGTTCAGCAGGATCTTCGCGGCCTTGATGGCGGGCTTGACCGGGCCGAAGTTCATGAACACCCCCGAGGAGCACATGGGCGCGAAGGTTCCGGTGGTGACCACGTCCACCTCCCGGAAGGCCTTTTCCGGGCCCTTGGAACGGACGACCCTTCCCATCTCGTCCGCCGTGACCACGACCACGCTTCCGGACCGGATCTTCCGGTTGATCTCCTGGATGGTCTTGGACGTCTTCTTCGGCATGGCAGTCCCCTCCACGTGCTGAGTGGCCGACGGCGCGAGATGCCCGGAACCCTGAGATCTGCCCTGGAGCTGTCCGAGGGCGGCACCGTTTCCAGCGGCGGGTGAGCGGTTTTCGCGAATCCGTCAGCATGACGATGGAGTCGCGAAGTGCCCGGAACCCTGAGATCTGCCCTGGAGCTGTCCGAGGGCGACACCGTTTCCAGCGGCGGGTGAGCGGTTTTCGCGAATCCGTCAATGGCCCGACATGATAGAGTCGATCCCTGGACAACACAAGAAAAAGTTTGTCCTGAGAGGGGGTTGAAGCGGCCCGGGCCGCCTCTGCAGAGTCCTTGACTTTGCCCGGGCCTTCGAATAAGCATAGGCCGTGCCCTCGGCCGGTCCGGCCTCGAGGAGGGCCGCGGGGAGACCATGGAACGGCATCCGGTAGAGATCGGCGATTGGACGCTCGGGGTGGACGGCCCCTTTTTCCTCATTGCAGGCCCGTGCGTCATCGAGAGCGAGGAGACCACCTTCCGGGTGGCGGACTCCCTTCGGGAGACGGCGGACGCCACCGGGATCCCGGTGCTGTTCAAGGCCTCCTACGACAAGGCCAACCGGACCTCGCTCGGCGCTTACCGGGGGCCGGGTCTCGAGTCCGGGCTGGAGACGCTCCGGAAGGTGCGGGATCGGACCGGCCTGCCTCTTATCTCCGACGTGCACGCCGTGCAGGAGGTGGACCGGGCCGCCGCGGTCCTGGATGTGCTTCAGATCCCGGCGTTTCTCTGCCGGCAGACCGATCTCCTCGTGGCCGCGGCCGGGACCGGCCTTCCCGTGAACCTGAAGAAAGGGCAGTTTCTGGCCCCCTGGGACATGGAGCAGGCGGTGCGGAAGGTGACCGCCGGAGGGAACCGGAAGGTGCTGATCACGGAGCGGGGCGCCTCGTTCGGCTACAACAACCTGGTGGTGGACGTCCGGGCGATTCCCGCCATGAGGGCTTTCGGATACCCGGTGGTCTTCGACGCCACGCACAGCGTGCAGCTGCCGGGGGCGGCCGGCGGAAGCTCGGGCGGCCAGCGGGAGTATGCGGGCACCCTGGCCCGGGCGGCCGTGGCCGCGGGGGCGGACGGCGTGTTCATGGAGGTCCACCCGGAGCCCGAGAAGGCCCTGTGCGACGGCCCCAACGCTTTGCCCCTGGCGGAGCTGAGGTCCGTGCTCGTGTTGCTGAAGGAGATCCACGGGATCGTGCGGGCGGGGGCGCCGGCCGCTTCCTCCTGAGGGATCGGTGAGAGGCGCCTTCGGCGACCCGGGGGCGGGCCCGTGAACCCCTGCGCCGTTCGGAAGGGTGCAATCCCGCGTGCGCGCGGGATTTTTCAGTTGAATCGACGACTTCGATCCAAGGAGAGACCCGTTGACCCTGGAGGACTCGGCAGCGCGGATCCGGCTTCTCGTTCTGGACGTGGACGGCGTGATGACCGACGGCCGCCTCTACCTGAACGGCCGGGGCGAGGAGGTCAAGGTGTTCGACGTGAGGGACGGGTACGGGCTCAAGCGGGTCCGGGATGCGGGGATCGAGGTGGCCGTCGTTACGGGCCGATCCTCCGCGGCGGTGGAGCGCAGGGCCCGGGAGCTCGGCATCACCGAGGTGCACCAGGGGGTGGGAAGCAAGGGGCCGCTCCTGGACGAGCTTCTTCGAAAGCGGAACCTGGAGCCGGCGGCGGTCTGCTGCGTGGGGGACGACCTCCCGGACCTGCCGGCCTTCGAACGGGCCGGCCTGGCCGTTGCGGTGGCGGACGCGGCCGTCGAGGTGCGCGACGCCGCCGCCCTGATCACCAAGCGGCGCGGGGGGCGCGGTGCGGTCCGCGAGGTGTGCGAGTTCCTCCTCGCAGCCAGGGGGCTCTGGCCCTAGCGGGAAAAACCCTTTACGCGTTCGCCGCACTTCGGTATACTTATTGCAAAAGCACGCATGAAGAGACTCGTTACCCGATACTGGCCCCTTCTGGGCATCGGCATTCTGGCCGCGGTCGTGGGGTACTACCTGATTCGATCCGAGGCGGAGAAGGAGCTCGTGCGCCAGCCCATCGTCACGGAGGCCGACCTGGAGGACGGGATCACGCTGAGCGACATCCACTACACCCAGGACGACCCCGACGAGGGCATGCAGTGGGTCCTGGACGCAGAGCAGGTGAAGTTCTCTCCGGACCGGACCTACTTCTCGTTCCGGTCCTTCAAGCTGAAGTTGTTCCCGGAGGACCGACCTTCCCTGGAGCTCGAGGGAAAACGGGGGGACTTCAACAAGGCCACCGGCGAGATCAACCTCCAGGGAGACCTCGAGGGCTTTTCCGCCAACGGGTACCGGATCTTCGCGGACCACCTGCTGTACAACCACGAGCTGGGCCTCTTGACCACGAACGAGCCCGTGCGGATCACCGGTCCGTTTTTCACGGTCTCCGGCAAGGGGCTGTACTTCAACCTGGAGAGAGAGTACCTGAAGATGACCTCCGGGGTGACGACCTCCATGGATCGCAAGATCCTGACGTGACCCCGAGCCGCACTGCAACCCGGACGGAAGATCCCGTTCCGTGACGAGAAAGGACATCGATGCGGATTCTCGCCGCTCTTCTCATCCTGGCGGGTCTGATGACGCCGGCCCCCGCGGCCGCAGAGACGGACCCGGCCCAGGTGCTCAAAGGGGGGGACGACCCCCTGGTGATTCGGTCGGAGACGCTGGAGATCGACAACAAGAACCAGATGGTGATCTTCACCGGGGACGTGGACGCCCGAAAGAGCACCTTCACCATTCAATGCCGGAAGATGCACCTCTACTACCTGGGGGACACCTCGGGCAAGACCGAAGGCCCCGAGGACGTGCGCGTGGACCGGGTGGTCGCCACGGGCGACGTGAAGATCCTGCGCTCCGACGGCGGCGAGGCCATGGCGGACAAGGCCGTCTACTATCAGAGGGACGACAAGGTCATCCTCACGGGCAACCCCATGGTGAAGCAGGGGGAGGACTTCGTGGAGGGGTCCCGAATCACCTTTTTCATCGGGGAGAAGCGAAGCATCGTCGAGAGCGCCGGGTCGGATCGGGTCCGGGCGGTCATTTTCCCGGGCAACCGGAAAAGGTAGAGGCGCCTTGTACGCGGACTCACGGGAAACTCTGGAGGCGAAGGGGCTGGTCAAGGTCTACGGCGGGAAGCGGGCCGTGGATCGAATCGACATGACCATCCAGCGATCCGAGATCGTGGGTCTGCTGGGACCCAACGGGGCCGGCAAGACGACGACCTTCTACATGATGATCGGGCTCACCCGCCCGGACGCGGGTCGGGTGCTCCTGGACGGGAAGGAGATCACCCGGGAGCCCATGTACATCCGGGCCCGGAAGGGTGTGAACTACCTGGCCCAGGAGCCTTCGGTGTTCCAGAAGCTCACGGTCCGGGAGAACCTCCTGGCCATCCTGGAGGGGCTGAACATCCCCCGACGGGAGATCCGCGAGCGGGCCGGGCGGCTGCTGGGAGAGCTCAACATCGCGCACCTGGCGGACCAGAAGGCGGCGGACCTCTCCGGGGGCGAGAGGAGGAGGCTGGAGATCACGAGGGCCCTGATCACCGAGCCCCGGTTCATGCTGCTCGACGAGCCGTTTGCGGGCATCGACCCCCTGGCCCTCAAGGACATCAACGCGATCATCCGCCAGCTCAAGGCCAGAGGCATCGGCATCATCATATCCGATCACAACGTGAGAGAGACCCTCAAGGTGTGCGATGCCGCGTACATCATCAACGAAGGCAAGATCATCGAGTTCGGCCCCCCCGAGGTGATCGTGGCGAGCGAGATCGCCAGGGACGTTTATCTGGGTCGGGATTTCAACCTCTAGGTTCGGCAAAGGTCCTACGACAAGACATGGCACTTCAGCTCAAACAGTCCTTGAACCTGAGCCAACAGCTCATCATGACGCCGCAGCTGCAGCAGGCGATCAAGCTGCTTCAGCTGTCCCGACTGGAGCTCCTCGAGACCGTCAACCAGGAGATGGAAACCAACCCCATGCTGGAGGAGCAAGCCGGCGAGGAGGGAGAGGACGGCGCCGGCGTCGCCGAGTCCGGTGAAGCCGAGGAGTCCTTTCCCGAGGTGAGCGTGGAGGAGGACACCCGGCGGGAGGACGTGGACTGGGAGGCCTACCTCGGGGAGTACAACACCGGCTGGGCGGAGACCCCCTACGACGGCCGGGAGTACCCCTCCTTCGAGAACTTCACAGCGCAGAAGCCCAACCTGACGTCCCACCTGGAGTGGCAGCTCCAGATGAGCGGGCTCTCCGAGGAAGAGCAGGAGATCGGGGAGCAGATCATCGGGAACCTCGACGCGGACGGGTACCTGAAAACCACCGTGGAGGAGATCGTGGAGGCCACGGGAAGGAGCCTGGACGAGGTTGAGGGGGTCCTCGACGTCATTCAGAAGCTCGATCCCGTGGGCGTCGCCGCCAGGGACACCCGGGAGTGCCTGCTCATTCAGCTCCGCTTTCACGGCTGGCGGAAATCGCTGGCCGAGGCGATCGTGCGCGACTACATGGACCGGCTGGAAAACCGGGACTACGACCCCATCGCCCGTGGCCTGGGGGTCACCGTGGAGGAGGTGGCCGACGCGGTCTCCGTGATCACCTCCCTGGACCCCAGGCCGGGGAGGAGGCTCAGCGACGAGGAGACCGTCTACATCAGCCCGGACATCTACGTCTTCAAGGTGGGAGACGGGTACGAGATCTCGCTGAACGAGGACGGGCTGCCCAAGCTCCGGATCAACTCGTTCTACCGGGAGGTCCTCATGTCCAAGGGGACCTACAGCGAATCCACCAAGGAGTACATCCAGGACAAGCTGAAGTCGGCCGCCTGGCTCATCAAGAGCATTCACCAGCGCCAGCGGACCATCTACCGGGTGACCCAGAGCATCGTCCGCTTTCAGCACGAGTTTCTCGACAAGGGAATCGCCTTCCTCAAGCCGCTCGTGCTGCGGGACGTGGCCGAGGACATCGAGATGCACGAGTCCACCATCAGCCGGGTCACGACGAACAAGTACGTGCACACGCCCCAGGGGGTGTACGAGCTCAAGTACTTCTTCAACAGTGCCATCAGCGGTCCCGACGGAGAGTCCGTGGCGTCGGAGAGCGTAAAGCAGCGAATTCGGGACATCATCAAGAGCGAGAACAAAAAGAAGCCTTACAGTGATCAAGAGGTGGCGGAGATCCTGAAGGACGACCAGATCAACGTGGCGCGGCGAACCGTTGCCAAGTATCGAGAAACCTTGGGTATTCTACCTTCGAGAAGGCGGAGGCAGCTCTACTGAGCGGGCATCGCGTCCCGGTTGGGCGGGCGGGTCGGCCTGCACCTGCTCACCCGCCGCCGGAAACAGGTGGCCCCGGTGAATTTCCGAGGGCGGAGCTCGAGGCTCCGGTCTTTTTCTCGACGCCGGCGGATTTGACTTTCCCCGGGTTTTCTGTTAGACACCCCTTTTTTCCAGGAGGGATAAGGCATGGACATTACGGTAACATTCAGGCACATGGATCCGATCGAGAGCGTGCGTGACTATGCCGAAGAAAAAATCTCCAAGATCGACAAGTACCTGGACACGGTCAGCGAAGCCCACATCGTGCTTTCCATCGAAAAGTTCCGGCACACGGCGGATGTCACCTTGAGCATCAACGGCACCCGCATCAAGGGGGTCGAGGAGACCGAGGACATGTACTCGGCCATCGACCAGGTGATGGACAAGATCGAGAAGCAGGTCAAGAAGTACCTCAGCAAGATTCGCACGCGGAGAAGCTCGGACAGCATCAAGGACGGCGGCATGCCGGAGGAGGCGCTGGCGGGCGCGGAAGAGGAGGCGGAGGATGAATCCATGAGCACGGACGAAGGCCTCCCCATCGAGGTGGAGAGGATGGTGGCCATGCCCATGGACCCGGAAGAGGCTGCCATGCAGCTCTCCATGTCCCAGCGGGACGTGTACGTGTTCCGGAACCCGCGTTCCAAGGAAATCAACGTGCTGTACAAGCGTTCGGACGGCCTGCTGGGCCTCATCGAACCGTCCAGCTGATGGAGCCGTGGGGCTCCAGCAGGGGCGAATGTCCCTTCGCGATTCGAACGCCGGCCCCGGGCAATGGATCGATCGCCCGCGAACCGATGACTCGCGGTGAAGATGAGCGGAATGAAGCTTTCAGAACTACTCGATGAGTCCAATATCATCACCGACCTGAATGCCAGGGACAAGAAGGGCGTTCTGGAGGAGCTCGTGGCGGCCGTGATCAACCACGAACCCTCCATCGACAAGCACACCCTCGTCAAGGTCCTGCTCGAGCGGGAACGCTTGGGCAGCACGGGCATCGGGGACGGCGTGGCCATTCCCCACGGGAAGTACCACGGCATCTCCCAGCCGCTGGTATCCTTCGGCCGGAGCCGGAGCGGGCTGGATTTCGAGTCCATGGACGGCCAACCCGCCCATCTCTTTTTCCTCCTGGTCGCCCCCGAGAACTCTGCGAACGTCCACCTCAAGGTGCTCGCGACCATCGCCAGGATTCTGAAAAACAGCGCCTTCCGCAAGTCCTTGATGGAGGCCGGGTCCGAGGAGGAGATTTATCGGCGGATCGCCCAGTACGACGAGGAGTTCTAGGCGGCACACGCGAAGAAAGCCCTCGTGCGGCGACCCGGCCGGGCCGCCGCTGGGGGGCTGAGGAAAGGCACATCAGGGCATGATCGGCATACTCGTAGTCACCCACATCGGCCTCGGCGAGGAGTTCCTCAAGGCGGCCGAGTTCATCGTAGGTCGGATCGAGTCGGCGGGATCCGTGGCCATCGCGGACACCTCCAACAGCGAGGAGACGCGGAAAGCCATCGAAGGAAAGATCGCGGAGATCGACACGGGTGAAGGGGTGCTGATCCTCACGGACATGTTCGGTGGAACCCCTTCGAACCTCAGCCTCTCCTTCCTGGCCAAGGACCGGGTGGAGGTGCTGACCGGCGTCAACCTGCCCATGATCATCTTCATCCACCAGAACCGTTCCGGGATGAACCTGACCCAGCTGGCCGAAAAGGCCCAGGCGGCCGGGAAGGCGGGAATCTCACTCGCGGGAAAGCTGCTGGAGGCGGGGTGATGAACGGGGTCTTGAGGATCACCCCGCAGAACGCAGGATCCCACCTGGCTCGAATCCTCGAGATCGAGGCCCTTTCCTTCCAGACCCCCTGGAGCGCCATGGCCTTCTGCGAGGAGGTTCGGAACCCGGCCTCGAGGATCTGGGGTTACGCCGAGGACGGCTGCCTCTGGGGGTACATCTGCTGCAGCGTATCCGGAATGGACCTCAGGATCCAGAACGTGGCCGTCCATCCCCGGCGGAGGAGACAGGGTCTGGGCACGATGCTGCTCGATCAGGCCTTGAAGACGGGATGGATCGACGGGATGGCGGGGGTGTGGTTGGAGGTGAGGATTTCCAACCGGCCCGCCCGACGTCTTTACAGCATGCTCGGTTTCCGCGAGGTGGGGCGCAGGCGGCGATACTACCGGGATACCGGCGAAGACGCTATCCTGATGCGGCTGGCCGCCAGGGACATACCGCGAACCACGCCTGCACCGGTGACCACACACTGCTCAAGGGAGGTTTGATCATGTCGGTGAAAGTCGCTATCAACGGGTTCGGCAGGATCGGGCGCATGGTCTTCCGTGCAGGGCTCGAGCGGGACGACATCGAGTTCGTGGCCGTCAACGACCTCACGGATTCGGGGACGCTGGCCCACCTGCTCAAGTACGACTCGAGCCAGGGGGTGCTGGATGCGGGCGTTTCGAGCAGTGAAGGCGCCATCCACGTGAACGGCAAGGAGATCAAGCTGTTCGTCGAACGGGACCCGGCCCGGATCCCGTGGCGCGACGTGGGTGCGGAGATCGTTCTCGAGTGTACCGGGCTGTTCCGGACCCGGGAGATGGCGGCGGCGCACCTGGAAGGCGGGGCGAAGAGGGTGATCATCTCCGCCCCCTCGCCCGATCCGGACGTCACCATCGTCATGGGCGTGAACGAGAACGACTACAACCCGGAAAAGCACCACGTGCTGTCGAACGCCTCCTGCACCACCAACTGTCTGGCGCCGCCCTGCAAGGTCCTGCTCGACCACTTCGGGATCCAGAAGGGGCTCATGACCACGACCCACGCCTACACCGGGGACCAGAGGCTCCTGGACTTTCCGCACAAGGACCTCCGGAGGGCGAGGGCGGCCGCCCTCTCCATGATTCCGACCACCACGGGCGCGGCCAAGGCCGTGGCCCTCGTCCTTCCCCAGCTCAAGGGGAAGCTGAACGGCATGGCGATCCGCGTGCCCACGCCCAACGTGTCCGTCGTGGACCTGGTGGTTCAGCTCGTCAAGCCGGCCACGGCGGAGGAGGTGAACCGGGCGCTCGCGGCCGCCGCCGAGGGGCCCATGAAAGGGATCCTGGCTTACTCCGAGGACCCGCTGGTCTCCATCGACTACAACGGCACGACCGTCTCCTCCACCGTGGACGCGTTGAGCACCATGGTGGTGGAGGACATGGTCAAGGTGATCTGCTGGTACGACAACGAGTTCGGGTACTCCAACCGAATGGTCGATCTGGCCCGGTACGTGGCCGGGAGCTGAATCGGCGGAACCCCGCAACAACACGTTGAGAGCGAGGCTTACATGGATGAGCGAAAACCGCTCATGGCGGGCAACTGGAAGATGAACCTCAAGCTGGACGAGGCCACCGCCCTCGTGCGGGAGCTGGGCGAGCACACGGCGGCGCTCGAAGGCGTCGAGGTGATGGTGGCGCCCCCCTTCACGAGCCTCCACGCCGTACGGGAGGCCGCCCAGGGAACCCGCATCATGATGGCCGGCCAGAACATGCACTGGGAGGCCAGCGGCCCCTTCACCGGGGAGGTCTCCCCCAGGATGCTCCTGGAGGCGGGCTGCACCCACGTCATCCTCGGACACTCGGAGCGGAGGACCCTGTTCGGCGAGGGGAACGAGACGATCAACCGAAAGGCCCTGGCCGCCGACCTCATGGGCCTGATCCCCGTCGTCTGTATCGGGGAGACCCTGGAGGAGCGGGAGGCCGACCGGACCGGGGACGTGATCCGAAATCAGCTCCAGGGGTCACTGGCCAACTTCATCGACGACGGTAAGCTCCCCTACAGCACCATCCTCGCCTACGAGCCGGTCTGGGCCATCGGCACGGGACGCACCGCCACGCCCGACCAGGCCCAGGAGGTGCACCGGTTCATTCGAACGTGGATCGAGGAGACCTTCAATCCCGGGACCGCCGGCCTGCTCCGCATCCTTTACGGCGGCAGCGTGAAGCCGGACAACGTGCGCGACCTCATGGCCCAGCCCGACATCGACGGGGCCCTCGTCGGCGGGGCGAGCCTGAAGGCCGAAACCTTCCTGCCCATCGTCCGGTTCCAGGAGGAGGGCTAAAAAACGGTTGCAAATCAGAATCAGGCTGCTAGAATCAAGGTTTGCAAAACGAACGGCTGCTCGAATCTGACGGGAATGCCATGAGACTCGTACTGACCATCATCCACATCACCGTGTGCCTGGCCCTGATCCTGATCGTCCTCCTCCAGAGGGGGAAGGGCGCCAGCATGGGCGCCGCCTTCGGCGGCTCCAGCCAGACCGTCTTCGGAAGCACCGGGGCCACGACGTTCCTTTCCAAGATCACGGCGGCCGCGGCCATCGTGTTCATGCTGACCTCCCTGGGCCTCGCTTTTCTCTTCGGGCAAGGTTCCCCCACCTCGATCATGGAGGGCGTTGCACCGACGCAGCAGCAGGCGCCGGCCCCCCAGGCCGGCGGGCAGGCCCCTCCTGCGGCACCGGCTCAGGGGAACTAGGGAGCGAGATTGTGCCGAAGTGGTGGAACCTGGTAGACACGCTATCTTGAGGGGGTAGTGGGCGAAAGCCCGTGCGGGTTCAAGTCCCGCCTTCGGCACCA
>Ga0207797_1001149_pt1 | contig 19588 bp, 19 predicted proteins | sample PRCRCaboRojoPR_6_FD_187275 | JGI IMG/M metagenome (GOLD analysis project Ga0207797, IMG submission 187275) | Marine sediment microbial community from Cabo Rojo, Puerto Rico - PR CR 10% Liquid 1 (SPAdes) | ecosystem: Environmental > Aquatic > Marine > Coastal > Sediment | place: Cabo Rojo, Puerto...
AGTTTCCAGTTACCTTGAAATGAGGTACCTAATCCATGGTAGCAGTGTTGTGGCTGGTCATCGCGGTACTAGTCCTGTTCAGTGCCGGGTATCTCGGTTATTCCCGGTACCTCGCACAGTTCGTCGAACTGGACGCGACCCGCGAGACACCTGCACATAAATACGAAGACGGGCAGGAATACGTTCCGGCGAAGAAGCCGGTCCTGTTGGGGCACCACTATTCAAGCATAGCCGGCGGCGCGCCGATCGTCGGCCCGATCACGGCGGGAGTGGTCTGGGGCTGGGTACCCGCACTCCTGTGGATCGCGATCGGGAACCCGCTGATGGGGTCGGTCCACGACTTCGTCTCGCTCTCGGGTAGCCTTCGACACGAGGGGAAGTCGATCGGGTACATCATCGGTGAATACGTGGGTGACCGCGGGAAGAGCATGCTCCTGTGGTTCGCCTTCCTAACGATCATCCTCGTCGTGGCGGTGTTCGCGCTGGTCGTCGGGATCGTGTTCGATGCCTATCCGAGCGCGGCAACCGCGAGCATGATCTACATCGCCCTGGCGCTGGTGTTCGGCGTCTACCTCTATCAGATGGACCTGCCGTTCATCCCGGGAACCGTCATCTTCGTCGCTGGGGTGTTCGCAAGCGTCTGGGTCGGGATCCAGTTCCCGATCACGCTGGTCCCAGAAGGAGGCAGCTCCTTCCTTCCGAGTATCATCAACGCCAACATCGGGGCGTGGGTGCCGATCGTCATCATCTACGCCTTCATCGCTAGCGTGCTCCCGGTATGGCTGCTCCTTCAGCCACGTGACTACCTCTCCTCGTTCCTCCTGTATGCGGGGGTTGGTGGAACGCTCCTCGCAGTGATCGTCGGGACGATTCTCGGATCGGCCGCCCAACCCCTCCAGATCAATATCGGAGCCTACAATGGCTTCTGGGGGACTGCGGGCCTCCCCCTCTTCCCGCTGCTGTTCGTCACGATCGCCTGTGGGACGATCAGCGGGTTCCACTCGCTGGTCTCATCAGGAACGACGGCGAAACAACTGGATAAGGAAACCGATGCCCGCCTCATCGGGTATGGCGGCATGCTCGGCGAAGGGCTATTGGCGACGACCGCGCTCGCAACGCTCGCCGTCTCCGGATTCGCACAGGGTGGCGGAATCGGCCTCGCGCTCCCGAACTTCGCGACCGGTGGCGGGATCATCCTCACGGCGTTCGGTATCCCACAGAGCTTCGGGGCCCCGTTCATGGCGCTGGTGCTCGTGAGCTTCCTCCTGACGAGTACCGACACGGCCGTTCGCCTAGGCCGGTACATGATGGAGGAGATCGTCGGGACGCCACAGACGAGCCTCGAGGAGACCGCCTCGAACCGGTACGTGGCGGCCGGGATTCAGGGCGTCGGTGGCTACATCCTGGTGGCCTCCGGGACGTGGGGCGACCTCTGGCCGCTCTTCGGCGGCGCCAACCAGCTGCTCGCGGCGCTCGCGCTGCTTACCGCGACGGTCTGGATCGCTAACTGGGACGAATCGAAGCAGCTCATCAGTACCGGCGTGCCGATGGCGATCATGGCGACGATCACCGTCTGTGCGCTCCTCTACCTCTCGCTATACCAGAACCTCTATCAGAAGTTCGTGCTTGGGCAATGGGGCGATGCCGGGGCGACGTTGAACACCCAACTGTCGGTCGCCGTCCAGATCATCCTCGGCCTCGTCCTGATTTACCTGGCGCTCGCGCTGGTCAGGATGGGGTATCGGAACATCAAGGAGGCACGCGCCGGCCACGGTCCGGCCGCAGCCGACGGTGGACGCCCGCGCGACGACTGACGACAGCTGACCGTTTTCCTTTTTTAGTGCTCGACCCCGGCCAGTAGCTGCTGGGTTCGCTCGATATTGGCCGTCGACGCCGGAGATACCTCCACATACGTGACGAAGGCGTCCCCGTGTTGGACGGTCGCGATCGAGACTCGGACCTCCCGCGTCTGACCGTCAGCTGGTGCTGTTGCGGCGTAGGTGACGAGATGGGTTCGATTGCCGAGCATCGTGACCGTCGTGTTGTCGATCTGTTCGCCGATTTCGATGGCACCATACGACGATTGCACCCGACCGGCGAGTGAGCCAGGTTCGATTTCGCTAGCCGGGTTCCGAATGATATCGGCGGATTCCTCGAGGAGGTGGACAGCAGGGACCGTCAGCAACCCGACCGCGATCGGGCCAGCCTCGCTTCCGCGACGATAGGTCCGGACCGGAGATCGGGCCCGAACGTCCTTGCTGGCCTGGAGTTCGACATCACCGGAGATCGAGACGGAGATGGTCGTGTTCACCCAGCTCGCCGATTGGCCCTGCGATTCGAACCCGGTTGCGTCCAAGGTATCCTGAGCGATCGTCGCAGCATCCGCCGACAATTGTACGGGTCCGCCACCACCGCCGCCCCCACAGCCCGCCAGCAGCACCGAAATCGCCACGACCGCAACCATCGGGCGCATAGACCGACGTGCACGGGCTCAACTCAAAGTATCACCGACGGGTTGGTGTCGCGGCCACACAATCGCGCGAACTCAGATCTGGAGGCGTCTGGCGATCAGACCGAGCAGGCCCGGCTCGGACTCGGTTTCGAGGGGTTCCCAGGTCTGGAACGCCTTGCGGACGTCGGCGTTCTTGCTTGCGACCAGCTCTTCTGTCTCCGGGGCGCCGACGACCAAATTGACCTCGTAATGGCCGTAAAACCCGTACTTGAGGAGAGTCCGATCCCGGAAGTTCTGGACGAAGGTTTGGACGCTGTCGGAGATCGACGGCGCGACGATGGCCAGCGTAAAATCCGTGCTGTAGTGTTCCTCGTTAGCGTCGATCCACTCGTCGGCGAGCTCGTGTGCGAACTCGACCAAGTGCTCGAGGTCATCGACGGTGACGGCAGAACGTCGTTGGACGAACAGGTGTTCCGTCGTGGAGTGATTGGCGTAGTTGAGCGACGGATGGAAGAAGTGCTTCTGTGATTCCATCACCATCCGCCCGTAAAGCGTGAACTCCTGGCCTCGGACCCGGTAATCCTTCTCCAGGTCGAAGTTGTGGAGGAGCCGATCGCTCACCCGGTCGACGTACTCGTCCTCCCACTCCGGGATGTCGGCCAACTCGCTCATCGTCGGAGTGTTCTGCGGGTTCGGCTGCTCGCTCGGCGCTTCATACCCGAATTGGGGAATGGTCCCATAAATAGCCATTGTCGGGTGCCAAAGGTATAACTGGGACAACCGCGAATAGATGTGACATAATGGGCGTCAAAGAGAAGGCCGAGGCCTGTGGCCGCTGTGCCATGACCTCCGTGATCGACGTCGCCTCGCAAGACCGGGCTCCGAACAACCCGTTCGACGGTGACCACATCGAGATTCCCGAGGAGAAAATCGCCGCGGTCTCCAAACACGTCATGGCCCTTGGTGTGGTGAAGACCCGCCTCAACGAGTGGGCGACGGCGATCACCTACGGCCGATAACCGACGGATTTCTTCCGCTCGTTCACCCGGCGAGAGGCGACCCCAAACCGAAACCCCGAACTCCACGCTCTCCGTTTTCCGAGTAACGGCCGTGACCTCGACGGCCGAACCTACCCATGGCCGGACGCCGGACCTTCCAAGCGACGTTCGCAGCGGCCGTCACGATCGCGCTCGGAAGCGGCTCGGCTCTCGCCCACGCGGGCGCCCTCGGGGGGTCGCTTCAGTCATCGGCGGTCCCCTCCTGGCTGCTCGTGCTTACTGGGGGGAGCGTAGTCGGCGCGTCATTCCTCTTCGCGACGTTGATGACCGACCACGGGGCGATCAGGGCGATCAACGCCGTCGGCGCCCGACTGCGCCGGCCGAGCTGGGGTGGATGGTTCGTGATCGGGCTCAAAGCCGCCAGCGTCCTCGCCCTGCTCGTGATCCTGGCGAGCGGGATCATCGGCCCCCGTACCCCTACAGCCAACTTCGCCGTCGTCGTGGTCTGGGCGGGCTGGTGGGCGGGCTACACCATGTCGGTCTACCTCATCGCGGACACCTGGCGGCTCCTCAATCCCTGGCGGGCCGTAACTGATCTACTGGCGGTGAGCGACCGGTCAGTCCCGGAGCGCTGGGGCGCGTGGGCGGCGATCATAGGGCTGCTCGGCCTCGTCTGGCTTGAAGTCGTCAGCCCGGTCTCGGAAAATCCGACGCTGCTGGTGGCCGTCATCGCCGCTTATACGCTCGTGACCATCGCCGGCGGCCTCTACTATCTGGACTGGTTCGACCGGGTCGATCCGATCTCGCGGATCTTCCGCTGTTACGGCCTGATGGCCCCGATCCAGCGGACGGGGAACGGCATCGAGTTCCGCCTCCCGTCCGCTGCGTTGACGGATGGCTCGGTCTCGGTCGATTCCAGGTTCGTCATAGCCGTGCTCTGGGTGACGACCTACGACGGCATGGTCTCGACGCCGGCCTGGCGGACGCTCGCGGGGTGGTTCGTCGGCGTCGGTTTTCCCGCCATCGTCGTCTATCTCGTCGCGATCCTCCTCGGGTTCGGGGTCTTCCTGGCCGCCTACCGGCTGGCCGCCGGTTACGCGAGACGGACGGCCGACACGTTCGTCACCAGCCGGTTCATCGGGGAGTGGCTTGCCCCCTCGCTCCTGCCGATCGCTGCCGGGTATCACCTGGCGCACTTCCTCGGCTATCTCATCTCGCTCCTGCCGACGCTCGGAGCGGTCATCACCCATCCGCTCACACGGCCCCCCGTCCTACAGGTGCTCACGATCCCCGGCTGGTTCAGCGGTTTGCAGCTCGCCTTCGTCGTCATCGGCCACCTGTTCGCCGTCTGGGTGGCCCACGCCCGTTCCTTCGAGTTGTTTCCCGGTCGACTCCAGCCCGTCAGGAGCCAGTACCCGTTCATCGTCATCATGATCCTCTACACGATCACGAGCCTCTGGATCGTCTCACGACCCTTCGGGAGCCCACCCTTCGTATGAACTCCACCGTCCCCATCCCCGAGACCGTCGTGCCGGCCGGTGAGACGCCCGCCGCCAGCTGTCCCTACTGCGATCGACCGTTCAAAACCGAACGACAACGCGATCTTCACGTCATCGAACAACATCCCGAGGACGCGTCAGGTGACGAACGCGAGGCCGCCGAGGCGGCCAACGATGCCGAGGTCGACGAGCTCTTTTTCTATCATATGAAGGTGATCGTCGCGATCGGCCTGCTCTACTCTGCGCTCGTCATCGTCTACATGGTCGTACTCGGCGGTTGATTTACCTCCGTCGCCACACTGGATCCGGGTATGGCTGACCGACGGGACGACCTCCTCATGACGCCCGGGCCGACGGCCATCCCGGAATCGGTGCGGTCGGCGATGGCCAAGCCGCCACAGAACCCCGACGTCGACCCCGCCTTCACAGCGTTCTATCGCGATCTCCAAGAGAAGCTCCAGTCCGTCGACCACACCGACCACGACATACACGTCCTCTCCGGGGAGGGAATGCTGGGGCTTGAGGCTAGCCTCGCGTCGATCCTGGAACCCGGCGATCAGGTTCTCTGTCTCGCCAACGGTCGGTACGGCCGGGGATTCGCCGACTTGGTCGATCTCCACGGGGGTGAGCCCGTCCTCGTCGAGGGGCCGTCGGATCAAGGGCTTCCCGTCGACGCCATTGCAGATGTCCTCGAAAACGAGTCGTTCACCGCCGCGACGATGGTCCACTGCGAAACCCCGACGGGGGTATTGAACGACCTCGACGAGATCCTGGATCACCTCCAAACCGCCGGCATTCTGACGGTCGTGGATGCCGTCTCGTCGATCGGCGGTGTCCCCGTCCCGGTCGATCGGATCGATCTCTGTCTGGGCGCCTCCCAGAAGTGTTTCAGTGCTCCGCCGGGCCTGGCAACCCTTGCCGTCAGCGACCGCGCCTGGGACCGCATCGCGGCCGTCGAACAGCGGTCGTTTTACACCAGCCTCGAGCCGTGGCGGACGCTGGACCTCTCTGGCGACGAGGCGGTCCTGCTGCCCTACACCCCGCCGGTCTCGAACCTCTACGCCCTCGACGCCGCCCTCGACCGGCTCCTCGATGAGGGCATGGCTGCGGTGTTTGACCGCCACGAACGGGCGGCCGAACGGTGCCGGTCGATGGGTCGTGCCCTCGACCTCGAGCTCCACCCCTCGAGCGATGCCATCGCCAGCCCGACAGTCACCGCTTTCCGGATCGAAGGCTCGGCGACGGCCCTCCAGCGCCGGCTCGCCGACCGCGGCGTGGTGGTTGCTACCGGCCTCGGCGATCTCGAGGACGACATCCTCCGGGTGGGACACATGGGCCACAACGCAGATATCGAAAAGGTCGAGCGGACGATGGACGCCGTCGCCGAGACGCTCAACTGATCGGGGCCGTCCGATAGGCCTCGTGCCACGGCCGTTCGCGTTCGAACGCCGCACTGGCGGCCAGGACGGTATCGTCCGCGTACTGTCGGCCGACGATCTGCAGGCCCACGGGATGGCCCTCGTCGGTGAACCCGGCGGGGACCGACGCCGCCGGATGCCCGCTCCAGTTAAACGGCCAGGTCAACGCCAGCGGCCAGTCGGTTCCCCGATCAGTCCGGAGGTCGAGGCCGGTCGCCGAGAGCGTCGGCGTCAGGAGCAGGTCGTAGTCGGCGAGGACGTCCTCGACCGCGTCGTAGACCTGCGTCCGTGGAATGCCGGACGCGGCGACATCGGCGAGGGTCTTTCCGTCGGCGACCTCGAGCAGCTCAACCAGGCTATCGGAGAGCTGGTCGCGGTGGTCGTTGAGGTCGACGCCGAAGGCTGCACGCACGACTTCGGCCACGCCCGCCACGCTCGTCGCGAAGGTCGTCTCGATCGCTTGTGAAAGCCGCTCGATCGACAACCCGTGGTCGACGCTCACCGTGTCGACGGTGGCGTCCGCCGCCTCGAACGCCCCGAGGGCCTCCTCGACAACCTCGGTGACGGCCGGCTCGACTGGAAACACCTCGAGTGCCGGGCTGTAGCCGATGTCGAGGTCGTCGACCGGCCGTTCGACCGCGCTACGAAAGTCGATGTCGACGGGCACGCTCGACGGGTCGGCGGGGTGGGGCCCGGCGAGGACTTCCATCAGGAGGGCTGCGTCCTCGACATAACGGGTGAGGGGTCCCGCAACGGAATGGTGGGTCTTCAGACCGAAAGCGTTCGGCCGGGAGTCAATCGGGATCAGGCCAAATGACGGCTTGAGACCGTAAATCCCACACGCGGCGGCGGGAATTCGAATCGATCCACCCGAGTCGCTCCCCGTCGCGGCGGCGGCCATCCCGGCGGCGACGGCCGCCGCACTCCCGCCCGAGGACCCGCCGGCGTTCATGTCGGGGGCGAGCGGCGAGGCCGTCGGTCCGATGAGCTCGTTGTCGGTCGCCCCCTTGTGACCGAATTCCGGAACGTTGGTCTTCCCCAGGAGGACCGCCCCCGCATTCTCGAGTCGTTCGACGCCGACGGTCGTTCGGGGCGCCGGAACCTCGGCGAACAGCTGCGACCCGAAGGTATGGCGGACGCCCTCCTTCATATCGCGGAGGTCCTTGAGCGCCACCGGCAGCCCGGCGAGTGGTCGGTCTCCGTCGATGTCGTCCGAGTCGGCGGTCGCGCGAGCGGTCTCGTCCATGACGGTGATGAACGCGTTGATCTCGCCGTCGAGCCGGTCAATGCGATCGAGATAGGTCTCGGTCACTTCGACCGGAGACAACTCACCGGTATGCATACGCTCGACGAGCTCGGTGGCTGGCCCGTGGGGGTCGAAGCCGGACGTGCTCATGCCCTGAGTGACGACCCGACCCCCATAACGCTTCGCCGGTGACCGACCCGGCCGTCGGACTCATAAGCGCCACCGCCCTTGCCGACACCGGCAATGGACCCCCACCCCCTGCTGGTCGTCGCGCTCGTGGTGATCAGCGGGTGTACCGGGCTGCCGGGCGGGTTCTCCCCGATGGGTCAGGACGAGGCCACCGCATCCCCGACCCCGACCGCAACGCCGTCGCCGACGGCTACGCCACTCCCCCCGAATAACCCCTGGCACGCCGACCCCGTCGTCGTTACGATCAACGCGAGCACGACCGATCGGGATTTTTCCCCCGTCGTCCAAGGAGCGCTCAGTTATTGGACCACGAACGCCGAACGATACACCGACTTCGACGTCGCGTTCATCCTGCGTGAACACCCCAGCCACCCCGATATCGAACTCCGGTTCGTCGACGCCATCCCCGAGTGTGCCGGCTACGACCCCGGGAACACGCTCGGCTGCTCACCCTTGTACACGGAACCGGGCCAGGCCCAATCGCCGAGCGTGATCGAGATCCGCACCGACCTCACAGATAACTCGACGGTCCAAACAATCAAACACGAACTCGGCCACGCCCTCGGAATCCGCCATGGCGAGCCACCGATGCCGCTAATGGCCTCCGTGAACGACCGCGCCACCCTCCTCCCGGTCACGAACGCCTCCGACCGGCCGCTTCCCTACCGGGATCACTCGCTCTCAGTCCACGTCCAACACGATCGCGGGATCGACGCCGCCATCGTGGACCGCGAACTCTCGATCGTCCTCGACTATTACGAATCCGGCGCGGACAGCTGGCTGAACGCCACCCCGACGTTCACCCGGACCGAAAACCGGTCGGACGCCGAGATCGTCCTCCGGATTACCACCTCCCCAGAGTGCGGCTTTTCGGATGGTGGCGTCTGTCTCGACTCGCTCCTCGGCGAACAGCTCGATAGTGATCCGGCCTACGAGTACTATTCCAAGTCCACGGTCGTCGTCGCCAACGTCGATCCCGACCACCTCGCCTGGTTCATCGGCTACGGGTTCGGGTTCGCCCTCGGGGCCGAGAACGCGACCGATCTCCCGCCTCCGTTACAGGATCAGGCGAACAAGCGCGTCGACTGGTGGGAGTAACGCGGAAGCCTATAGGCTGGCTCCGCGATGACTGAGCCAGCGAATGGCCTCGAACCATCTCTTCTACAAATGGGGTCGTGGCATCGACCCCGCCCTCCCCCGGATCGAGCGGGCCGAGGACGAGTTCCTCGTCACCGCCGAGGGGGACCGCCTCATCGACGCAGCGGCCGGGGCGGCCGTCGTCAACCTCGGCCACTCCCCCGACGGCCTCGACGAGGTCATCACGACCCAGCTCGATCTGGTGGCCTACCTCAGCCTCTCGCATTTCACGACCGACGCCGTCGAAGGGCTGGCCGACCGGGTGGCCGCCCACACGCCGAACGGCCTCGATCACGTCTTCCCGGTCACCTCGGGGAGCGAGGCGGTCGAGACGGCCATCAAGCTGGCCCGTGACTTTCACCGCCAGCAGGGAAACGAGGCGAAATCGGTCGTGATCGGCCGGGAGCGGTCCTACCACGGGGCGACCCTCGGCGCCCTCGCGGCCGGCGGCCACCGGGCCCGACGCGCCCCCTACGAACCGCTGCTCGCAGACTGGCCGACCATCGGCCCGGCCTACCCCTACCGGTGGTCCTATTCCGGAACGCCTCAAGAGCAGGCCCGGGCGGCGGCAGGCGAACTCGAGGCCACCATCCGCGAGACTGGCCCGGGCCGAGTCGCCGCCTTCATCGCCGAGCCGGTAGGTGGCGCGTCCATTCCCGCCACCTGCCCCCACCCGGCCTACTACCACCAAATTCGCCGCATCTGCGACGAGTACGACGTCCTGTTCATCGCCGACGAAGTCATGACTGGCTTCGGCCGGACGGGCCCCCTATTTGCCGTCGACCGCTTCGATGTCGTCCCCGACATCCTCGCCATCGGCAAGGGGCTGTCCGGCGGATATACCCCGATCGGTGCTGCGGTCGTCCACCGAGAGATCGCGCGATCCTATCGAGGGGACGACGCGAGATTTCTTCATGGACACACCTTCGGCGGCAACCCGCTGTCGGCGGCGATCGCGAACGAAGTGGTGGACCGGTACACCCCGGCCGTGCTCGAGACGGGGCGACAACGCGGCCAGCGGATCGCCGACGGCCTCGAGTCGCTCGCCGACCATCCAAACGTCGGCGAGCTGCGACACGTCGGCGTGATGCTCGGTATCGAGCTCGTTCGCGACCGCGAGTCCAAGGCGCCGTTCGACCCCGATCACCAGGTGGCCAACCGCCTCTACGAGGCACTACTCGACCGGGGCGTCTACACCTATCCAGGGGCCGGCAGTGTCGATGGTGAAGCTGGCGATCATCTCATGCTCGCCCCACCACTGACGGTCGGCGAGGCCTCGGCCGATCGGATCGCCGAGGAGACGGTCGAGGCGGTTCGGACGGTAATGGACGACCCGACGGGTTGACGTTTGTTACCGGAAAACGTGTAATCCCGGCCCTCGGACCCGAATCCAGCAATGAGCTTCGCCGACCGAACGATTGCCGACTTTCTCGACATGGTGGCGCGAGGCGATTCGACACCCGGCGGTGGGGCGGTCGCCGCCGTTACCGGGGCAGCCGGGGCGGCACTCGGCGAGATGGTGTGTCGGCTTACCATCGAGAACCGAGCCGGAGACTCCACAGGAACCCGTATCGCCGACGTTCGATCGGAACTTTCGGACAAACGGGCCACACTGTTGCAGCTGGCCGATGAAGATTCCGCGGCGGTTCGAGCGGTGTTGGGCGGCCATCAAGGGTCGGATTGGGATCGGGATAACTCGCCACAACGTCGGATCGTAGAGGTGCCCCTCGAAACGGCGGTGGAGAGTTTAGCCGTTCTGGAGCGGTGTGTGACGGTTGCGGAACAGGGTTACGCGCCGGCGATTGGAGATGCCGGTGCGGGAGCCGTACTTGCTCATGCGTGTTGTCGGGTCTCTATCCAGAATGTCCGAATCAACCTCGAGCATGACGAGGGGCTATTCGATGACGTCGAGGTGAGGGCTGAACTCGACAACATGGAGAACGCGGCTGAGAGGGCGGTAGCGTCGGTTCAGGTGGTTGTAACGGAACGAACCTAGGCAAACCCACCGGTGGTCCGCCGGATGGCCCTCCCGTTCCGGGAACCAATACCGACACGTATTCGACCATGATTAAATTGCGTTTTTGTTTACTGAATTACTTTTATAAAGACTGTTTTATTTTTGTATTTTCAATAGTTCTTTTTGTTTTATTTTCTTTACAATCATAAGATCATTATTTTTGTTGCCTTTTTATTACAATTTATTATTTCCGTTGGATTATAACCCTTAAAGACGGCACGATGACGGGATAATCCCGATCCTGGCGATATTCGCTGAAGGCCCTTCCAACCGTCAATCTCTGGGAGCGGTGTTCCCAGTGGAAGCCGGCCACCGGTCGGTCGGAAGTGTCGGACTCTGCCGAACGCTGCGGTGGGTCGAGGCTGTCAAATATCGCCACCGGTCCCGGCTGGCGAATGCCAACGAGCGTCACGCTGTCGGCATCATGTCCCTCAGTCAGAATCGGGTATCGAAGTTCGAGAGCGTCACGTCAGAATCACAGACTACACACCCTTCGAGGAGGAGAAATCGCTGCATCCCGGAATCAACCACGATCTCCTGGCCACATCCGGGACAGCTGAAGACACGTTTCTCTTGTACCGGCATTCGTACGGTGTGCTCGAATGATTGACAATTGACCGCGAAAGGTTTACCTCCTTTATTTACTGGGAGTTCTTGTGAACCCCGGATCGAAGCCCTTGGACACCGCGTGCAGCTCCCGAAAACCGCCGACTGCGGACCGAAACGGTTTCGTGTTAGTGATTGTTATTCAATGCATGGTCTATAGCGACATCGAGACCGCGGATAGGGACACGCTTCGCCAGGTCCAGTCCGACCGACTGCGTGAAACGGTTCAGCGGGCCTACAACAACGTCCCGTTTTACGAGCGCATGCTGGATCGGGCCGGGATCGCCCCGTCGGATATCCAGGAAATCGACGATATCGATAAGCTCCCGCTTACCACCAAGGAGGACTTCCGGGACGAATACCCCGACGGCTTGTTCGCGGTCGATTGGGACGACGTCAGGCGGATCCACGCCTCCTCTGGAACCACCGGCAAACCGAAGGTCGTCTCCTACACCGAGAAGGATCTCGAGGTCTGGGCCGAGGCCATGGCGCGCTCGCTCTACGCCGGCGGCGTGGGTCCGGGGGAAGTCGTGCAAAACGCCTACGGCTATGGCCTGTTCACCGGTGGGCTGGGGTTTCACGACGGTATCGAGGAGCTCGGCGCCGCCGTCATCCCGACCGGTGGCGGGGGGACCGCCCAGCAGGTTCAGCTCATGCAGGATCTCGAGAGCGATGTCCTCGCGTGTACGCCATCGTACTGCCTGTACCTCGCGGAGTGGGCCCAAAACCAAGGTATCCACATCCGCGAGCTCCCCCTCTCGACCGTCGTCATCGGCGCCGAACCGTTCACCGACCCGATGCGTGACGAAATCGAACGGGAACTCGGCGTAACCGCTGTCGACGTCTACGGGCTTTCAGAGATCATCGGTCCCGGCGTCTCGATCGAGTGTGCGGAGGTCCAGGAAGGGCTCCACCTCTGGGAGGACCTGTTCTACCCCGAGATCATCGACCCGGAAACGGATGAGGTCCTCCCGCCCGGCGAGGAGGGCGAACTGGTCCTGACAACGCTGACCAAGGAGGCGCTTCCAGTCCTCAGGTATCGAACGGGCGATATGACCTCGTTGCGCTATGGTCGATGCGGGTGTGGGCGCACGGCAGTCCGTATGGATAACATCACTGGCCGAACCGACGACCTGCTCATCGTCCGCGGCGTGAACGTCTATCCCAGTCAGATCGAGGAGGTCATGGTCGAGTTCGGTGATGTCGCCCCCCATTACCGGATCGACCTCTATCGGCAGGACAACCTGGATAACATGGAGATCACGGTTGAACGGCACGAAGACTACACCGGCGACCACGAGGATCTGGAGGAAAAGATCGACGCGAAGCTCCAGGACGTCCTGGGAGTCACTGTCGATGAACTCGAGGTGGTCGGGCCGGGCGTGATCGACCGTACCGAGATCGGGAAGGTCAAACGCGTGTATGACCACCGCGGCGACTAGGTGGATGCTGTTGGGATCGAAGGCGATCGATAGTTGCCGATCGTCAGAAGCCGAACGGGGTGTTGGTCGGTTCGGGAGTCACTCGCTGATGATCGGGTAGAACAGCTTCCGTTGAGCGGCGCGGAGGTGCTCCGAGAAGGTGGAAGTACTGATGCCGAGGGCCTCGGCGACCTCACCAGCGTTCGCCCCTTTTCCGTGCTCGAAGAAATCCATCTCTTGGGCGATCTCAAGGACCTCCCGCTGGCGGTCGGTGAGCTCGCTCCGATCGAGCAGGACGTAGTCCTGCTCGTCGTCCTCCCCGTCGGAGCGGAGAAGCCGTTTCACCGTCACGTTTGACCACCGGTCGGTGAGATCGGTCAGGACCGCCTGAAGCTGCTCCATGTCAGCCGCATGGAACACGACTACGATCGTCCCCCGTCTCGCTTGGATATCGATGATCGGGCAATCGTGGTCCTCGATACAGTTACAGAGGCACTGCGTCCCGGGGTCCCGGGTGAACCGAAAGGCCTGGCCGGATCGATACGTGAACACCTCCTCGAAATCCGGCCCGCTGCCGTTGGGGTCGACGGCTCTGCCGCTATCCTTAGTATCCAGGATGAACTCCTCGGTGATTCCGTCCTCACCATCGCCGCCGACCTTCGAGATGCAGGTGGTTCTGGTATCGGTAATCTCGGACACCTCGGCGACAGGGCACCCGGTGGGGGAATGGATATGGACTTCCGCGCGAACGCCCCCCGTCATTGTTAATAATCATATATCTCTGAAGACATAAGGAGATATCCCCGAATATGTTGGGGTAGTATATATGACCCGGCCCATCGGGATATTCGAGATAAGTCGGCGATAATATTCGATAGTCACCGATATCAATCCGATAGCCGTATTTGTTCCTTGTTATGGTGAAATTCTCGTGTATTGTAACCCCCCTATATTATTTACCTCCGGTTCGAGGGTGCACACATGCGTTTCGATGACCGAAAAGCAATCGTGACCGGGGCGGCCCGAGGCATCGGCCGGTCTCTCGCCCTGGCATTAGCAGACCAGGGTGCCGACGTGGCCATCGCGGATATCGACGTGGAGGGTGCACAGGAAGTAGCGGCCGAGGTCGAAGACCGCGGTCAGACCGGCGTCGCGATCGAAACGGACGTGACGGATTACGACTCCGCCATGACCATGGGGGAGCGGGCGGTCGAGGCGTTGGGCACGGTCGACACCCTCGTGAACAACGCCGGGTACTGGACGGTCAAACCCTTCACCGACACCGAGCCGGACGAATGGGAACGTGACATCGGGATCTGCTTCGAGGGCAGCCTCAACTGCACCAAGGCCGTCATCGATCACATGATCGAAGAGAAATACGGTCGGGTCCTGAACATCGTCTCCGACGCCGGGCGGATCGGGGAACCCCATCTGGCGGTCTACTCGGGGGCGAAGGCGGGCGTGATCGGGTTCGGCAAGGCGTTGGCAAAGGAAGTGGCCCGGTACAATATCACGGTCAACAACCTGGCGCTCGGCGTCACCGATACGCCGGGCGCCTCGGATTTCATCGAGTCGTTCGGTCGGGACGGGCTCGAACGCCAGTACCCCGTCGGCCGGCTCGGCCGTCCCGACGACGCGGTGGTTGGCGCGCTGTTCTTCCTCCAGGACGACGCCGAGTTCGTCACCGGGCAGACGCTGAGTGCGAGCGGCGGGTACACGACGATCTGAGGACCGCCGGCGTGTCGATTGTACGGTGTCGGAAAGTCAGTCCACGAAGCCGTCTAACGCCTCGATGACCAGCTCCGAGATGTCCCGCACCGTGAACGACTCCTCGAGGTCGTTGGTCTTCCGAGCCTCCTCGAAGGTCGACGCGCAGAAAGGGCAGGCCACAGCCAGCACGTCGACCTTCTCGGCCATGGCCAGTTCGACCACTGGTTGGCTGGGCCGCTCCTCGACGTAGGGATCCTCGTACCACATCCGGCCGCCACCTCCGCCACAGCACAATGCCTGAGATTCGATGTCGACGAACTCATAGCCCGGCAACCACTCCAGGAGTTCTCGGGGCTCGGCGGTGACGTCGTTATGGGTTCCGAGATAGCAGGAATCGTGGTACGTGACCCGACGGACATCGCCGGGGTCGTCGTCGAAGGCCTCGGGATCGAGGCATTCGACCAGAAACTGCGTGTAGTGGATCGGATCGAGGTCGACCCCGTAGTCCAGGTATTCGGTCTTGAACGAGTGGTAACTGTGGGGGTCGGCCGTGACGAGCGTCTCATAGTCCACCGCCGTCAAGGCCTCCGCGTTTCGGTCGACCTGCTCCTCGAACAAGCCTTCCTCCCCGAGCGCTCGCTGGTGGTTGCCGGCACAACTCTCGGCAGTGCCGAGGATACCCCAGTCGAGATCCATCGCGTCGAACGTCCGGGCGAGCGATTCAGCGATCACCTGGTTCCGTTCGTCGTAACTCGCCTCACAGCCGACGAAGAGCAGGACATCCACGGACTCCCCGGGTTCGACGATCCGGACGTCGACATCGACCTCCCGCGTCCAGGCCGCCCGACGTTTCTCCGGCTGCCCCCCGGGATTGCCGTAAAGGAAGGTGTTCTCGAGGACTTCCTGGATGCTCGACGGGACCACGCCGTCACGGGATTCAATGATCTCCCGCTTTCCCTCGATGAGCCCCTCGTACATGGTCGTGAGCTCGTCCGTGCAGGGTCGGAAACAGTTGCCGCACGCGGCGCAGGAAAACAGGATATCGGAAACCCGCCGGGAGTGGTCGATCGGGCTGTCTGCGTCGGTAGTCAACTCCCGGGAAATAATGGCCCGACCTTTGGCCGAGAAGGTCTCGACATCGTCGTAGACGGTCCGATTGATCGGGCAGTAGCCCTTGCAGATGTGATGGGATTCACATCGGTCCTGGATGAACACGTCCGTCGACTCGGTGTGATTGACGCGCAGGTCAGGCTGGGTGATCGAACGGGCCTGGTTGTCGAGATCCGCCGGCAAGTGCCAGACGTCCGTCGCGTCGATGAGGGCGACGTTATCACGGCCTTCGAGATTGGACTGGGCCAGGCTGTCGCGATTGACCGGCGTGTAACCCGACGCCTCGAGGATCCGTCGGGCGGTCTCGGTGGCGTCGACGGATTTCACCCGGACGACGATCGCCGGGAGGCCCGCTTCGTCGCTGTGCGGGTCGCGATATTCGTCGAACCACTTCTCAATCGAGTAGACGAACCGGTCCTCCAGTTCGGTCATCACCCGGACATCGGCCCCGAGTTCAGCCTCCAGCTGGGTGCGAACATCCGAAACGTCGGCCGTTGTGGTTGTCTCGGTCATGGCCCGGTTACCTCCGATAATACACGTTGGGCTCGGTTCCCCGCTCCGGGTGTAACGGAACCACGTCCTCGTTCGCCACCATCCGCGACACCTCGCTTTCGGGGTCGTCGAGGTCGCCGAAGTGCTTGGCGTCGCCGATGCACGAGTTCACGCAGTGAGGCGTCGCCTCGGGGTCGACGCCGGGTTCGTAGCCCGCCTCGGTCGCCTCCTTGACCCGATCGTAACAGAAGTCGCATTTCGTGACCGTCCCCAACCGGTTTTCCTCCTTCATTCGACGTTCGAACGGATCGTTGTCATCGAACTCCGTGTCCGTGTCGAGGTAGGTCCGGGAACCGTACGGGCAGGAGACGACGCAGGACTTGCAGCCCGTACAGACCTCCGGATCGATCGTCACGACACCTTCCTCGGTCTTCCAGGTCGCGTCGGCCGGACAGGAACTGACGCATTTCGGCTGATCACACTGGTTGCAATGGGCCGGGAGGAAGGTTCGGTTGACGCTCGGGTACTCACCGGTCTCGTAATCGACGACCCGTGTCCGGAAGACGTCATCGGATACCTTGTTGTTCACCTTGCACGATATCGTGCATGTCTGGCACCCGATGCACGTCTCGACGTCGATGACCATTCCCCATTGGACCATGCTATCAACTCACGATCCCGGCGTGTTAGACATAGTGTGTCGATGTTCGCGCATAACGATTCGGCTGCCTATGATCGGGTTTTATACGGGGGGTCCCGGCGGTCGATCAGACCTTGACGCCCAGGTGACGATCCCTGACCTCCTCGTCGGCGCGCAGGTCCGTCGTGGTTCCGCTCCAGACGATCCGCCCCCGGTCCATAATATAGATGCGATCGGCCACGTTCATTGCCATTTCCACGTTCTGTTCGACCAAGAGGATCGTGAGCCCCTCCTCGTTGAGGTCCTCGATGAGTCCCTCGACCCGCTCGATTATGAGCGGCGCCAACCCCTCAGTCGGCTCGTCCAACATCAGTAAATCGGCACCGGATACGAGGGCGCGGCCGATCGCGAGCATCTGTTGTTCGCCGCCGCTGAGATTGGAGCCCAGGCTTTGGCGGTTCTCATCGAGGTTCTCGAACATCTCCAGGACGGTCTCGATGTCGATCCGAAAGCCCCCGTCCGACCCCCCGAACTGGCTGATCCGGAGGTTCTCCTCGACGGTCAGCTCTCGAAAGATCCGCCGGTTTTCGGGGACGATCGCGACGCCCTTCGCGACCGTCAAGTTCGGCGCCAAGCCGGTGACATCCTCGCCTGCCAGACGGATACTCCCGCCGATGACGGTAACGTTCCCGAGAATGCTCTGCAGCGTCGTCGTCTTCCCGGCGCCGTTCCGCCCCACGACCGCGACGATCTCACCCTCACCGACGGCCATCGTTATCCCTTGAAGGGCCATCGTTTCGCCGTAGGCCGCCTCGAGGTTCTGCAGCTCCAGAAGGGGCTCGTCGACCGGGGATGAATGATCAGTGCGGGTGGGGGTCCCCTGGGTCATGCGTGCCCTCCAAGATAGGCCTGCTGAACCGCGTCGTCTTCGGAGATTTCCTGTGGCGTCCCGTCGGCGATGATCTGCCCTTGGTGGAGGACAGTAATCGTATCAGAGTATTCCATCACCAGGTCGATATCGTGTTCCACGAGCACGAGCGTCTTCTCCGCAAGAACGTCGTCGATGAGTTCCATCGCGGTTCCCGTTTCCTCGCCGCTCATCCCTGCGGTGGGTTCGTCGAGGAGGACGATTTCGGGATCGGTCGCGAGGACGAGACCCATCTCAAGTCGCCGCTGATCCCCGTACGCCAGCGTAGCGGCGTGTTCGTCCGCTCGATCCGTCAAGTCGATTCGTTCCAAGATCTGATCGGTGTGCTCGTTGATCTCGGCGAAGGCTGTCGTGGATCTGAAGAACACCGAGCTGGCTCCGATGTCGCCGTAGCGGACTGCCTGGGCCGCCAGCCTGACGTTCTCCCGAACGGTCAAGCCGGGGAAGACGTTCGTGATCTGGAACGATCGGGCGATCCCCTGCAGGATCCGTTCGTGGGGGGAGAGGCCGGTCAGGTCCCGGTCGTTCAACGTAACGGACCCGCGGGTGGGCTGCATCGATCCCGTGATCAGGTTGAACAGCGTGGTCTTGCCCGCGCCGTTCGGGCCGATCACGCTCTTGAATTCCCCCTGTCGGACACGTAAATCGACGGAGTCGACCGCCACGAGGTCACCGAAGTGCTTGGTCAAATCGCTGGTCTCCAAGACGACCGACCCGGGTGTCAGGTTACCGCCCTTCGTAGTGGTGGCTGGCATTCAGTCGTCACCCCCCGGGTGTTTCGCCGAGAACTCGGCGTCGGGCTCGCCACCGGTCCCTCGCCGAGCGTCGGCGAACTCCACGATCGTGTGTGGGAGCGAGATCAGGCCCCGCGGCAGGAAGATCACGAACAACACGAACACGATGCCGAGGATCATCCGCCACTGGTCGACGTACGAGGAGAGCACGTCCTTGAACCCGATGAAGACTCCGGCCCCGATCATCGGCCCGTAGAGGGTGCCCATTCCGCCGAGGATGGTCATGACGATGACCTCGCCGGAGCGGAGCCAATGGAGGAAGGCGGGGGCGACGTATCCGTTGTGGATGGCGAACAGGGCACCCGCGAGCCCGCCGAGGCCGCCGCTGATAACGAAGGCTCGGCGTTTGTGGGTCGTGACGTGATACCCGATGAACTCCGACCGTTCCTCGTTTTCACGGATCGATTTCAGGACCGTCCCGAACGGCGCCCGCATGAGCTGCTGGGCGATGAGGTAGGCCCCGACGATGACGGCCAGAAGGAAGTAGTAGAACAGGAGGTCACCGGTGAACAGGAAGGGTTCGATCCCCACGGCGATCTCGTCGAAGGTCACCCCGATCCCGCCGAGACCGTAGATGGCGGTCGCACCGAACAGCCCGTCGCTCCCGCCCACCCACTCGAGTTTGAACACCAGGTTGTAGATGAACTGGGCGAACGCCAGCGTGATCATCGCGAAGTACACGCCCGAAACCCTGATCGAGAGGTAACCCACGATCCATGCAAGTGCCGCGCTCGCGAGGATCGCCAGCCCGATCGCGACGAAGGCGGAGTGGCTGAGCTCGAGAAGCGTCAGGACCGCGGCATAGGCTCCGAGACCGTAGAACATCGCGTGACCGAGGGACACCAGTCCGGTATAGCCCATGACGAAATCCAGGCTCAACGCGAACAACGCCCAGATGAGGATCTCGATCATGAGCGTGACGACATACGTC
>Ga0207797_1001150_pt1 | contig 19569 bp, 16 predicted proteins | sample PRCRCaboRojoPR_6_FD_187275 | JGI IMG/M metagenome (GOLD analysis project Ga0207797, IMG submission 187275) | Marine sediment microbial community from Cabo Rojo, Puerto Rico - PR CR 10% Liquid 1 (SPAdes) | ecosystem: Environmental > Aquatic > Marine > Coastal > Sediment | place: Cabo Rojo, Puerto...
CCCGCCGTTCTTCCTCGGCCCCTCCGAGGCGGACCTCCTCGCCCACGCGACGCGCGTCGGTGAGGCGGTCTCGGTGCCGGTGATGGTCCAGTACGCGCCCGAACAGACCGGCGTCACCATCGACCCCGGGCGGCTCGCCGCGCTCGCTGCCGACGTCGGGACCGTCCGTGCCGTCAAGGTCGAGAGCCAGCCGCCGGGACCGTACGTCTCGCGGCTCCTCGACGCGGCGGCCGAGGCCGGCGCCGACGTCGACGCGCTCGTCGGCTACGCCGGCCTGCAGATGATCGAGGCGATGGACCGCGGCGCCGTCGGCGTGATCCCCGGCGCCGCCCTCTCGCCCGTCTACCGGGAGATCTACGAGGCCCACCGCGAGGGTCGCCGCGAGGAGGCGGTCGCCCGTCACGCCGAACTGGTGCCGCTGCTGTCGTTCGCCGTCCAGGGAATCGAGCAGTTCATCCACTACGAGAAGCGGCTGCTCGTCGACCGGGGCCTGATCGACTCGCCGCGGTGTCGCGCACCCGCCTTCGAGCCCGACGACGCCTTCGACCGACGCTTCCGCGAGTGTTACGCTGCCGTCGTCGACTCGCTGCCGGACGTCGGCCCGTCGTCCCCGGACTGACGGTCGGCTCGTCCGGCGCCCGAGGGTCGCTTCTCCCGCCGGGCGAGTACCCTCCGCCACTGGCATGCTTGACGGCACGTCCACGTTCGACGGCACGTCCACGCTCGACGGCACGTCCACGCGTGGACCGCGCTGGATTCCGAGGGCCCGTGAGTCGTCGATTCGCTCGTCGGTGTCGGCGTCGGATCGGAGCCGGGAGACCGGCGGACGAACACCTGCCCGCGCCGGGGCAACGGCGCCCCCACCGGCGACGCGAGAGCGTCGGTCGACGATCCGGTATCACCGGATCGCGACGGTTCGGCCAGTCGACGGGTCAGCGGTGGACGGATCACCGCTCGACCCCGCGGGACCCGAGCGGACCGAACGGAAGTACTTTGGTAACGTGACGCAAGGGGGCGGGCTCGCGCGTCCCGTCGCGACGTCCGTTACGACCGTACCCGTGTAAACGAGCGGCCCGGTACGTGGCGGTGTCACCGGCGGAACGTGGGTCGTCCGGCCATACCGGACGGCGGGGCGCTGGACCGTCGTCGGAAGCAGGCTCGTGCTCACCGATCGTCCCGGCTCTCCCGTCGATCGGTGCCGGAACGAGCCGTCAACGCATCCGCTCGTGAGTCAGCGGTGCCCCGGCGAGCACCCAAACGCTTAAGCTACTATCACCGGAACCCCCGATCGGTAGACAGCTGTCGACAATCACGCAATCATGAAAGCGATAGTGCAAACTGGCCCCGAGGCAGTCGAGGTGCAGGACCGACCGCGGCCGACGCCGGACGACGGCGAGGTCCTCGTACGGGTCCACACGGCCGGGCTCTGTGGAAGCGACGCGCACGCCTACAGGTACGAGGGGGGCTACGAGTGGATCCAGTTGCCCCGGATCATGGGTCACGAGTACTCCGGCGAGGTCGTCGAGGTCGGCGCGGACGTCGCCGACTTCGAGCCGGGCGAGAAGGTCGTCGAGGAGCCGATCCACGACTGCGGCACGTGCTTCCAGTGCAAGAACGGCCAGCCGAACGTCTGTCAGAACTTCTCTATCACCGGGATGCACTGCGACGGGGCCTACACGGAGTACACCCTCGTCGACCCCCGGCACCTCCACCGCATCCCGGACGACGTCGACCTCCGGGACGCCGCGATCACCGAGCCGACGAGCATCGCGACGCGCGCCGTCCTGACGCGGTCGAGCGTCGCGCCGGGCGACGACGTCCTCGTCGAGGGGCCCGGCCCGATCGGCGTGCTGACGGCCGCCGTCGCGACTGCCACCGGCGCCAACGTCCTCGTGTCGGGCCTCTCGAAGGACGGACTCGCCCGGTTCCCGATCCTCGAGCGGATGGGGATCGAGACGGTCGACGTCGAGCGCGAGGACCTCGACGACCGGGCGGCCGCGTTCACAGACGGCGTCGGGTTCGACACGGTGTTCGACACGACCGGGCACGAGAGCGGGGTCGAGATCGCCGTCGAACAGGTCCGGAAGGGCGGCGAGGTCGTCTCGGTCGGCCTCCCGGGGGATCCGAGCGAGGTGTTCATGACCCCGGTCGTCAGGGGCGAGATCGACCTGAACACGTCGTACGGATCGACGTGGACGAACTTCGAGCAGGCCCTCCGGCTCATGGAGAACGGGGCGATCGAGGCCGACCGCATCGTCGACACCTCCTACTCCGTCGAGGACCCGACGGCCGCGTTCGAGGCGTTCCTCGGCTCCGAGACGCTCAAGCCGGTCTTCACCTTCGACGACTGACGACCTGCCGGGTTGTCCCGACCGCGTGCTCGGGTCGACTGGGGTCGGCCCACGTCGCCGGGCAGCACGGGAGAGCCAGCGGGAGCGCCGTCCGGGATCCACCGTCGAGTCGGCCGAAGGGTCCGGTTCGTCGGGCGATACACGTTTGGTCCGGGGGTCCGAACGGCGGGGCATGCAACGCGACGTCGAGATCACCGACTTCGAGACCTACGTCGTGGCGAACCCCTGGAAGCCGTGGGTGTTCGTCCGCCTCGAAACCGACGCCGGCGTCCACGGGATCGCGGAAGCGACGGTCCTCGGCAAGCCGCGGACCGTGACGACCGCCATCGACGAGATGAGCCGGTACTTCGTCGGGCAGAACCCGTTCGACACGGAGCGGCTCTCGCTGGAGATGTACCGTGACGAGGCGTACTCCGACAACGTGGTCAACACGACGGTCATCAGCGCGATCGACGTCGCGTGCTGGGACATCAAGGGAAAGTTGCTGGATCGGCCCCTCTACGACCTCCTCGGGGGGAACGTCCAGGGAGACACGCTCCGGGCGTACGCGAACGGGTGGTACACGGAGGCCGACGGCGACCCGGATCGGTTTGCCGACGCCGCGGTGCGCGTCGTCGAGGACGGCTACGACGCCCTGAAGTTCGACCCGTTCGGGGACGCGTGGGAACGCATGACCAGAGCGGAGCTCAACCACGCCGTGGAGATCGTCCGCTCGGTCCGTGAGGCGGTGGGTCCGGACGTCGACCTGCTCGTCGAGGGACACGGGCGCTTCACGCCCGGGATGGCCGTCACAGTCGCCGAGGAGCTCGACCCGTACGGCCCGACCTGGTTCGAGGAGCCGACGCACCACGACAGCGTCGAGGGCCTGCGGCGGGTCGCGGCGAAGTCGTCGATCCCCATCGCGACGGGCGAACGACGGATGTCGAAGTACCCGTTCCGCGACCTCCTGGCGGAGACCGAGGTCGACGTCCTCCAGCCCGACCTGATAAACACCGGCGGCGTGACGGAAGGGAAGAAGATCGCGGCGATGGCCGAGGCCGAACACGTGAGCTTCGCACCGCACAACCCACAGGGCCCGGTTGCGACGGCCGTCTGTGCACACGTCGACGCGAGCGTGCCGAACTTCGCGATCCAGGAGGTGTTCGGGGAGTACGACGTCGAGTGGGCCGCGGAGCTACTCGACGACCCCGTCCGGATCGAGGACGGCCGGCTCGTGGTTCCCGACGGGCCGGGGCTCGGCGTCGATCTGAACCTGGACGTCGTGCGCGACCACGAGTACGCCGCCGAGGACGACTCGGTTGGTCACCTCAACCTCTTCGAGGAGGGCTGGGAGTCGAGGTCCCCCGGCGACTCGTAGCCGGCACGCGAAGCCGAGACCGTCGGGCGCTATCGGCGCGACCGGCCATCCCCGGGAGAGTGCATCGCGGGACGGAGCGACGGGCGACCCGGCAGGTGCGGCCTCAGACTTCCACCTCGTCGGCCGCCTCGCTCTCGCTCGTCTCCGTCCCCGTCATGACGCGGCCCTTGATCAGCCGCTCGGTGTCGCTCTCGAAGAGGTAGACGTGCTCCGGGGCGATGGTGAACTGGACGGAGCCGCCCTCGTCGATCCGGTGGAACTGGGTCACCGTCGCGGTCAGGTCGCCGCTGGCCGTCTCGGCGTGGACGATGGCGTCGGTCCCGAGCGGCTCGATGACGCGGACGCTGCTGTCGATCGTCGGCGCCCCCGGCGAGTGTCGGCCCGCGGTCTTCCGCTCGAGGTCCTGTGGCCGGAAGCCGACCGTGACGTCGGTGACGTCGACCTCGGGGGGCAGGAGCGCCGCGGGCATCTCGAAGGCACCGTCACCGTCGTCCAGTTCGACCCGGTAGCCGTCGCCCTCGGCGGTCATCGTCCCCTCGAAGACGTTCATGTCCGGACTGCCGACGAACTGCGCGACGAAGAGGTTGACGGGCTCGTTGAACACCTCCGCGGGCGTCCCGAGCTGCTGGAGCCGGCCGTCGCGGAGGACGGCGATCTTGTCGCCGATCGTCATCGCCTCCTCCTGGTTGTGGGTGACGTACGCGGACGTGATCCCCATCTGCGACTGGAGCTCGTCGATCTCGGTCCGCATCGTCTTCCGGAGCTTCGCGTCGAGGTTCGCGAGCGGCTCGTCGAACAGGAACAGCCGGGGCTCCCGGACGATCGCCCGTCCGAGCGCGACCCGCTGTTTTTGCCCCCCGGAGAGTTCGGCCGGCTGCTTCGCCAGGAGTTCGTCGATCTCGAGCATTCGCGCGACCTCCTCGACCTTCGCCTCGACCTCCTCGTCCGAGAGGTCGTTGTCCTCGCGGCGGAGCCCGAAGCCGAGGTTCCGCCGGACGGTCATGTGCGGGTAGAGCGCGAAGTCCTGGAACACCATCGCGACGTCGCGGTTCCGGGCTTCGACCTCGTTGACCTCGATCCCGTCGAACGCGATCGTCCCCTCCGTCGGCTGCTCTAACCCGCCGATCATCCGGAGGGTCGTCGTCTTGCCACACCCGCTCGGCCCGAGCAGGACGAGGAACTCCCCGTCGTCGATCTCCAGCGACAGGTCGTTGACGGCGACGATCTCGCCGCCCGGACTGTCGAACCGCTTCGTGACGTTACTGAGCTCCAGCCGGGTCATGTGGGTGAGCCGTTCCAACTACGGCGTATTAAGCGTACTGTCCACCCCGGACGACGGTCTCCGGGACGTCCGACTCTGTGGGCGTCGAGGGTGAATCGCGGGGAACTCGACGACTGAAGACGGCCGCGACGTCGAGGATCACGAGCGGACGCGACGACCCGGAGACGGTCCGGAGCACGACGACGCGACGACCCGGAGACGCCCGGGATCCGTCGCGGGGCGGATCGGCCTCAGCCCTTGATCGCGCCGCCGGTCAGCCCCTGGACGAAGTAGCGCTGGATGTACGCCAGGCCGACCAGCACCGGGAGCGAGACGAGGATCGACGCCGCGGCGACGACGTTCCACTGGGTGTTGAACCCCTGGACGAACGTCAACAGGCCCGGCGGGACGGTGTACTTCTCGTTGTTGAGGAGCGTGAGCGCGAAGACCAGCTCGTTCCACGCGAGCAGGAACGCGAAGATGAACGACGCGATCAGCGAGTTGCGGGCCATCGGGACGACGACGTACCGGAACGTCTCGTAGGGGCTACACTGGTCCATCCGCGACGCCTCCACGATCGACGTCGGGAAGTCGTCGAAGAAGCCCTTCATCAGCCAGACGACGAACGGCGCGGTCATCGCCCCGTAGATGAAGACGAGCGCGACGTGCGTGTTGAACAGGTCGAGCGTCGAGATCAGCTCCCACTCGGGCACCATGATCGCCGTCCCGGGGAACATCAGCGACGCCAGCAGGAGGCTCATCAGCGCGTTCTTGCCGCGGAACTCCCGCTGGGAGAGAACGTACGACGCCACCGTCCCGAGCACGAGCGCGATCAGGCCGGCCCCGACGGACACCTTCAGGCTGTTGAAGATGAGCCCGAGGATGTCGATGTCGATCGCCGAGGAGATCTCCATTCCCAGCGCGTTCTCGAAGAACACGTCGTAGCCGCCCCGCTGGAGCGACGACTCGACGACGAGCCGGAACCCCTCCAGCGAGGGCTGCGCGGGGAACACCGTCGGCGGGATCCGCTGGATCTCCGCCGTGGTCTTGAACGCAGTCACCACCATCCAGTAGAGCGGGAACAGCACGAAGACGGAGACGACGATCGCCGCCAGGCCGACGAGCGCCCTCCTGAGGTACGTTCCCGCGGTCGAGTCGTAGAGCCACGACTCGTTCTTGCGGAAGTCGGTCGGATCGGTCGCTGCTCCGGTCGGATCGGTGTCAGTTGCCATCAGAACTCACCCTGGATCTCGTCGTAGACCTTGATGTAGTAGTACGAGAACACCAGCAGGACGACGAAGAGGAGCATCGACAGGGCGGACGCGAACCCGACGTCGAAGTCGACGAACGCCGACCGGTAGATCATCACCGGGAGCGTACTGCTGGAGACGCCCGGACCGCCCTTCGTCATCACCCAGACCATCGAGAAGTTCCGGATGTTGTAGATCAACATTAGCAGGAACCCGATCGCGAGGTTGTAACGCATCATCGGGATGGTGATGTACCGGAACTCCTCCCACGGGGTCGCCCCGTCCATCCGGGCCGCCTCGTAGAGGTGCTCGTCGATCCCCTGGAGCGAGGTGAGCGTCAACAGCGCGAACAGCGGGGCGAGCCGCCAGATCATCCCGACGATCGGCGGCCAGAGCGACAGCTCGGTCGATCCGAGCATGACGATGTACTCGTCGACGACGCCGAGCTGCACCAGCAGCTCGTTGATGATCCCTTGCGACCCGCCGAACATGAACTGCCAGATCGACGCCCCGACGACCCGCGGGAGGACCCAGGGGATCAGGACGATCGCGCTTGCGACGCTCACGTACGGGAGCTTGTTGTGGAGCAACCACCCCATGAGGAACCCGAGCAGGATCGCGACCAGGCTGCCGACCGTCACCCAGACGAACGTGTTCCAGAGTACCTGGTGGATCGTCGAGCTGCTCCAGATCTCCGCGTAGTTCGCCAGCCCGACGAACTCGGCCTCGCTCGGGGCCAGGAGGTCCTTCTCGAAGAAGCTAGAGTAGATCGCCTGCGCGATGGGGTAGAGGATGAACACCCCCACGAGCACCATCACCGGCAGGATCGGCAGGTAGACCTGGACGCCTTGGGGCACACGCCCGAGGATCCGCTCGTACGACGACTTCTCCTGGTCCGCGTAACTCATTGCTCGTATACTGGTGTCGATCAATCCATCAAAAGTATTGTCCCTGCGGTCCCGACGGACCGGTCGGGTTCGGCCGAGAACGCCGGGTCGTTCGGCGACACCGGTCACGCTCTCGCCCGATCCGGTCACCCCAGATTGTCGTCGATGATCTCCTGGATCGCCGGGTTCACGGCGCTACAGGCCTCTTCCGCGGTCGCCTCGCCGAGCACCACCGGCTGAATGACCTGGGTGTTGATCTCGCTCTGGACCGACGCGATCCCCGAGAAGGAGGGGAAGCGGGACGTCTGGGTGAAGAGGTTGTCCTCCTCGTAGAGCGTGACCAGATCGCCGAACTGACCCATCATCAGCTCCGACGGGTTCTCGAAGGCGCTCTCGAGCGTCGGGACCCGGCCCCGAATGCCGACGTCGTGGTCTGGATCGTACGTCCACGGGGCGAGCTGTTCCGGCTGGCTCCACCAGTCGATGAAGTCGAAGGCGGCCTGCCGCTCGGCGTCGTTCTCGGTCCCGTTCGCCAGCATGTGTCCCTGTGCGTTCTGCAGGAGGAGGTCCTGCGGCTCGAACTGGCCCGACGGACTCTCCGGGAGCGGCGCCCGCGTGACGGTGTGGCCCTCGCCGTCGAGCCAGGGCTGGGGTGCACCCGTCGTCTGGTAGACCGCGTTGGCGTGCGAGTAGGTGATGAAGATCCCCGACTCGCCCTCCCGGAGGAGCCGCCCGGCGTCGATGTGGTTGTTCTCCGCGATCGAGTCGGGGAACAGCCCGGCCTCGGCGATGTCCTGGTAGAGCTTCACCGCGTCGACGAAGCCGGGCTGGTCGACCGTCGCCTCCAGCGATTCCGGGTCGAAGTACCGTCCACCGTTGGCGTAGACGAACCCGATGAAGTAGCCGGTCGTCAGGCCGAAGTCGGTGCCGGAGGCCGTGATCGCGGCCGACACCTCGTCGAGCTCCTGCATCTCCTCGCCCAGCTGGACGAGTTCGGGCCAGGTCCGAGGCGGCCCGTCGAAGCTCGTCTGTTCCAGGTAGTCCGTCCTGATGTCGATAAACGGTCCGAGGTCGGCGTAGCCGCCGGGCAGGCCCCACTGGCGCTCGTCGTCGTAGTCGCCGAGGCCGGCGTACCGCTGCGTCTGGATGTTCGCGTCGACGAAGACGCCGTTGAGCTCCTCCAGGCGGTCGGCGAACGGCTCCTGATCGAGCGGCTGGATCGCGTTGGCCCCGACGTAGTCGGGGATCTGCTGGGTCTGGCCGGCCATGACGTCCGGGAGGTTGTCGTTGGCCGCCGCCGACGCGATGATCTGGTACTTCTGTCCCCACTCCTGGTGCTGGTAACTGACGTCGTGGTCGCCGTAGTCGGTGTAGTGGCTGCTGATGTACTCGCGCTCGGCGGGAATCCCCCCGAACACCCAGAAGTCGAGGCTCTGGCGCCCGCCGCCGTCGCCGCCGTCGCCACCACCATCGCCACCGTCACCGTTCCCGCCACCACCGCCACCGGAACAGCCCGCGAGGCCAGCTGCCGCGGCTGCGCCCAGTCCGGAGACGAACGTGCGTCTGTTCACGCGACCGGTGTGTCGTCTGTCGTTGGACATATGTTGCACTTCACATGGTGTCTGTGACACCACGCGTCTGTACAAGAAGGGTACACGAGAATATCATAAACGTTTTGGTCCCATGGCCATCGACGGCTCGTCGCGACACGCCAGTTCCGGGGATCGGGATCGCGACGGGCCCGGGAACCTGGGAGACGGCACGGACCTCGACGGTAAGGCCGTCGCATCGGTCGGGGTGCCACCGATCGCTTTCCGGCGATACCGGACCGTCGGTGACGGCGGCGCCTCCGAACGGGTCGCCGGTCGCGGTGCTCCTCGTCGGCTCCCCGGCGCCGCCGAAGAACGGCTGGCGCCGGGCGGCGGGACGGACGACTGGACCGGCACCCGAGGGACGGTCGACGTACCCGTCACAGGACCGGGTCGCGACGCCGCAGTGGAGCCCTGACCGCCCCGAATCGACCCGGCGCGGCCTGAGAGCGTGACAGTCCCCGCCGATCCCGAAAGAGTCGGGGGTCGAGACCCGCGATCCGGCAGGACCGGAACGTCTATTATCGTCTATGAATGACTGGTGCCATGGCACGAGCGACCACCCCGGTCAAGTCGGTGAAGACGGCGTTCGAGATCATCGAGACGCTCCGGAACGCCGACGGCATGGGGGTGTCGGAGCTGGCCGACCGGATCGGGAAGCCGACGAGCACGGTCCACGACCACCTGCAGACGCTGGAGGAGGAGGAGTACCTCGTCAAGGACGGCAACACGTACCTGATCGGCGCGCGGTTCCTCGGACTGGGCGAGCAGGCCCGTTCCCGGATGAAAGTGTACAAGATCGCCCGGCCGGAGGTCGACAAGCTCGCCGTGGAGACCGGCGAGCACGCGAACCTGATGATCGAGGAGCACGGCCGCGGGGTCTTCCTCTACAAGGCCCGCGGGGAGGAGGCGGTCAAACTGGACACGCACGCGGGAATGCGCGTCCCGTTGCAGACGACGGCGCTCGGGAAGACGATCCTCGCCAACCGACCCCGGTCGGAGGTCGACGCGATCCTCGACCGGCACGGGCTCCCGGAGATGACCGAGAGCACGATCACCGACAGGGGCGAACTCTACGAGCACCTCGCGGCGGTCCGCGAGCGCGGCTACGCCTACGACGACGAGGAGCGCGTCGAGGGGATGCGGTGCGTCGCCGCGCCCGTGGTCGACTCGGACGGCCGTGCGATCGCTGCCGTCAGCGTCTCCGGGCCGAAGAGCCGGATGCGCGGGTCGCGGTTCGAGGAGACGGTCCCGAACTCGGTCCTCCAGACCGCGAACGTCGTCGAGGTTAACCTCACCTACGCGTGAGCCGGACTCGGTCGAGTCCGGAAGCCTCGGCCCGTCTGGCCCTGGAGCAGGCCGACCACGAGCCAGCGGAGCGTCCGACCACGGAGCGGCCTCCGTGGAGGACCGGTGGGGAGGTCGCGACCCGGGTCCGGATCCCCCCGGCAGCCGCGTCCGGTCGGGCGCCCGTCGCGACGTCGCCGACCGGCCCCGTGACAGCGGTACAGTCGTAACGAGGCCCGGTCGCCGTCGAGCGCGGCGGTCTCCAGTGGATCGTCGACGAGGTAGTCGAGGGGGACGACGGTCCCCGGTGGAGCGTCGTCGGCAGGCGGCTGTCGTCCACGGACCGTCCGGGGTCGGGCGTCGATCTGTCCGGTCGGACTCTCTCGCTCCACGATCAGTCCTGGCGGCGGAGAGTCACGCGGAAGGTAGATCCTACCGGGAGACTAATCGAGCATTATCGTTACGCTACTATATCTGTAATCGAAGTAAACGAGATCCTGAACACGGGCGGGACGTACGCGCGAGGTCCACGGACTGGCGGGTTAATACACCTATTATTCTTAATATTGTGCCGCCCGTAACGTCGAGGCGGGTCGCGGCGGCCGTGACCGACCGACGGCGCCCCCGTCCCGAGTCACCGGCCTCGACGGTCCGGAGCGTCGGTTCGCCGGTCGGCGGCACCGTTAAGTGGGCACGAGGGCGACGGACGGGCGGATCGACCGGACGTGGCAACCGTTCGCTCGGGCGTCGTCGCGTCCGTTCGTCCCACGAGACGTCCACCGATGACCCGCACTCACCCACTCGTCACGATCGAGACGGTCGTCCTCGTCGCCATGGGCGGCGCACTGGGAGCGAACCTCCGGTACCTCGTCGGGACGATCGTTCCGGGGCTGGGCGGGACCTTCGTCGCGAACGTCGTCGGGTGTCTCCTCCTCGGGTTCCTCGTCTACGAGGCCCGGTACACCGGACTCGTCGCCGACCGGTCCCGGGTCGTCTTCGGCACCGGCTTCCTCTCGTCGTTCACCACGTACAGCACGTTCGCCCTCGAGACGGTCCAGGCCCCCGTCGCGCTCGGCGTCGCGAACGTCGTCGGGAGCTACGCCGTCGGGTTCGCCGCCGTCCTGATCGGTCGATCGACCGCGGCGATCGTCCGGGACCGTTCCACCGGGACCGACGAGGCGGGGGAGTGACCGTGGTCGATCCCGCCTACCTGGTCGGCGCGGGCGGCGTGGTCGGGGCCGTCGCTCGCCACCTCGTCAGCGAGGCCGTCGAGATCGAGGCGTTCCCGCTGGGCACCCTCCTGGTCAACGTCGTCGGGAGCTTCGTCCTCGGGGCCGCGACCTTCCTGAGCCCGGGCGACGACCTGCTGTTGTTCGTCGGGACCGGCGCCTGCGGTTCGTTCACCACCTTCTCGTCGTTCTCGGTCGCCGTCGTCCAGCTCTGGGAAGAGGGGGAGTACCTCGTCTCGGCCGGGTACGCCGCCGTGAACCTCCTCGGTGCACTCGCCGCGATCGGCGTCGCGTGGCTCGTCGTCCGGGGTCTATAGCCCGTGGGGCGACCGGTCCCCCGTCGCCGTCGCCGTGCCGTACACGGGTCGATCCGGCCGCTCCTCCGTCGACGCCACCGTCGCCCCAACACTTACCTCGGGGTCCGGCATCTACTGGAACCATGACGGACCCTGACGTCACGGACGCTGTCGTCCCGGGCGCCGAGGACACCGAGGTCACGGACGGCACCGACGACGAGGTCGCGGACGCCGTCGCCCGGTTCCACGAGGACGTGCCCCACCAGTTCCAGGTGTCACTGACGATGTCGATCGACACCCGCGACGACGTGCGAGCGGTTCGCGACGAGCTGAACGAGGCCGTCGAGGGGCGGCCCCTCACCACCAACGACGTCATGCGGCTGGCGATGCTCGGTGCCGCCCGCTACCACGAACTCGCAACCGGGGAGCGGACGGAGCTGGACGACCACGATCGGGAGCAGCTCGTCCCGCTGACGGGTGCGCTCCGTCGTGCGGTGGCGACGGACGATCGGGACAGCAGCCAGCCGGACGGAACGGTCGAGTGAGGTCGGGCGAGCGAAAAATATCGCCGGGACCAGCGCCGGGTCGGGGGTCACCCGAGCGGGTCGTCGGTGATCGGGACCTGCCCGCGGTCGGCAGCCTCGCCGAGTTCGTCCGGACTGACGTCGAACTCGAAGACGTCCTTCGGGAGCGCGAGGGTCGAACAGGCGTTCGGGATGTCGACGACGCCGCTGTGTCGCCCCTCCACGGGCACCGTCCCGAGGATCATCAGCGCTTGCTCGCCGGTGTAGCCGAACTTCTTCAGGTACTCGATCGCCTCGAGACAGGCGCGACGGTACGCGACGTGGGGGTCCATGTAGTGCTGGTCGCCGTCCTCGGTCACCGAGTAGCCCTCGAAGACGACGTACTCGGAGAAGTTCGGCCCGCGGTGGCCGGGCTCGAAGATCGGGTGGCTCACGCCGTGTTTCTCCATCCCGTCCTTGACGAGCTCGAACTTGACGTCGACGTAGCCCGCCATCTCGATGGCGCCACAGAACGTGATCTCCCCGTCGCCCTGGGAGGCGTGGAGGTCGCCGATCCCGAACTTCGCCCCCTCGACGAAGACCGGGAAGTAGATCGTCGACCCCAGCGAGAGGTCCTTGATGTCGCAGTTGCCGCCGTGCTCCCGGGGCGGCACGGTCCGGGCACCCTCCTCGGCGATCCGGTCGGCGGCGTCCCCGGTCGCTTCCCCCGCGAGTGCGCCGTCCGGCGTCGGGGGGTTGGCGACCGGCGGCTGGGACTCGCCGGTCGGGTGGTTCTGGATCGACGCCGGGTCCTCCTCGTGCTGGCCGATCAGTTCGCCCTCCCGCTGGACCCACTCCTCCAGGAGCTCCTGGGACGGCGCGGTCCCGATCAGTCCCGGATGGATCTTCCCCTCGTAGTAGACGTCGGGGACGTGTCTGGAGGAGACGAACGTCCCGTCGAGGTCCCAGATCGCCTTCGCGGCGTCCGGGAAGTGGTCGGTCAGGAAGCCGCCGCCGTTCTGCTGCGAGAAGATCCCCGTGAAGCCGAACTCCGAGCGGTCGTTGAGCGCCCCGATGTCGAGTAACGTGACCTTGAGCAGGTCGCCGGGCTCCGCGCCGGCCACCTCGACCGGGCCGCTGAGGTAGTGGACCTGGTTGAGGTCGACGTCGCGGACCTCGTTCGGGTTGTCGTTGTCCTGGATCTGTCCCCCGGTCCAGTCGAGACACTCCAGCCGGACGGTCTCGCCCGGCTCCGCGTGGACGACGGGCTCGATCTCCGGATGCCACCGGTTGAACGGGTTGTCGCCCGGCTGCTCGTCCGGGGCCTCGGTCGTATCGACCTCGAAATGTACTTCTGGCATTGTTGGCACCTGGCTCGGACGCCCGTGCGGTCGCTACCCGGGACGCCCAGGCCAACGATCGATACCATTGTTGTTAAACATTATGAAATAATTATGATGATACGTGGGTCGTTCCGGGTGTCGGCGGACGCGCTGGCCCGCCGAGCGGGCGCTCCACGGCCGGAGGACGCGGGCGCCGGCCGCAGGCGCAGAGCGTGACAAAGGATATGTCCGGTCCGACCAGTAGGGGACGCCTGGAGCGATGAACTCGGACGACACCGGGGACGACGGTGCCGGGGACGCCGGCACGGTCGACCCTGCGGCGGGCGACGAGGCCACGACCGACGATCCCGTTGCCGGCGACGCCACCGGGGGCGGCGACGACGGGCAGCTGTCGCCGACGGCGATCGGCGAGCGACTCGACGCGGTCGAACAGGGTGACGAGCTCCTGATCAACGACCGGGGCACGCGGTTCGAGGTCGTCGGGACGGACCGGTACGCCGTCACGGTCGTCGATCCGAGGGGTAACCGGTACACCCTCTCGCAGAACCTCCAGACCGGCGGCTGGCGCATCCACGAGGAGGTCCGGTGGGTCGCGCCGGTCGAGGAGGCGGACGACGAGCGGGGGTAGGCGGTCCAGGCTGGGGTCGCGCCAGCTGGGGGACGGTGTGGACCGTCGGGGGGAACGTCCGGCGGTCGGTGGAGGACGATCGACTGCCCCGTCCGCCTGCGGTCGAACGGCAGATCCGCCCGAACAGCAGGTCGGCAGGTCAGGTCGTCTCGCGCAGGAACAGGCGGAAGTCCAGGTGGTCCTTGTCCTCGCCTACGAGGTCGGTGGTCGCCTTCTCGAACGACCACGTTTCGTCGTCGACCTCGACGCCCGAAGGGAGTTCGTCCGCGAGCCGCTGGACGTCCGCGGCGAGGTCGCCCGGCGACCGGAGCACGACGCCGACCGCCGACGGCGCCTCCGCGAGCGCCTCCCGGAGCGCGATCGTCACCGAGTCGAGATCGTCGGCGCCGGTCACACGGACGCTCGCGAACTCGTCGCCGGCGTGACGGAGCGTCTCCCTCCCGCCGCCAGAGCCGGATGGCGACCGCCCGGGGGAGCCGCTCGTCGTCCGCGGGACGAGACCGTGGAGCGTCTCGACCCGGGTCGCCGTTCTGGCCTGCCACCGGTCGAGGCGCTCGTCGGGCGCACAGCGGACCCGGTAGCGCCCCTCCCGGGTCCGGTCGAGGAGGCCGTACGCGACGAGCAGGTCGAGGAGTCGAGGGAGCGACTCGTCCCCGGGCGGCTCCTCGTCGCCGTCGGCCGACCGGCGCGAGAGCGACTCCGGGTCGAACGCCGCCCGTCCGTGGCGGTCGTAGAGCCGCGTGTAGAGGTCGATACAGGCGTCGATCGCGGGGAGCTGCTCGGATGGGGTCATCGGGTGCGCCCCGTGGTAGATCGGGCCCCACAAAAAATCCCGCTGCGACCGAACTCTCCGGCGGAGACGGAGCGGCCGCCAGGGATCGGGTAGCGGGGGCCGCCCCGGTCGTGTCGCGGCGGGCGCGGGAGAGGGCTGTCGACGGACGGTGGACGGGTTCGTCGACGGGAGCCGGCCCGATCGTCGACGGAGGCCGGCCCGGTTCGTCGACGAGCGGTGGTCGGCGACGTGGAGCGACCGGCGCGGGCTACGCCCAGGGCCACGTCCCGAGGGCCATCACGTAGCCGGCGGCGCCGGAGACGATCCCGACGACCAGGGTGTACCAGCCGACGATGTCGTTGTACGCGTCCCGCTGGATGCCGAGGAGCACCCAGAACGCGAACCAGAGCACGGCCCAGATCCACCACAGCGCTGCGAGCCCGATGTCGCCGCCCTGGAGCACGATGAACCCGGTCGGCGCGGCCAGGGCCGCGACGAACAGGCAGTACCAGCCGAACGACCGCTGGTCGTCGAGCCCTCGCCAGGCGTTCGCGCCGACCCACAGGTAGGTGAACGAGAACAGCAGCGTCCCGGCGGCGTTGAACGGCGTCCCCTCCGAGGCTTCCGGGAAGAAGCCCCACCACACCGCGATCAGGAACGTGATCAACCCCGTCAGGAAGTTGAGGATCGCGACGTCCTTGTCGTTCCCGTAGCCGAGGATCCAGAGCCCGTTGACGATCAGTACGGCCCCCACGTACACCAGCCCCATCCCGAGCGTATTGATCAGTGCCATAGTCTCTCCTGGCGCAGTGTGTACGGCGGTCTCGTCATACTGCGCAGCGCTAACAGATGACACGGCATTATTTATAATTCCGCATTAATTTCGCCTGGCTCCCGGGGAAAGCTGAACGTGGCCGGCGGACGGTCGGGACGGTCCGGCGCGTGACCAGTCACGACGAGCCACGCCGTGACGCGCGATCGATGATCGTGAATAAATGTAACGGTACTCGTGCTCCCGTCGCTGCGGCCGGTCGCGCGTCGCTATTTACGACGCCCCCACGTCCCCGCTCGCGTTCCGACACTCTCTGCCCGTTCACCCTACCTGGCCCGGTACGTCCGGGGAGCCAGTGGACCACGAACCGGCCGACTGCACGCACCCGGTCGCCCGCCGTGCCTCCGATCCTCGAAAGTACATGGTAAACTTGTCGTTTCACGAGATAGTTACCTATAGGGTGTGTCGCGATAACGTAGTACACGCGTCATGCCGGAGACCGTCTTCGAGGTCGACACGGAGGCATCGGTAGACGAACAGCCGAGCCCGATCGTCAACCGGTGGCACCCGGACGTGCCACCGGCCGCGTCGTTCGAGCCCGGCGAGAAGGTCCGGATCGAGTGTCTGGACTGGACGGGGAACCAGGTCGTCAACGACGACAGCGCCAACGACATCCGGGACATGCGGCTCGACCCCAACCACCACCTGAGCGGCCCGTTCGAGGTGACGGGGGCCGAGCCCGGCGACATCCTGGTGGTCGACATCCTGGATCTGGGGCCGTTCCCGGACCACGAGTGGGGGTTCACGGGGATCTTCGACCTGGAGAACGGCGGCGGCTTCCTGACCGACCACTTCCCGGACGCCGCGAAGGCGATCTGGGAACTCGACGGCGTGATGACACACTCGCGCCACGTCGAGGACGTCAGGTTCCCCGGGTGTGCACACCCGGGGATCGTGGGGACCGCGCCGTCCCACGACCTGCTCGCGGAGTGGAACGAGCGGGAGCAGGCGCTCATCGACCGGGGGGCCGACGCGGAGACGGCCGTCAACCACGAGACGAGGGAGGACGCACCGCCGCTCGCGCTCCCGCCGGAGCCGAACGAGGTGCTGCTCGGCGACATGGACGAAGAGCAGGTCGAGGAGGCGGCAGCGGAAGCGGCCCGGACGATCCCGCCCCGGGAGAACGCCGGGAACTGCGACATCAAGAACCTCGGGCGGGGGTCGCGGGTCTACCTGCCCGTCTTCGTCGAGGGCGCGAACTTCATCACGGGTGACCTGCACTTCTCCCAGGGCGACGGCGAGATCACGTTCTGTGGCGCCATCGAGATGGCGGGCTTTATCGACCTGAAGGTCGATCTGATCAAGAACGGGATGGAACGGTTCGGCACGGACTACGCGATGTTCAAGCCGGGCTACCAGGACCCCGACTTCTCGAACTACGTCGTCTTCGAGGGCTACTCGGTCGACGAGGAGGGGACCCAGCACTACAAGAACGCCAACGTCGGGATGCGCCGGGCCTGCCTCGACGCGATCGACTACCTGACCAACTTCGGCTACACCGCCGAGCAGGCGTACATCATCCTGAGTACGGTGCCCGTCGAGAGCCGGATCGCCGGAATCGTCGACCTGCCGAACACGTGTGTGACCGTCTCGGTCCCCAACGAGGCGTTCGACATCGACATCGACCCGGACACCCTCGCCGGCCAGGGGAGCGTCGGCGACCGCGGGAACGCCGCGAAGCCGTCCTGAGCCCGCGGCGGCGGAACGGGCGCGCCGCGGCGGCCCGCCTCGCGACGCCCGGACGGCCGGTCGGGGGTCCCGGTCCGTCCGGTTCCGGAGCGGGGTCGGTGCGAGCGGTTCGAGGCCGACCTGCCGGCCCGCCGTCGGGCCGACCTGCGGTCGTCAGTGGTCGTGGCTCATCGAGTGGCCGACCGCCCAGGGGTAGCCCTCCGTGCTCCTGACGAGGTCGCCCGGCCCGTGGCCGTGGTCGTGGTCGTGGCCCTCCCCGTCGTCGTGTCCCCCGGCGGTCGACGCGGCGATGACGTCGTCGACGCGGACGAGCACGGTCGCGGCCTCGGCGGCGCTCTCGATCGCGTGCCGCTTGACCGACAGCGGCTCCAGAACGCCCCGCGAGATCGCGTCCTCGATCGCTCCGGTCTCCAGCACGAGCCCGGCCGTCGTCTCCCCGTCGTGGTGGCGAGCCCGGAGTTCGAGCAGGCTGTCGACGGGATCGTGGCCGGCCGTCGCGGCGAGCGTCCGCGGTATCGTCTCCAGCGCGTCCGCGAACGCCTCGATCGCGAGCTGCCGGCGGCTCGGCTCGCCGGCGGCGGCCGAGCGGAGCTCCCCCGCGAGGTGGACTTCGGTCGCACCGGCCCCCGGCACGACGGTACCGCCCTCGATGGCGTGTTTGAGCACGTAAAAACAGTCGTCGATCACCCGTTTCGTCTCCTCGACGACGTGCTCTGTCCCCCCGCGGAGGAGCACCGACACCTGCTCGACGTCCGGACAGTCCGTGACGAACGTCATCTGTCGGGGACCGACCGGCCGGCGCTCCACGACGCCGGCACGGCCCGTCGCCCGTGTAGTGAGGTCACTCACAGTCGCGACGGGGCTCGCACCCGTGGCACGGGCGAGCTTGTGCAGTTCGTCCTGTCGCGTGCGCTCGACCGCGAGGACGCCCTCCCTCGCGAGCAGGTGCCGGACGGGGTCGTCGATCGACTTCTGGCAGAAGACGACGTCGGCGCCGGCGTCGACGATCCGCTCGACCTGACCTGCGTAGACGTCCGCCTCGTACTCCCGGAACTGCTCGAGCTGCTCGGGCGTGTCGACCTGCACCGCCCCCTGCCCGCTGGCCGTCTCGATCGTGAGCTGGTCGTCGACGAGCGCGACCGTCGCGTCCTCGATCCGCCGGGGCGGTCCCGGGTCGGGGGAGACGACGTCGGTCGACGAGCTCTCCATGTCGATGAGCAGGCCCTCGAGGACCGCCGAGTCGCGGACCGAGCCGCTGGAGGCGGTCTTGCGGGCGATCCGCTCGAAGTCGACGAGCCCCTCGCGCTCGATCGCCGTGACCGCGTCGACGGCGAGCCCCGCGAGGAAGTCGGTGGCGTCGGCGTCCCACTTCCCGGTGATGACCGTGCGTGCGATCTCCCGGAGCCGGGCCGGATCGTCGACGTCGACGACGACGGCGTCCCGCTCCAGCGTCCCGACCGCGCGCTGTGCCGCCTGTTGGTAGCCGTCCGTGATCGTCGTCGGGTGGAGCCCGCGTTCGAGGAGCCGTTCGGCCTCGTCGAGCAGCGCGCCCGCCAGGACGACCGCCGTCGTCGTTCCGTCGCCGGCGCGCGCGTCCTGCTCGCTGGCGACGTCGACCAGTAGCTGTGCGGCCGGGTGATCGACGTCGATCCGGTCGAGGACGCTCGCCCCGTCGTTCGTGACGATCACCTTCCCGTCGCCGACGAGCATCTTGTCGAGCCCCTTCGGGCCGAGCGTCGTCCGGACGACCGCCGCCAGCGCCCGCCCGGCCGCGACGTTCGTCGACTGGGCGTCGCGACCTTCGAGACGACGAACCGACCCGCTCACCGCCGGCTGTAGCCGAGATCCAGCACTGGTTGTCATGGTACGGCCTCGCAGAGAGGACACCATCCGCCGACAAAAAGACACCGGCGGGAGCTTCGACGCGCCGGGGACGGCGGCCCGCCAGGTGGCCACGAGACGCGAACCCGTCGCGATCGCGGGCGATCGAGCCCCCCGCGACGGTCGTCCCCGTCCTACGGTCCGCCGTCGTCCGCCGGGAGCGACCCGAACGCGACCGAACGACCCTGCCCGGCCCGTTCGTCGCTCCGACGTGGGGTTTCTTGTCGATAGCCGTCCGTGGGTACGAACGCGGAGCGCGTAACCATGACAGACAACGATCAGGAGCCGGTCGAGACGATCTGCCCGTACTGCGGCGTCGGCTGCGGGATCCAGGTCAAACCCGGCGAGGAGCCCGGCGACATGCGGTTCGTGCCCTGGGGCGACGCCCCGGTCAACGAGGGCCGCATCTGCATC
>Ga0207797_1001151_pt1 | contig 19557 bp, 20 predicted proteins | sample PRCRCaboRojoPR_6_FD_187275 | JGI IMG/M metagenome (GOLD analysis project Ga0207797, IMG submission 187275) | Marine sediment microbial community from Cabo Rojo, Puerto Rico - PR CR 10% Liquid 1 (SPAdes) | ecosystem: Environmental > Aquatic > Marine > Coastal > Sediment | place: Cabo Rojo, Puerto...
AAACAGTTGGCGTTTCTTGACGCTCCGCTTCTCTAAGAAATGTTTTCAAAAACGATCAAAGTCGCTTCCATGGAAGTTCTCCGACAGGCTCCTAGCGGCAAATACTCTTGGATACGAAAGGGCGGAGCCAGAAATGACTCCGCTTTTTCTGTCATCTTCTTTCTTGCTTGAGTGCCCGAATATGGAGAAGAGCACACGCCCTTTACTGTGACACACAACCTGGTCCTTCCGGCCAGGTCAGAGAAAAAAGCTTTCCCTTGCTATTACGGCTCGGTCCCGTTTTTGACTTAAGTCAATGTGAAACGAAACTGTTGTGGTATCTTAAATGGGTACATAAATTGGGAAAAGGGGAGAAATCGGGGGATGCCTTTTGGCCACAACAGGACCGTCCTCGATGTCACAAGGGCCACAAAGAGTGTTCTGGGGGTATGAAAAGACGAGTTGACGAAAATAGAACCAAAAGGAGAAAGAACCATGTCTGAACATCCAAGAGGTGCCATTTTGCAGCGAGACAAGGAGACCTATGCCATCGTACCGAGAACCCCGGTAGGTTTGGTTAAGCCGGAGGATCTGGAGAACATCGTGAAAGTTGTACGAAAATATGAGATTCCCATCATCAAGATTACTTCCGGTCAACGTTTCGCGTTGGTGGGGATCAAGAAAGAGGATGTCGAGGATATTTGGAAAGACCTCAGTATGGATGTTGGTAAAGCTACGGAGCTGTGCCTTCATTACGTCCAGGCATGTCCGGGAACTGCAGTGTGCAAGTACGGCGTTCAGGATTCGTTGGGCCTTGGCATGGAAATTGAGGAGTTTTTCTCCCGTACCGACCTTCCTGCGAAGGGCAAAATCGGCGTATCCGGTTGTCCTTTTTGTTGTTCAGAGAGCTACGTTCGCGATATTGGTCTGTTTGGCACGAAAAACGGATGGTCATTCATTATCGGGGGAAGTTCCGCACGGCGTCCGCGCATAGGAGATCTGGTAGCGGAAAACCTGTCCAAGGAAGAGGTCATCGACCTGACAAAGAAAAGCTTAGAGTATTATAGAGATAACGGTAAGAAACGGGAAAGGATGGCTAGGTTTGTCGACAGAGTTGGAATCGAAGCAGTCAAAGAAGCGATTCTGTAATCAACTCTTCATTAGACCCTTTGCCTGTTCTTCGCAGGCACCATTCTCGAAGTTGTGTATCCAAAACGAGAAAACGTTTGTGTCAAAACAAGCCATGTGCTCTTTTTGAAGAATCTGAGAAATGTGACTGCTTTTTCCAGCATCCCATTACTCCAGTACTCCAACACTCCAGCTGCAACAAGCTCACGGCAAAGCCATCTGTCTCTGACCTGGCCCAAAGGACCAGGATTTCTCTGCCAGATTAAAATGTAAGGATTCCGATCAGCCTAGGTTCGATTCCTTCAATATGGCCCCTCTTCGGCTTATTTCCACAACTTTTGCGGGGATCGGTTTTTGGACCATTTCCAACGCCTTTTCAACAATTTTCGGAAGTCCCCGGCAACAGGGCACCTCCATGACAAGTACCAAAATGCTATTGATGTCATTGTGAGAAAAGATGTCGGAAAATTTATCGACGTAGCTGTTGACGTCATCGAATTTGGGACATCCCACCAGAGCAACTTTTCCTTTGAGAAAATCTTCGTGAAAATTGCCATAGGCGAAGGGCGTGCAGTCTGCAGCGACCAACAAGTCGGCCCTTTTCAAAAACGGCGCCTTAGGGGGAACCAATCGGATCTGAACCGGCCAATGGGACAAGGCCGAACCAGTAGATCCGCCGACAAGGGGTTGCAAGCCCGCCGGGTCGGACAAGCAAGGTTCAAAGCTCTTGATTTCAGCAGAGGGACATCCGCAGGGCAACGTGAGTTCCAGGTGCTCATTCTGTTGGCTCAAAGAATTCAGGTGTTTCTGAACGGCCTCTTCATCAAACGCCTCAGCCTCCCGCTCAACAATGGTAAGCGCCCCTGTCGGGCATTCCCCCAAGCACGCCCCAAGGCCATCACAGTACTTGTCGGCGACTAATTTGGCCTTTCCGTCAACAATCTCAATGGCCCCTTCTGCACAAGACGGAACGCATTGGCCGCAACCGTCGCAAAGTTCGTCGTCTATTTCGATTATCTTTCGGGTCCTTTTCACTTTTTACCTCCCAATCGGTATTTGGTGCCGTCCGCTCATCCAATATCACGTATCTTGGTTATCATCATTTTGTAATATGCTATGGCTGAAAGTCTTTGACCTAGGTCAAAAACCGCATTGTACCGTTTTCTGCTTTGACTTGGGTGAACACGGAGTGGTATTTACCGCAGGATGTGTGATACCCCGCAATCGGACAGAGGAACATTATGAAAAGTGAACATCTGGAAATCATTGCCGAAACGATTCTTTTTAGCGGGCTCAACGAAAAGGAGCTTGAGCGGGTTGGGAAAGTCGCCCTCGAGAAGGCTTTTGCCAAAGGGCAATCGGTATTTGTGGAAGGCGAAGAAGGTGCGGGTTTTTATATTGTCTCAAGAGGGCTGGTAAAAATATACAAGATTTCCATGGACGGCAAGGAACAGATCCTTCATATCATGGGGCCGGGAGACCCGTTCGGTGAAGTACCCGTTTTTTCCGGCCAGAGGTTCCCGGCGAATGCGGAGACACTCACGGATAGTGATCTGCTCTTTTTCCCCCGCCACGACTTCGTTGATCTCATTGCTGACTATCCGTCTCTTGCTATGAACATGCTTTCCGTCCTGTCTGCCAGACTTCGGCAGTTTACCATCCAGATCGAAAACCTCACATTGAGAGAGGTACCGGCCCGGCTGGCGGCCTATCTCATTTACGTGGCGGACCGGGACAAACAGGCTAAGGCCGTAACCCTCGATATCTCCAAAGGACAACTTGCGAGTCTCCTCGGAACAGTCCCCGAAACCCTGTCGCGAGCCCTCACAAACATGAAAAACAATGGGCTGATTCAAACGCAAGGGAATACGATAGTCCTTCTCAAACGGAATGAACTTGAAGAGCTGGCAGAGCGCGGAAGATAGGATACATGGGGGGAGTGCAAGCCCTATGGATTTTTCAGGGCCCACCGCGATTTGGGATGTGGCCAAACCGCTTTGCCTTCACAATACATACGCACATATCAAATACTCTCCTTACCCTATCGAGATAACCTTTGTTTTATGAAAGGATGAACAAAAAAGATGAGGAGGACGATATGAAAAAGATTCTGTTGGCAACCGGGGCAATGGCATTGGTATTGATGGTTTCCATTCCCGCCTTTTGTGGTGACCTTCGGGAGGTCAGGTACGAGAGAGGGTACGGGGGGTGCGGCTATGGCCCCGGCACGGACTGGGGTGGCGGTCCCATGATGGGTCCCGGCTACGGAGCCGGCATGCATAGAGGAGGTTGGGGCATGCACGGTCGCGGTCACATGATGGATCGTGGGTGGCGTGAAAGTCCTCGAGACTGGGAATCCATGAAGCCTGAGCAAAGAGAAGAATGGCAGAAGATGAGGTCCAACTATCGCATGGAGACACTAGAACTCAGGAAAGAATTGGCCGCAAAGCAAATCGAACTGGAAACACTATGGGATCAGCCGGACGTCGACCAAGACAGGGTCGAAAAGCTTTCCGACGAAGTTGCCGATCTCCAGGCCGAACTTGAAAAGAAGCGCGACAAGTACTTGCTTCAGTGCCGTAAGCAATTTGGCGATAAAGGTTGGGTCTGCCCCGGTGGGCGATGGTAGGTTTCATGACCTGAAATCGTTGAAAGTGCTTTACTGTGACATTCAAATCCTGGTCCTTTGGGTCGGGTCAGAGACAAAAAGTTCCAGGCCTCGGCACAAGAACGTCCGTAAGCAAACCCTTTCCAGGGGTATCAGAGCCGGGCCCTCTGGACCCGGATATTTACAAAGACAGAAAACGATTGCTATCGCAGACGCAGGGACAGCACGATATAGATTAGCGGCAGCAGATACAAAACCGGTTTCCAGACCGGCCAGCCGGTCCAACGGGGCAAAAACACGGCAATACACAGACCGACGAATATCGCAGACCCGCGGAGCCCCATGGACAGATAGCTCCATTGCAGGATCGTCGAATCCAGGCCGGTAAGAACCAGAATCAGCGATAAACTCAAAATCACAAGGCTCAAAATCCGCAGACGAAGCAGCCGCTTGCGAGGATCGATATCACCGAATACAGGACCGAGAAAATCGACATCCACGTTGGTAGTCACCCCTAAAATAAGTCCCGCACCTGTCCCAAGCACCACGAGCAGCAACCCGGCTGAAAAAAACGCGGCCAGCCAAGGCGGGAAATAGGTGTTGAGGAAAAAGGGTAGGGCCTGGGCGCTTTCACCGGCCAGTTCGGGATGGTAAACGCGCAGGTACAGTCCGATCAGGATGCCCATCACCCCCACCGGCGGGATGACGGCCGCACTGAGAAACGCCCCGTTTCGGGCTGCGCGAACATCCTTGGCGCTGAAAATGGCCTGCAGATAAATCTGAGTAGACATAACGCCGACGATCATGGACCCCAGATCAATGATACCCCTGCCGGTGCCGTAAGAAAACAGGTGGAGAATGTTTTGGTCTTCCGGCAGGCGACCCAACAGATGGGACAGACCCCGCGCTTCCGACAAGGCCAACCCGGCTGAGACGAGTAACATCCCGTAGAGCATGAAAAACTTGAACCTGCCGATCAGACCGGCGCCGCTGACTCCGCCCAAAGCCACGAAAACGGCCATGAGGAAAAAGGTAATCACCACCGAAAACCAGACGGAAAAACCGAAAATCGACTGCAGGATGGCCATCGATCCCAGAAATTGTCCGACCACGTGGACAAACATCCCCAGCGAAGTGAATATGCTGCTGTACCCCTGAAAGCTTCTTCCGAATTCCAGGCCAAGATATTCGGAAACCGTGACGGTTCCCCGCTGACGCAGGGCGCGGGCAAAAAACAGGCCGAGTAGAAAACAGGCGATTCCGCTGCCGAGGGTGAATATCCATGCTGAAAGCCCGCTGTCGTACGCCATCTGGACAGTCCCGATCGTCGATGCCCCGCCGACCAGGGTGCCGATGATCACCCAGGAAACCCCGGATGCAGGCAACGACCTGTTTGCCACGGAAAAATCGTCGCTGGTTTTGACTTGACGGTAGCGGCGAAGGGACAAGGCGGTGATAGAGAGGAATGCAAGTGTGAAAACAATGAGATAGACGGATCCGTGCATGTGATATCAATCTTTGTGTGGGCCTTGAATCGAAGTCGATGCAACTATGGCAATCGCCCGACGGCCTGTCAACTCCGAATGTAACTGGAGAGATACGCCATTGGATTGTCCCGTCGTTGAAAACGTTGAATCCAGACCGAGGAAAATTGGGCATCGGCGAAAAACAAGACTTCGATACGATTCTCTCAAACTTGACAAGCGCGGGCATCCATACTATATTCATAAAAATTGATATATGGAAGGTTCAGATGAACAGTTTTATAAAAATCATGAAGGCGCTTTCCGATCCGAATCGCCTTAAGATCGTGAAAATGCTTCAGCATAGGGCCTTGTGTGTTTGTGAAATTCAAAGTGCACTGGGAATATCACAGCCTAACGTATCGAGCCATTTGCGGATACTTGAAAACGCGGGATTGGTTGAATTCCACAAGGACGGCCTGTGGGTGAATTACTACCTCTCGGATGGCAAGGACAGCCCCTATGTATCGAGTCTGTTGGGCAATCTCCGCCATTGGCTGGAAGACGATCCCGAGATTGCAAAGTTGATGAAAAAGGTGCCGAACCTCGATCGTTCCAAAATATTGCGGCGCTGATGTTTTGGCCCTATAACATCGATATATATAAATATTACGTGTAAGGTTCAAATCTTGGTCTGTTGGGCCGGGTCAGAGACAAAAGGCTTTGCCTTGAACTTGTTGCAGCTGCAGTGTTGGAGTGCTGGAATATTGGAGTACGGGGCAGGACGAAAAAAACAGGTGGCTTTCCTGCGTAGTTACGAAAAGCTTATTTCTTGAAAAAGGGGCCGTATGAGAATCCAACGGAAGTCATTAAAGAAAGATGGATAGATGAAGGAACGATCCAAACTTATTTTGACCATTTTGTTGTTTGCAGCCGCCTATTACCTCCCTTGGAGCTCTCCCAAGATTCGTCAGTCTGGTCTGGAAGCCTTTATGATGCTCCAGGAATATGCCCGGGAGCATGTCCTGACGTGTTTGATTCCAGCGTTTTTTATTGCAGGCGCCATTGCTGTGTTTGTGTCTCAGGCTGCGGTACTCAAATATTTTGGTGCTCGGGCGAAAAAGATCCTCGCCTATTCCGTAGCCTCCGTGTCCGGTACGTGTCTCGCCGTGTGCTCCTGTACGGTACTTCCTCTTTTCGCTGGAATTTACTGTCGTGGGGGGGGCGTAGGCCCGGCGACCGCTTTTCTGTATTCAGGTCCTGCCATTAATGTCCTTGCCATTTCTCTGACGGCTCGCATTCTGGGCTGGCAACTGGGTCTGGCGCGGGCCATCGGCGCAGTCGTCTTTGCCGTAGTTACCGGACTAATTATGGCCTTTGTGTTTCGGAAAGACGATGCGGCACGGGCAGGTGGAGAGATCTATATGCCCGATGAAGACGAAAAGGGACGAACGCTTACTCAGGATGGACTGTACATGCTCACCATGGTTTTGATCCTTGTTTTTGCAGCTTTTGCCAAACCGGCCCCGGATGCAACAGGACTGTGGCCGGCCATCTTTGCGGCCAAGTGGTACATTACCGCTGTATTGCTTGTCATTCTCGGCTTGATGATCAAGGCTTGGTTTACCAGAGACGAACGGGTGAGTTGGGTGCAGTCCACCTGGGGGTTCATGAAACAGATTTTTCCCCTTTTGGCAGCGGGTGTTCTTGTCGCCGGATTTATGCTGGGGCGTCCCGGCCATCCCGCCCTCATACCTGAGCACTATATCGAAACCCTGGTGGGGGGCAATTCCCTCTGGGCCAACCTCTTTGCTGCGTTGTCCGGAGCGCTCATGTACTTTGCCACCCTTACGGAAGTCCCTATTCTTCAGGGACTCTTAGGTGCAGGGATGGGAAAAGGGCCCGCTTTGGCACTCCTGTTGGCGGGGCCTGCACTGTCTTTACCCAATATGCTGGTTATCGGCGGGGTAATGGGCGTAAAAAAGACCGCTACGTTCTGCGTGGTCATCGTCATCCTTTCCAGCATTGCCGGGATGCTCTACGGCATGATTGCGGGGTAGGGCTAACCGTCACGGCCGAACAGAATAAGGTGGGGACCACAGAGTCACATGATGAAAACCGAGGAAAGTGATAAGGAGGCTGAATATGGAAATCAAGATTCTGGGGACAAAGTGTCCCAATTGTGAGAAGACCGCCGATAATGTCAAACAGGCGGTGAGTGAAACAGGATTGGACGCGAGCGTAGACAAAGTGACGGACGTAATGGAGATCGCCAAATTCGGCGTCTTTACAACGCCGGCAGTAGTCGTTGACGGGGAGGTGAAGGCGGTAGGTAAAATACCTTCGGTTGACGAAATAAAAGGATGGCTGAGTCCGTAACGGGTCAGCCGAAGTGTTGCTCGATCAGGCGGAGATCTCCAGCAAGGCGGTTGTTGTGAAACCGAAAGGGTTGAAACCACAAGGGGCATCTGAAATGGAGGCAGGGGATGAAAATTGGCTTTATTGGTTTGGGCAAAATGGGGGGTCCCATGGTTCAGCGCCTCCTGGGTGACGGTCATGAGGTGATGGTGTATGATCCTGTCGAGGCGGCGCTGAAAAGAGCGGAACAAAACGGTGCCAGTGTGGTCCATTCTATCGAAGAGCTGGTTGACGCCCTGGTACCCCCGCGCTTGGTATGGATCATGGTGCCCTCGGGAGATCCTACAGAGCAAACCATCGGACACTTGTCGTCCGTCATGGATCCAGGAGATGTGATGGTCGACGGTGGAAACTCTTTTTACAAGGACTCGATGCGGCGCGCTCAGGAACAGGAAGCCAAAGGGATTACCTTGCTCGATGCAGGGACCAGTGGCGGCATATGGGGCCTCGAAATCGGCTACTGCCTGATGGTAGGTGGCCTCGATAAGGCTTTCGCCATGGCGGAGCCCATATTTGCCGGTCTGGCCCCCGCCGACGGATACGCCCATGTGGGACCATCCGGCGCGGGGCACTATGTAAAGATGATTCATAACGGCATTGAGTATGCCCTGCTTCAAGGCTACGCCGAGGGCCTTGAAATCCTGGCGGCCAAAAGGGACTTTGATCTCGACCTGGAACAAATCAGCCACCTCTGGAACCAGGGTAGCGTCATCCGTTCGTGGCTTCTGGAATTGGCAGAGAGGGCTTTCGCCAAAGATCCACGGTTGTCCTCGGTGGCCGGATATGTACAGGATTCCGGAGAAGGCCGATGGACGGTGGCCGAGGCCATTGAACGGAATGTACCCGCCCCCGTTATCACGCAGGCCCTTTTTGAACGGTTTCGCTCCAGACAAGAGGAATCGTTTGCTGCCAAGGTAATTGCTGCGTTACGAGATGAGTTCGGTGGTCATGGGGTCAAAGCGCACGTAGGAGGGGGTACAATAAAGCATGGTCGCACCACACCGCACCGATGAAAAAGACACGGCTACCGTCACGAAAGTGACCCACCTGGAAACGGGATGTGACCTCGAAACCCCTGCCGAGCCTTGCGCAATCGTGGTTGTCGGGGCCTGTGGGGATTTGGCTCGCAGAAAGCTCCTCAGAGCCCTCTATCGGCTCTTTTGCAATGCCGGCCTGCCCTCGGAATTCTTCATTGTCGGCGCGGACATTCCTGAAAAGACCTCCGAGGAATACCGAAATCTGATCAAGGGATCCCTCCGGGATCTGGGGGGAGAAGATGTCTCTGAAGAAGCGTGGAGAAATTTTTCGTCCCACCTCCATTATTGTACGATCGATCCGGAAACAGATTCTCCTTATGCCCCTCTGGCGAATTTTATCACTGAAACCGCCAAACAACGTAATATTCCGGCAAACCGTCTTTTCTACCTGGCGGTTCCCCCGAATCGTTATGTCGACATCGTGCAGGATCTTGGCAGGGCCTCATTGGCCGAAGAACATGACGGATTCAACGGATGGGCTCGCCTGGTGGTTGAAAAGCCCTTCGGTCACGACCTGGCCAGTGCGCAACAGCTCAACAAGAATATACAAGAATATTTCCAGGAAGATCAGATCTTTCGAATTGATCATTATCTGGCCAAAGAAACAGTTCAAAACATCCTCATGTTCCGCTTCGCCAACGCCATTTTTGAACCGGTCTGGAACCGCAGATATATTGATCATGTTCAAATCATGGCGGCCGAAACATTGGGCGTGGAACATCGGGCGGCCTATTATGAACACGCCGGGGTTCTGAGAGATATGTTCCAGAATCACATGCTACAACTCCTTGCCATGATCGCCATGGAACCGCCATCCATATTTGAGGCCGATCGGGTGCGGGATGAACGAATCAAGGTCTTCCGCTCCCTTCGCCCGTTTCCGGTGGATCGCCTGGACGACTACCTGGTCTTGGGGCAATATGCCGCCGGCGAAGGGTCCAATGGGGGCCTACGCGCCTATCGCGATGAACCGGAGGTCGACAATGATTCCTTGACACCCACATTCGCCATGGCGAAGATCTTTGTCGACAATTGGCGTTGGCACGGCGTTCCCTTTTACCTGTGTTCCGGCAAACGGATGAGCAAAAAGGTCACCGAGATTGCCATACAGTTCAAGGAAGTTCCGTATCTGATGTTCCGCAAGGTCCTGCCGGAGAGCATCCAACCGAATTTACTCTCCATAAGGATTCAACCGAACGAACGGATTACGATGGCATTTCAGGCGAAGTCGCCGAGTGCCAAGATCTGTCTGCAACCGGTTACCATGGACTTTCATTATGCCTCCATTCATGAGGGTGATTTGCTTGATGCTTACGAAACGGTGATCCTGGATTGTCTGATCGGTGACCACACCCTTTTTGTTCGGCAAGAAGGCGTGGAGCTATGCTGGTCCTTTTTATCTCCCATACTGGAGGCCTGTGAAACCTGTGAGAATCGTCGACAATCATTGCATCTATACAAGGCGGGGAGTTGGGGACCGGCGAAGGTGGACGAATTGATGAATCGGGATGGACGCACTTGGCACGCCGCACGAGGCTCCTAGGAGGGTAAGATGGCAAACTACGACTACGATATGATCATCATCGGGGCAGGTGCGGCCGGCCTGACCGTAGCCGCCGGGGCTTCCCAGCTGGGGGCAAAGACGGCTCTGATCGAGAAACGTCCGCAACTGGGTGGAGATTGTCTCCTTTACGGTTGTGTTCCCAGCAAGACCCTTATCAAAACGGCCAAGGTCTATCATTATGCAAAACACCTGAAGCGTTTCGGCCTGCCGGAGATCGAATTGCCGCCATGTGAACTTCATTCGGTGATGAATCACGTCAGAGAGACCATTGACAAGGTTGCCGTTCACGATTCAGTGGAACGATTCGAAGGCATGGGGGTGGACGTGATCTTCGGAAGCGCCGCCTTCGTTTCCGAGCACGAAATCAAGGTGAACGATAAGACGCTGTCCAGTGACCGTTTTACCATCGCCACCGGAAGCAGCCCAATGGTCTTTCCCATTGAAGGGCTCGCAGAAACCGGTTTTTTGACCAACGAAGAGATCTTTTCGATCAACGAGCTTCCGCAGCGGTTTGTCGTTCTCGGAGCCGGGCCGATCGGAGCCGAACTTGCCCATGCGTTTACCAGACTGGGCAGCCGGGTGACCCTCCTGGACCTGCTGGACTATCCGCTCGGAGCGGAAGACCGGGATATGGCGGAAGTTGTGGTGAAACAAATGGTCCAGGACGGGATAGACCTGAAGATGGAACGAAAGGCGAAGAAGGTCTTTCAAGAGAAAGGCAGGAAACATATGGTTGTGGAGGATGCGGCGGGGGATGAAGAAACCATCGCCTGTGACGAGATTCTGGTCGCTACGGGACGGAAGATGAACGTGGAGGGGCTGAACCTGGAAAGCGCCGGGGTTGCGTACAGCAAAAAGGGGATTGAAACCGACGAACACCTGAGGACCAGCCAAAAACATATTTATGCGGCGGGAGACGTAAACGGGAAATTTCCGTTTACTCACATGGCAGGCGCCGAGGGATCGGTGATCGTAAGAAACGCGATCATGCATGTTCCGGGAAAAATCGATTACGGCATGACGCCTTGGGTTACGTTTACGGATCCGGAGATCGCCTCGGTGGGCTACAACGAAAAACGGGCTCAGGCCGACGACGTCGACTATGACATCCACATGGAAGAATTTGAAGAGATCGATCGAGCCCTGGCGGAAACGGAATATCAGGGGAAGATGAAGATTCTCACGAAGCAGGGTTCAGACAAGATTATCGGCAGCCAGATCGTCGGGCTCCATGCCGGAGAACTAATCGGCTCGTCGGTAATCGCTCTCAACAAAGGCATGAAGTTGTCCGACTTGGCCACACAGATCTTTGCGTATCCCACGTTATCGGAAATATACAAGAAGAGTGCGGGAAAGTATTATTCGGACAAGATTTTTAGCCCCAAGGTGAGAAAGATCCTGAAATTTGTATTTGGGTATCAGGGATAGTCGATTCCAACGCGCCCGGTTGAACGCTCGATGAAGAGGGATACGGAAAATGGCACGTGAGGGAGAAGGGGCATTGCAGAAAGGGAAACGACCGGTGATGAAGGCTGTCGCTTTGGCGATATTCGTCATTGCCGCCATCGTGATTGTTCGCTACACGCCGGTTCGGGGCTATCTGCGGGCGGACGCATTTGGCCGGTTCCTGGATGCGGCGGGTTTGTGGGCCCCCCTGTTCTATATCTTCATTTACGCAGTGGGCGTATGCCTCTTTCTGCCGGGTACGTTGCTGACAGGGCTGGGCGCTGCTGTCTTCGGCCCCTATCGGGGGTTCGTTTACGTCTGGGTCGGAGCCATGCTCGGCGCAAGTGCCGCATTCTGGATCGGTCGAACGCTCGGCCGGGATTTTGCCGCTTCGTTGATCGGAAACCGGCTCAAGAAATATGATGACGCGATCGAGCGAAACGGATTCGCCACGGTGCTCTACCTCCGTCTGGTCTATTTTCCGTTCACGCCCATGAACTTTGGCATGGGGCTCACAAAGGTGAAGTTTTGGGATTACGTGGCCGGCACCGGGTTGGGGATCGTGGTCGGGACCTTCGTCCTGACGTTCTTTATTGGAACTCTCAAACAGGTCTGGGCCTCGGGGAACTGGGAAGAACTCCTTTCTTTCAAGGTCTTTTTTTCTCTGGGATTGTTTGTGTTTTCTTTTTTCATTCCGAAAATCGTCAAAAGGCTCAGAGGGGAGAAGTAAGCTGGGGTGTACGGATTCCGGTAGGCTGTTGTTCATGGTGTTTACAACTCGCCAAGAACTGCTTGTAAGGGCACTCATCCGAAAAGTTCGTACAGGACTTCGTTGCGGCTTGGAACAAGGTAGTGAATCTTGACCGGTTCGATCTTGCAGGATCGCAGTAGCCCATTGGGCTGCGAAACACGGACTTGAAACCTGAACAACAATATATTGTGATCAGGTCGTGATTATTTCGTATATATGGTGTTTTTTCCTTGACTGGGGGAAAATCTATATTTTATCAAGGGTGCAGGTGTGGCCCGTAGTCATTGTTCACCCTAAGGAAAGGAGGAGGCTACCATGACGAAGGGAGACTTGGTGGAAAAGATGGCGAAGGATGCGGACATTTCAAAATCCGCAGCGAACAAGGCAATGAATTCTTTTATAGATGGCGTGAAAAAGGCGCTCAAGAAGAAAAACGGTAAGGTTACCTTGGTCGGTTTCGGCACTTTCGCCAAGGTTCGTCGCAAGGCCAGAAAAGGCGTCAATCCGCAAACCGGTGAAAAGATGAAGATCAAGGCCCGGAATGTGGTAAAGTTCAAGCCGGGAAAGACCCTTCGGGAAAATGTTTGACCTGCTTTGCTTCCGGGTGCCCCGGAAACGGGGCACCCAGCCTCTCCAATCGATACCAAACCAGCCCGCCCATGGCATGTCCATCCCGCTATGCCGATCATTTCAGGTCGTTTGCCGACCCTGATCAGGGCGAAGTCGAGTTTGCTTTGCGCTCGGCTCACACTTTGGTGGCCTGAGAACAGAGACCGGTTTTATATCCTGCTTGTCTTACCGGCGAGAGTCGTAGTATAGACATTTGCGAACGAGACTTAGAGAAATAGTGAGGGAAAGACGTGATCACAGTATTGGACTATGGTGCGGGCAACGTTCGAAGCGTCGTCAACGGCATTCGGCGGTTGGGTGAGGAAGTCAAGATGGTTGCCCGGGATGAGGACATTCTTTCGGCGGAAAAGCTCATTTTTCCTGGTGTAGGCGCTTTTGGCAGAATGATGGAGATACTGGAAGATCGGGGCTTCGTAGAGCCCCTGAAAACCTACCTTCGCTCCGACCGGCCGTTTCTGGGAATTTGTCTCGGTCTGCAGGCCCTGTTTGAAGAGAGTGAAGAGGCAACAAAAAACAAAGGACTCGGGCTGTTTTCCGGTGGGGTGAAACGATTTGCCGTCTCTCTTTCCGTGCCTCATATCGGCTGGAACGGCCTGAATCTACAAAAGCCCTCGTTACTGTTCGACGGGGTAAGAGGGGATGAGAAATTCTACTTTGTCCATTCCTTCCACGTCGATCCGCGGGACCGGGACATTGTCCTGACCACGACGGACTATGGATATCCCTTTGTGAGCAGCATTCAGAAGGGGAACATCATCGCAACGCAGTTCCATCCGGAAAAGAGTGGAGATGCGGGACTTCGGGTGCTGAAGAACTTTCTTGACCGGAGCACCGCAGTGTCCAAACCAATAGAAGTCTCCGGTCCCACGGAGCTTGCCAAAAGGATCGTCGCGTGCCTCGATGTCCGGTCAAACGACGAGGGAGATCTGGTGGTAACCAAAGGGGACCGATACGATGTTAGGGAGGACGGGGCCGTTCGAAACCTGGGCAAACCGGTAGAACTGGCCCGGCGGTATTATGAAGAGGGCGCCGACGAGATCACCTTTCTGAATATCACCGGGTTCAGGGATTTTCCCTTGAAAGACATGCCCATGCTGGAGGTCCTCCGGGAAACCTCCAAAAACGTGTTCGTTCCGCTGACGATCGGTGGAGGCATCAGGGACTATACGGACAAGGATGGTCGAACGTACTCGGCGTTGCAGGTTGCCGATGAGTATTTCCGATCCGGAGCGGACAAGATATCCATCGGGAGCGACGCGGTAGCCATTGCAGAGGCCTATCTGCAAAGCGGAGAAAAAACCAGCAAAAGTGCCATCGAGGAAATATCGAAGGTTTACGGAAGTCAGGCGGTGGTCATTTCAATCGATCCCAAACGGGTATACGTCGCTTCCCCCGAGGAAACCGATCACCCGGTGATCGAAACCCGTTTCCCGGGCCCCAAAGGGGAAACGTACTGTTGGTATCAGTGCACCGTCAAAGGGGGACGGGAAGGTCGGGACCTGGATGCCGTGACATTGGCCCGGGTTTGTGAAGATCTGGGAGCCGGGGAGATCCTGCTGAACTGTATCGACAAGGACGGCACGAATTCAGGGTTTGACATCGAATTGATCAATGCCGTGGCGGATGCCGTTTCCATTCCTGTGATTGCGTCGAGCGGGGCCGGTTCCCCCGCCCATTTCTATGAGGTTTTCACCCGGACGGATGCCGAATCCGCCTTGGCGGCGGGTATCTTTCACAGAAGGGAAGTTGCCATTCAGGCGGTCAAGGACTATCTGAAAGGCAAGGTGGAAATCAGACCCTAGGAGCCTGTCGGAGAACTCCCATTTTCGCTTTGGTTGAGCGTTTTTGGGCATTTCTACGTTCGCTTCGCTAAAACGCCAAAACTCGGCTGGCCGCCTCAAACAGTTGGTGTTTCTTCACGCTTTGCTTCACCAAGAACTGCTTTCAAAAACGCTCAAAGTCGCTCAACTTGAAGTTTTCCGACAGGCTCCTAGAAATTGGATTGTCCGGTTACAATCCGTTGAAGCCGGCGTTACCGTTGCCGGCTTCGGCTCCATGGCCATCCGACCTCTTTTTGGCATGAACGTGAGTATTTCAGGTAACGACGGTCGATTATTGCCGTTTGGCCTGAGCCATCCTCGGTTGGGCGTGGCACCCATTGGCTGAGTTCACGAGACACCAGCGCCTGTATTTACACGTCACCTGATCACAATACGTGTCCGCTGTGGCGAAGCAGTCGAAATTGCCTTCCCTCCGTTGCTTTCGTTTAATCACCTCGGAGGCGACTTCAACGAAACACGCGTCGCAGAGGGAGGAGGTATATTGATCGGCCTTCCAGTCGACCGGCGTTTCCTTTTCCCATTCCCGATTACACCGAATGCACTTCACTCGCATTTTGCTCATGGTTGTCCGCCCCGGTTTGGTTTTCCTTCCCGTCATCAAACTACAAATAGTGTGTCCACTGTGACTAGACCACAATATCATGGGTGTCAAGGGGAATTTTGGCGTTCAGGAAATGAACGTTGGTGGAAGAGTTTTCTTGATAATCGCGCAGAGGCGCAGAGATGCAGAGAAGTGGTGACAACGCCGTAGCTTTAGCGAAGGCGGAAACTCTCCGCGTCTCCGCGTCCCTGCGGGAAGATATTTCTTTAAATAATCGCGCAGAGGCGCAGAGACGCAGAGGAGCCCCGTCAAGGATCGCCCCACCGTTTCTTCGTTTTTCATTCGATGTTGGGCGTTTTCGGTGTTCGGTCTTTGCAACGCGTGGCATTACAGCGTTTCTACGACCTCGACCATGGCTCGGGTCAGGAGAGCCAAATCACTTGGTTCGATGACGTACGGCGGCATGACGTAAACGAGCCTGCCGAAGGGCCGTATCCAAACGCCTCTTTCCACGAAGCGCCGTTGTATGACGGCCATATCGACGGGTTCCACCAGTTCCACCACTCCAATGGCCCCCAATGCGCGGACGTCTCGAACCTGGGGAAGTCGTCGCAGTCCGGACAAGTCCGCTGTCAGGGTTTGTTCAATATCTTGCACCCGCTGTCGCCAAGGTGAAGCGAGGAGCAATTCTATGCTCGCCACGGCTACCGAACATGCCAAAGGGTTTGCCATGTACGTGGGGCCGTGCATGAATACACCCGGATTGCCCGAGGAGATCGCTTCACTGACTTCAGGGGAGGTTACAGTGGCCGCCAGGGTCACATATCCGCCTGTGAGGGCTTTCCCGACGCACATGATGTCCGGAGAAATCCCCGCATGTTCGCAGGCAAACAGCTTTCCCGTCCGGCCGAAACCGGTGGCGATTTCATCGTGGATCAACAGTACCTCGTATCGATCGCACAACTTTCGGGCTTCTTTCAGGTACCGGGGAGCGTAAAATCGCATGCCTCCCGCCCCCTGGACGATCGGTTCGAGAATCACTGCGGCAATCGATGCGTGATGGGCCTCCAGCATCCCTTCCAGGCTTTCCAGATCTTCGGGATGCCACGGCCCCCCGAAGGGGGAGCGGGGGGCGTCTGCAAAATAGTGACCCGGAAGGATTCCCGTAAAGATGTGGTGCATGCCGGTAACCGGGTCGCACACCGCCATGGCCCCGGCGGTATCTCCGTGATAGCCCGATTTTATGGTCAAGAGCTTCTGTTTTTCCCTCTTGCCTTGAGCATGCCAATACTGGATGGCCATCTTTATGGCCACTTCTACCGCTACGGATCCGGAGTCGCAGAAGAAGACCTTTTGTAAGGGGGCGGGGGTTAGGTCTGTGAGGAGAGATGCCAGTTGAACGGCGGGCTTGTGTGTCAGTCCGCCGAACATGACGTGCGACATGGAGGACATCTGTCCCGTCGCCGCCTCGTTGAGCACGGGATGGTTATATCCGTGAATGGCCGCCCACCAGGAAGACATCCCGTCGATCAATTCCCGTCCGTCGGTGAGCTTGATGCGGACGCCTCTGGCAGAGTCCACCGGATACACAGGTAATGGGTCGGTCATCGAGGTATAGGGATGCCAGACGTGTTCCCTATCGATGGCCAATATCTCTTTTTCCTGCATGGTCTTTCCTCATGGTTTGTGACAAAAGAGTTTCAACGACATCATACGCGCCGTCGCCGGGAGAGACAAAATCACGGATGGGTCCGATGACTCCCGCCGGGCGAATGCCGGAAAAGGTTTCAATGGCTTCCATATTTTCTCGAACCAGGTCGTCCGATCCTTCGGTGCCCTTGCTGATTAGGACGATTCCCTTCGGTTTCAGGCCTCTTCGTTCGAGCGCCTCGACGGACAATAAGGTGTGGTTGATGGTCCCCAAGCCGGCACGGCCAACGAGGATAACGTGGGCTTGTAGGGATTGCATTATGTCGACCACGAGTCGATCCGCCGTGACCGGCACGAGAAGTCCTCCCGCCCCTTCCATCACCACGTGGGTGTAGGTCTGCTCACGAGTCAAGTCGTCCAGTTTGCGGCATATGCGGTTTACGTCGATACGCGCGCCTTCGTCTCGTGCGGCGAAATAGGGTGCCTTCGCACTCCGAAAGCAGCACAAAGTGGACATCCCCGAATCGTACCGGCATTTTTCCGGCGCATACGTGTAGATAAACCGTGCGTCTGCCTTCCGGTCCCGGCTATGGACACATCCCGTCTGAAACGGCTTTACGTATAAGGGTGCGTATCCCTTCCTGCATAGAACCTGCATGAACAAGAGGGAAACGACGGTCTTGCCGACCCCGGTGTCCGTTCCTGCGATAAAAAAAGATTCCCGCATCATGATGGCTTCCCTCTGCACGCTTCATTGAGCGCTTCGACAAAGGCCGATACGTCCTCTTCATCATGAAGTGCACTCATGCTGATTCGCAATATGGCCTTTCCCAGGGGGACTGTGGGGTACCTGGCGGAAAAGACGAAAAAGCCTTTCTCGAGCAGTTGTCCCGAAATGCCTGTCGCAGATTCTTCATCGCCGATCTCGACCACGATGATATGGGCATCCCCACGCACCTGGAAGCCGTTGCTCCGCAATTCCTCCCGCATCAACCCGCTGATCTCTCTCAGGGTTTGACGAGCAGAACCACTTTGTTCGACGAGTTGGAGCAATTCGATCGCCGACGCGGCGTGCGCTTCAGGCAGTGTCGTCGAATAGATCAGTGCAGGAGCGAAATTAAAGAGATAGTCTTTCATGGTCTGAGACAACAACACAAAGGCCCCGAAAAAGCCAAAGGCCTTTCCGAAAGTCCCGACGGCCACATCGGCCACCCCTTGGGCAATGCCCCGGCCACCGTCTCCGATTGCTCCGAACGCATGGGCCTCGTCGACCACGGCAAGAAACCCGTGTTCTCGCTTCAGCTTTTCCAGTTCCACCACATCGAGAAGATCGCCGTCCATGCTGAAGAGAGATTCGGTCAGCACGGCGCGGGAATTCCTCTCTACAGAGAGCCGTTTTGCGAGATGGGAGAAGTCACTGTGATTATAGCCGAGCCCGTCCGCCGCACTGAGTTTTAAACCGGTGACCGCACTGGCATGAATATGTTTGTCGTAAAAAACGGTATCCCCTTTTTCAAACAAGGTGGAAATCACCGCCACGTTGGCCTGAAATCCGCTGGGGAGAAAGAGGGCCGTCTCGTACCCGAAATACGCAGCATAGATTTCTTCCGCACGGTTGATCCCTTCGTAGTTTCCGCAGACCAGGCGGGACGAGGAAGATGAACCGCCCGAGGTGTGAAAGTGTTCTGCCACCCGTGCGGCCGCATGTTTTGATGTTCCCAGGCCGAGGTAGTCGTTGGCGGAAAAATTGAGCACCTTCCTCCCGCCGATCCGGAGGTACTTTCCGGATCTCGCCTCGACTCGCGGCGGATTCCGATAGAGCCCTTGTTTCCGTTTCAATGAGAGCTTTTTGGCAAATCTTTCGTCAAACATGCAAAGATGCTTTCGTAATGAGGCTTCAGGTTTTCCCGCCGGAACCGGTCGTCGTAGTCTATGCTCCCAAAGTCCAGCCGCCCGCCGAGAAAGACTGTGCCTTGGTACGTCGCTTCTACATCATAAGAAAAGGCTCGCTTGGATTGCCCTACGAGAAGGCCTTTCAGTGCTATGGATTCACGGGGAAGATTCGTTTCTCCAACATACAGTTGCTCGATGACGAGTAAAAAACAATGCTTCTCGAATTCCGTAAGAAATCGTGCGTGGAGTGCCCCCAACTGGGCCAGGGACTCGATTGCCATAGCCACGGGGAGGCCGTCCAGGGACGTGAGCCCCTCGATGCGCGTAGGGTCCAGAAAAGAGATCTGATCCACCATGCGGAAGTCTTGCAAATTTGTCTGTATGTGCAGATTCATTTTCGACATTCAGGCGTCTTTTTCACCGACCTTTCCAATTCCGCACGACCAGGGCGCTGTTTTGTCCGCCGAAGCCGAAATTTTGAACCATGAACCAATTGGGTGAACTCGGAAGCGGTTCTCGGACAAAACGAATGCCGTCATGACACGGGCGGGCCAGATTTCGGATCTCCGGTACGTGCCGGGCCTTTAGCGCTGCCAATAGGACCGCCA
>Ga0207797_1001152_pt1 | contig 19555 bp, 16 predicted proteins | sample PRCRCaboRojoPR_6_FD_187275 | JGI IMG/M metagenome (GOLD analysis project Ga0207797, IMG submission 187275) | Marine sediment microbial community from Cabo Rojo, Puerto Rico - PR CR 10% Liquid 1 (SPAdes) | ecosystem: Environmental > Aquatic > Marine > Coastal > Sediment | place: Cabo Rojo, Puerto...
GCGCAAGAAAAATTCAGGACTGAAGCGTATTCTGCCATACGTGAAGGTCTGAATTTTTCGCAGCAACGAAGCAGATTTGCCTTTATCAACAGCCTGTTAGCCGCCTTTGACCAACAGGGACGGCTCAGGATGCTCCAATGGCTCTGGCGTGCCTCGGGCACTTGCACTCCCTGCACAGCTCAAAGGTGCGGCAGCCTCACTCAGAGCTCGGAGCATCTTGACAGAACAAATTGAAAACATACTCTATCATTAGAGATCCAGCCGCAATACGGCTGAATCTTATCAGGGAGTCGGAAAAGCCGTCGCTGCCCCGAGAGGCTCGATCTTCCGGGGCAGAGGAAAGTCCGGGCTCCACAGGGCAGGACGCTGGGTAACGCCCAGAGGGAGCGATCCCTGGAAAGTGCCACAGAAAACAGACCGCCCTGCACCCACTTGAACGGATTTTTGGGGAATTGTTTAACCGACATTGAGTCAGTCAAACATATTGACCATTGATTTAACCAATACTTTCGTTCAAGTGGGTGCAGGGTAAGGGTGAAACGGTGGGGTAAGAGCCCACCAGTTGCCGCGGCGACGCGGCAAGCTCGGCAAACCCCGTCCGGAGCAAGACCAAATAGGAGGACGCTCGAGGCTGGCCCGGCCGAAGTCCTCGGGTAGGTCGCTGGAGGCAAGGGGCAACCCTTGTCCAAGATGAATGACGGCTCGCGCACAGAACCCGGCTTACTTCCGGCTCCCTCAACCATCATGACCCCGGACCCAAGCAGGCAAACAGCACACCACAGACAACACGTGCCGTCAGCTGCGGACAGATCAGCAACTCCCCTCGACCATGCATCTTTGGACCATCATTCTGGCGGCTGGCCAGGGCACCCGGCTGGGCAACCTCCCCGATAAAAAGCAGTTTCTCATCTGGAAGAACCGCCCCCTGTTTTGGCATTCGGTGCAGGCCTTCGCCCGCGTCCCGGTCGTGCAGGGCATTGTTCTGGTCTTCTCCCCATCAGAATGCCAAGCCAGGGAAGAGGAGGTTACCAGGCTGGCCAGCCTGGACACCATTGCCCCTGAGCTGCGCATGGCCCCTGGCGGATCGACCCGCCAAGCATCCTCTCTGTCCGGTTTGAACGCCCTTCCCAGGGAATGCAGCCATGTCCTTATCCATGATGCTGCCAGACCGTTCATCTCCCCTGAGCTGATCAGCAGGATCATCGATCAGCTGGCTACGGGCAAGAAAGCGGTTGTCCCCGGCCTTCCGCTGACGGATACCGTCAAGCGGCTGCGCGCTGGGAGCCTGGAGACCCTGCCCCGGGAAGACCTCTTTGCCGTGCAGACCCCCCAGGGCTTCTGTGTACAGACCATAGCCGAAGCCCATCGACTGGCCCGCACCCAAGGCCTCGCTGTGACCGACGACGCAGCTCTGGTTGAAATTTTGGGAAAAACGGTTACCCTCGCCGAGGGAGACGAGGCCAACATCAAAATGACCAGACCGTCCGACCTCGAGCGCTTAGGTTCCCAAGGGCGGCCACGAGCCCGGGCTGTGGCCGGTTGGGGATATGATGTCCATCGTTTCGGACGGGGCCGCGCCATGAAGCTCGGCGGCGTACCCATCACCAACGGTCCCCAGATTGTGGCTCACTCCGATGGCGATGTCCTGTTGCACGCGATCATCGATGCCCTCCTCGGCTGCCTTGGCCGGGGTGACATCGGCGAGCTGTTCCCAGATACAGACCCCCGCCTGGAGGAGGCCAACAGCGCCGTCCTCTTGGCCGAGGTGCTCGAAGCAGCAAGAAAGACCGGGCTCAGCCTCGACCATCTCGACGCTACAGTCATCTGTCAAAAGCCCAGGCTCGGTCCCTGGAAAGATCAGATACGCAGCAACCTGACCGGCCTGCTCGACATGCCGCCGAACCGGATCAACATCAAGGCCACCACCGAGGAAGGCCTCGGCTTTACCGGTGCCGAAGAAGGCATCAAGGCTGTGGCCCTGATGACCGCGCATCTTGACGAGCCGGAAGCGGGTTCATCCTCGAGCCTGGAGTGATGCAGACATATAGACGGTAATCGGTTGTCGGGAGGTCAGAGGACAGAAGACAGAGGGAAGAGAACAGAGGGCTGAGGGGAGAAGACGCACGAATCGAACGTATCATGATTGAGCATTTTGGCCTCAGTTGAAGGGCAGGCGGCCGAGGAATCAAAACCCCCAGCCACGGATACCCTGACCACAAAGATACGTGCTTTTTGGCCCGTGAAACGAACACAACCAGGGGACGAGGCATGCCAGACATCCAGTTCTACAACTCGCTGACCAGGAGAAAGGAACACTTTACGCCCCGGGAGCCCGGTCGGGTGGCCATGTACGTCTGCGGCATCACCGCCTACGACTACTGCCACATCGGCCACGCTCGGGCTGCCGTGGTCTTCGACGTTTTGGTCCGTTTCCTCCGCTCTGAAGGCTATGCCGTGACCTTCGTTCGCAACTTCACGGATGTCGACGATAAGATCATCAACCGGGCCGTCCGCGACGGGCGCGATCCGAACGAGGTGGCTGCCACCTTCATCAAGGCCTTCTACGAGGATATGGACCGTCTCAATGTGCTCAAGGCCGATATGGAGCCCAAGGCGACCGAGCACATCGAAGATATGCAGCGGCTGGTGCAAAAGCTTCTGGATACCGGACATGCCTACACCACCCCGTCCGGCGACGTCTACTTCCGCGTCCGTTCCTTTCAGGATTACGGCAGGCTCTCCGGCCGGAATGTAGAGGAGCTCCAGTCGGGAGCGCGCATCGAACCCGGAGAGGACAAGGAAGATCCCCTCGACTTCGCCCTCTGGAAGCACGCCAAGGAGCATGAGCCATCCTGGCCAAGCCCCTGGGGTCCGGGGCGGCCGGGCTGGCATATCGAGTGCTCGGCCATGAGCGAACGGTTCCTGGATATCCCTTTGGACATCCACGGCGGCGGCCAGGACCTCATCTTTCCACATCACGAGAATGAGCGGGCTCAGACCATGGCCGCCACGGGCAAGGACTTCGTCAAATACTGGATGCACAACGGCTTTGTCCAGGTGGATAACGACAAAATGTCCAAGTCCCTGGGCAACTTCGTGACCATCCGGGACATCCTGAAGCACTACCTCCCCGAAACCCTGCGGTTCCTCCTGCTCAGCAAGCATTACCGCAGCCCCTTGGACTTCTCCTGGGAGGCCATGAACGAGTCCGAAAAGGCGCTCAAACGGATCTATCAGACCATCCAGAACATCGAGGCCGCTCAAACCGCCGGCAAGCGGCAGCCCGGCGAGCTCCCTTCAGAGCTGGCCGACGAGCTGAATGAGGCTGCTCAAAGCTGGCCACGAAGCCTTGAGGACGACCTGAACACTGCGGCGGCCCTCGGACATCTGTTCACCATGGTCCGTCTGGCCAATCGCCTTTTGGAAAACCCAGCCTGGCGAAACTTGGAGCGCTCAAAGGAGCTCCTGAGTCAGGCTCGGGAATCCATAGGCAGCCTCGGCGAGGTTCTCGGGCTCTTTCAGGAACAGCCCCAGGCCTTCCTCAGGGAGCTGCGCGCCTGCCGGGCAGCCCGACAGAACCTGGACGCCAGCCGAATCGAGGAGCTCATCCGCCAACGGCAGGAAGCTCGGTCAGCCAAGGACTTCCAGACTGCTGACAGCATCCGGTCGAGCCTGCAGGACATGGGCGTGGAGATTCATGACACCCCGCAGGGCACTGAATGGGATGTCGAGAGTCAGAGAACAGAGGACAGAGGTCAGAAGACAGAGAGCAGAGAATAGATGATAGAAGGCAGAGGACAGAGGGCTGACTGAGCGGGCCATGAACCAGCCCATGAGGGCCGGTACGGCCAGCGCAGGCTCAGCCCACTGGCCTGTCGGTCGCAAGGGGAACCGAGCCCGAACCGAACGCAGACAAGGAGCACCAATGACCTGCACGAGCAGAACGCGGGACATCAAACCATTTATGGTCATGGATGTCCTGGAGGCGGCCAAGCAGCTGGAAGCGCGCGGCGAGGACATCGTCCACCTGGAGATCGGCGAACCGGACTTCGACACCCCGCAGTGCATCAAGGACGCGGCTTGCAAGGCCTTGGAGAGCGGTCAGACCCACTATACCCACAGCATGGGTCTCATGGAGCTCCGGGAGGCCATCTGCGAGGATTACGCCTCCCGGTACGGCGTGCAGATCGAACCAGACCAGATCATCGTCACCTCCGGGACCTCGCCGGCCATGCTCCTCTGCTTTGCCGCGCTGCTCGAGCCTGGAGACTCGGTCATCGTTTCCGACCCAGGCTACGCCTGCTACTCAAACTTCGTCCGCTTCGTTAACGGCAAACCACTGACCGTGCCAGTGAACGAGGAGGACGGCTTTCAGTTCAGGCCCGAAGCCGTTAAAAAGCTCGTGGGTCCCAAGACAAAAGGCCTGATGATCAACTCGCCCTCCAATCCGACAGGAACGGTGCTTTCCCCTGAGGGGATGCAAGAGCTGGCCGAGCTGGGGACCTACATCATCTCGGACGAGATCTACCACGGCTTGGTCTACTCCGGAAGGGACCATACCATTCTGGAGTTCACCGACCGGGCCTTCGTCCTCAACGGCTTCTCCAAGCTCTATGCCATGACCGGCTGGCGCTTGGGCTATCTCATCGCCCCGCGGCACTTCGTGCGGGACATCCAGAAGGTGGCCCAGAACCTGTATATCTGCGCCGGGTCCATCTCCCAGTGGGCCGGCATCGCCGCCCTCAAGGAGGCCGGAGACGACGTGGCCGAGATGGTCAAGACCTATGACGCCCGGCGCCGCTTCATGCTTGACCGCCTTCAAGAGCTCGGCTTCACGGTGGCTGTCGAGCCGACCGGCGCCTTCTACATCCTGGCCAATGCCAAGCACATCAACCCGGACTCCTACGCCCTGGCCTTCGACATTCTGGACAAGGCCCACGTGGGGGTCACCCCTGGAGTGGACTTCGGTCCAAACGGCGAGGGCTTTTTGCGCTTTTCCTACGCCAACTCCATGGAGAACATTGCCAGAGGCATGGACCGCCTGGAAGCCTACCTGAGCAATAACGGCAGAACGGGATGACTGATAGCGGGGCCATGGAGGAAGCGCCCTCCCGGACCTTCCATGGCCGCCCCAACACATAGGAGCAGACGCCAAAGCCCGGTTAGATTGGTGAGACTTCACTTCGGGGTGAGCGGCCATGTTTGATCATTTCACAGCCATCCAGACCATAGCCGAAGAACGGATCCGCCAGGCCATGGAAGACGGCGACTTCGACAATCTCCCCGGTCAAGGCAAGCCGCTCAATCTAGAGGACGACTCCCATCTGCCGCCGGAAATGCGTTTAGCCTACAGAATCCTGAAGAACTCTGGATACATGCCCGAAGAGGTCGCCCGGCGGAAGGAGATCGACGACATCAAGGGCATGCTGGAGAGCTGCACAGACGAGCAGACTCGCTACCGACAGATCCAAAAGCTCAACTACCTGGTGACCAAGCTCAACGAGCAGCGCCGTGTCCCGGTGCGCCTCGAGACGGAGCAGGCCTACTACTCGAAGGTGGTCGAGCGGGTTGAGGTCGGGAAGAGCAAAAAAGAGGACTAGAGAGCCGATACCATGTACTCCGAGAGCCTTCTGGTTCATTTCAGGCGGGTCGAGCAGCTGAAGCAAGAGGCCTCCGGACTGCCTTCGATCAACCTGAACGATCGACAGCTTTGCGACCTGGAGCTGCTCTGCAACCGCGCCTTTTACCCGCTCTTCGGCTTCATGACCAGGCAGGAGTACGAGTCCGTCATCAGCAGCGGCCGGCTCCCGGATGGCACCCTCTGGCCCCTGCCGATCTGCCTGGATCTTCAGGCCGCTCAGGCCTCCGGACTGGTTGCTGGCAGCTCCGTCGCCCTGTGCGACGGCGAAGGCTTCCTCCTGGCCATCCTCCATATCCAGGATGTCTGGCAACCGGACAAAGAGACCGAAGCCAAGGCCGTCTTCGGCACAGCTGACGAACACAGCCATCCCGGGGTCTACGCCCTGTATCACAGTCATGGATCGTGCTACCTCGGGGGAACCATTGAAGGCCTCCATCTGCCTCTGCATTTCGACTTCACCGAGCTCAGGTATCCCCCGTCAGAAACCCATCGGCAGTTCACCCAGAAGGGCTGGCGCAACGTCATCGGCTTCCACACCGAAAAGCCCCTGCACTGCGCCCATAAGGAGATGATCCTGCAGGCTGCCCGGAGCGCCAATGCCAGCATCTTCCTGCAACCCGTCGTGGGCATCCCTTCTCCGGGCGATCTGGAGCACTTTACCATGATCAAGTGTTATCAGGCCTTCGTTAACCACTTCCCCAAGAACATGATCGCCCTCGGCCTCCTGCCTTTTGCCAGCCGCAAGGCCGGCCCCAAGGAAGCCCTGCTGCAGGCCATCATCCGCAAGAACTACGGCTGCACCCACTTCATGGTCGCCCCGGATCACAGCGATCCTTTCATGCATGATGGGGGCAACAACCACTTCTATGAGCCGGCCTCGGCCCAGGAGCTGGTACGGGCCCACCAGGAGGAGATCGGCATTACCATGGTCCCGCTGCAGCCCATGGATTATGTCGAGGAGAAGGCCCAGTACCTGCCCCGGGACCAGGTCAGCCCGGAGATGTCCATCAAGCGCATCTCCTCGACCGAGCTGCGCCGCCGGCTGGAGTTCGACCTGGAGATCCCCGAGTGGTTCTCCTTTCCCGATGTTGTCCGGGAGCTGAAAAAAACCTATCCCCCGAGGCACAAGCAAGGCTTCACCGTCTTCTTGACCGGCCTGTCCGGTGCGGGGAAGTCCACACTGGCCAGGGTGCTCTACGTCAAGTTCATGGAGATGCGCGACAGACCGGTGACCCTGCTTGACGGAGATATCGTCCGGCGCCATCTGTCCAGCGAGCTGTCCTACTCCAGGGAGCACCGGGAGATCAACGTCCGGCGAATCGGCTTCGTGGCCAGCGAGATCACCAAGAACCGGGGCATCGCCATCTGCGCCCCCATTGCCCCCTATGAAGACTCCAGACGGTACAACCGCGATCTCATCAGCCAGTACGGCGGCTACATCGAGATCTACATGAGCACCCCCTTTGCCGTCTGCGAGAACCGCGACCGCAAAGGGATATATGAAAAGGCCAAAAAAGGCGTCATGAAGGGCGTCACCGGGGTGGACGACCCCTATATCCCTCCGATGAACCCGGAGCTGACCATCGACACCAGCGACATGACCCCGGCCGAGGCCGCCCAGCAGGTCCTGCTTTATCTCGAGGAGCAGGGCTACATCCGCTAGCTCACCCTCCGAGCTATCCTCTGCACTTGGCCTTCTTCCCCCTGTCTTCTGCTTTCTGTCTTCTGCTCTCTGCCCTCTGTCCTCTGCCCTCTGTCTTCTGCCCTCTGTCTTCTGTCCTCTGCTCTCTGTCCTCTGTCCTCTGTCTCCAGCCCCCTACCGTCCCCCATCAGGAGAAAAATCCAGCGCGCTGGCCGACTTGTACATGGTCAGCTCCCAGATATCGGCCAGCTCGTCATGCCTGAGAATGTACTCGGCGCCGTCGGCATCCTTAACCTTGAAGTAACGATGGTCCGGAGAGAGCCAGCGGTCCACGACCGCTTCGACCTCGATCCAATGTGACCCCAGACGAAAACCCTTCGGGGTTTCTTCGGCCCGATACCCCGAGTAGCAGGTAACGGCAATACGGAATGGATTCTTGCTGTCAAGCATAGCGCACCTTCAGTCCGTCGGTTTGACAGGCCGTGCGGGAAATCCTATAGTCCATGTGCGCAACGGCTTTGCACTCATCGACGAATGAGGGCACCGTGCAAAGCATTTTCTGCTCTCAGGAATACCAAACAGAGCCCTGTTGATGCGCCACAATACGGAGAGGTGGCCGAGTCCGGTTAAAGGCGGTGGTCTTGAAAACCACTGTGGAGTGATCCTCCACCGGGGGTTCGAATCCCTCCCTCTCCGCCATTCCCTTTCGGCGCCACGCCATTCGGCGCGGCGCTTTTTGCGTTTGGGCTTCGACATGGCTTCTCCCGGCTGTGGCCTGCCTCTTGACATTGCTCTGAATTCATGTCTAATTTGCTTGAATATTTATTCAATAGCTGACGTACAAAACGCTTCTAACATCCCGACTGATTTGACTATCCTATCCTGATAGAGTCATGTGAGCCGAGAACAACAACGCGCTTGGGAGGCAGCCGTGGCTAAAAAGAAGAAAGGCGGCATCATGCCCTTCCTGGTTGGTATTGCCGCCGCCCTCATTCTAGGCTGGTGGATCTTCCCCCACGTTCTCTTCAGCGAGCACAACCAGCCCTTCACCTTCGGCCATCGATCCCATCTGGAACAGGACCTTGAGTGCACGTACTGCCACCACTATCGCGAGGACGGCTCATTCGACGGCGTGCCGGGCCTCGAGTCCTGCGTTTCTGCTGATTGCCACGCCGAGATTATCGCCGGAACCCCTGCCGAAAAAACCTTTGTCAACGAATACGTCAAGCCAGGCAAAGAGGTTCCCTGGAAGGTCTACCAAAAACAACCGGACAACGTCTACTTCAGCCACATCGCACATCGGGAGTACGACTGCGTCCGCTGCCACCCCGATCTGGAGCAGACCGATTCGTTGCCGGCGGTCTCCCGGAACAAGCTCACCGGATATAGCCGGTGGACCATGACCATGGACGAATGCGAACGATGCCACGCGCAGAATGAGACCAGCAACGCCTGCTACGTCTGTCACAAATAGACGCTCAAGCGCGTGTTGACTGCTTTGAAACCCCATCCGTTACGGATATGCAACCTGACTCTATTCTGCGGGGAACTCAAGCAAGGGAGTGAGGTATGGCCTTCAACCGCAGAGGTTTTCTCAAGTTCGTTGCCGGCGGCGCAGTTGGCACTGCCCTGACGCCTCTTCCCTGGAAGCTGATTGACGATGTCTCCATCTGGACCCAGAACTGGCCCTGGATCCCCAGGATCCCTGATGGGAACGTGGAAAGCAAGCCCTCCTTGGTCAAGCTTGGGGCCACAGAATACGGCATCCTGATCACAACCGTTGACGGTCAGCCGATAACCGCAGCCGGCAACCCGAACCACCCGCTCAGCCTCGGCGGCATTGATCCGCTGACTGCGGCCAGTGTGCAACTGCTCCACAGCCCGGCCAGAGTCTCCAGGCCCTTGCACAAGGAGGCCGGTGGCGGCTTTCGACCCCTCTCCTGGAGCAAGGCGACTGACATTCTGGTCGACAAGCTGGCTCCTTTGCAAGGCAGACAAGGCTCGGTGGCCTGTATCAACGGCGACGAGACCAGCTCGGCCCACGAGATCATCTCCGCACTCCTCGGGGAGATGCACTCCGCCTCGGCACAATACTTCATGCCCAGCGAGGCCGGAACGCAGCAGGCTGTCTGGCAAAACCTCCTGGGCGGCCAAGGCAGCCTCGGCTACGACCTGGAAGGGGCCGACCTCATCCTGTGCATCAATGCCGACATTTTCGGGTCCTGGGGAACGGCGATACGCAATCAAAAGGTCATCAGCCAGGGGCAGGCCGCCTGTCTCTATGCCGGGCCGGCCAGAAACAGCACTGCGGCCATTGCTGACGAATGGGTGCCGGTGCTTCCGGAAAAGGGCGCCCACCTCGCCCTGAGCCTGGCCTCGTTGCTCCTTCAGTCCGGCTGGAGGCCCAAGGAGCCCGTTCAGGGCTTGGCCGAGCTGAGTGACTTTCTCCAGAGGGAGTACTCCTCAAAAGCCATTCCCAAAAAGACCGGGCTCTCACTGGCCACAGTCAAGTCCCTGGCTGAGCGATTGACCAGGGCCGAGCGCCCGCTGGTCATGGCCGGAAGCCTCTCCGGCCTCGGTGGTGACCCGATCATACTGTTCGCCGGGCTCGTGCTCAACGCTTTGCTGGGCAGAGTCAACGCCAATGGCGGACTTCGCTGCATCCCCACCCCGCCGAAGGTTCTGGGCCGAGCTGGAAGCGTTCTGGACACCGCCAAGAACGACCTGTGCTCCTTTGTTTCCGATCTGGCCAGGGGCAAGGCCCACAAGCCTGACCTGCTGCTGGTTTACGAGGCCAACCCCATGTATGCCCTTCCCAACAGCGAAACCACCGGCGCCGCCCTGGCCAGCATTCCCTTTAAGATCAGCTTCAGCCAGTTCATGGACGAAACCGCTGCAGAATGCGACCTCATTCTGCCGGCGCCCTACTTTCTCGAGCGGCTGGACGACTCCTTCACTCCATTCGGCTCGGGATCGGCCAACTACTCCATGGCCGAGCCGGTTGCCCGGCCGAACGCCGATGTCCGGCCGACACCGGACTTTCTTCTCGATATCATGGGCCGGCTCGGTCTGCAGACCGAGGTCGGATCCTACGAGGAGCTCCTGACTGCCAAGGCCAACCTCCTGGGTGCGAACACTCGCCAGCTCCTCCAGGGCTCGGCCTGGCAGGATGGGACCACGGCCCGCCAGCCCCCCTTGCGCTTGTGGAACGCCTCCATCGAAGAGTGCCTGAATCGGCTTGCTTCCGGTGCCACACATCAAATGCCCCTTTCCCTGGCAGTCGAGTCAGAGCTCAAAACCGGCACCGCCAGAACGGCCATTCCGCCTTTCGGTCTGTCCACCCTCAGAGAAGAGGAGCTCGACCACAACGGCTTTGCCGTCCGCCTCAACTCGCAGACGGCTTCGGAGCTCGGCTTGCAGGCGGAAGATATGGTCGAGCTCATTTCATCCACCGGCAAGTGTTCGGCCAGATTGCTGCTCGATGAGTCGGTCATCCCCGGAACCGTGGTTGTCCCGTCCGGCTTCGGGCACACCCATTGGGATGAGTATAGCCGGGGAAAAGGCGACAGCGTTTTCAAGATCCTCGATCCGCGCTTTGAACCGGGCTGCGGCAGGACGATGTGGTCTGACACCCGAGTGAAAATCGCCAAAATCTAGACTTCCGGGGACCCCTCTATGTCTGAAACGATGCAGATCCACAGCGAGTTCGAAATCAGATGGGGCATGGTCATCGATATCGACAAGTGCACCGGGTGCGCAGCCTGCGTTGTTGCCTGCCAGGCGGAGAACAACATTCCCCCGACACCCGAGCCCTTCGATCGCTTGCGCACAGTCTATTGGATCATGGTCTATGAGCTCTCCAACGGCAAGCCTTTTCCCCACGCGGATAGAGCCTACCTGCCCAGACCGTGCATGCAATGCGGCAACCCCACCTGCGCTACGGTCTGCCCGGTCGTGGCCACGACCAAGGATGAGGAAGGCGGCATCGTCAGCCAGATTTACCCCCGTTGCATCGGGTGCCGGTACTGTATGGCCGCCTGCCCTTATCATGCCAGGGTTTTCAACTGGCACGACCCGGTCTGGCCGGAGGGGCTGGACAAGACCTTGACCCCGTTCGTTTCCGTACGCCCACGGGGTGTGGTCGAGAAATGCACCTTTTGCCATCATCGCTTCCAGCAGGCCAAGGAGAAGGCCAGGGCCCAAGGCTTGAACCCGAACCACCTGGCCGAGGACGCCTATATCCCGGCCTGCGCCGAGGCCTGTCCCACCGGAGCCATCGTCTTCGGCGACCTGAACAACCCCAGGCACCGTGTCAGCAAGCTGGCCAAGAGCCCCAACGCCTTCAGGATCCTCGAACGCATTGGCACCGAGCCGCAGGTTTACTACCACAGCACCAGGGACTGGGTGCGCCTGCAGGCCGATAACTCTCTGCAACGGGAAAAAGAGAAGGTGAAGCAGTCATGATAGACGCCAAGTTCATACCGGAAGGTGTTCAGCGCTGCTCCTTGCCGAAGTTTCTCGCCTGGCTGGTCTTTCTGGGGCTGATTCTCCTCTGGGGAGTTGCCGGCGTCGGGCTGATCTACTGGAGAGGCCTCGGGGTTACCGGTTTGGACAACTACTTCGGTTTCGGACTCTGGATCGTCTTTGATCTCGTGGTCATCGCCTTGGGGGCAGGAGCCTTTTTCAGCGGGTTTCTCAAGTACATCCTGCGCATCGATCAGCTCAAGAACATCATCAATCTGGCCGTGATTGTCGGCTTCCTCTGCTACTCCGGAGCCATGATGATTCTGGCCCTGGACATCGGGCAGCCCTTGCGGGCCTGGTTCGGATACTGGCATCCCAACGTTCACTCCATGCTCACGGAGGTGATCTTCTGCATCACCTGCTATCTCATGGTCCTGAGCATTGAGTTCATCCCCATCATCTTGGAGAACAGGCAGCTCTATAAGATCCGCCTCATCAACAGGCTGGCCCACAACTTCCATGTCTTCATGCCCCTCTTTGCCGCTGCCGGGACCTTTTTGTCCTTCTTCCACCAGGGATCCCTGGGCGGAATGTACGGAGTGCTCTTCGGCCGGCCTTTTGCCTTTCGCGAAGGCTTTTTCATCTGGCCTTGGACCTTCTTCCTGTTCATCCTCTCGGCCATAGCCTCTGGACCGGTCTTCATCATGCTCATCGCCACGGCCGTGGAGAAGCTCTCCGGCCGCAGGCTGGTCGACTTCAATGTCAAGAGCCTCCTGGGCAAGATCTCCGGCTTTCTGCTGGCCATCTATATGTTCTTCAAGCTCCTGGATACCTGGGCCTGGGCCGCGGGGGTCCTTCCTGAAATGGGCTTCACCTTCGACGAGATGTTCAACCAGGTCTACGGGAAATGGCTCCTCTGGACGGAGCTGGGCATCTGCGGCGTCCTCCCGGCCGTTCTCCTCATCGTGCCGGCCCTGCGCAACATCCCGGCGCTTCTGTACATCGCCTCATTGCTGACCTGCGCAGGCATTGTCATTAATCGGTTCGTTTTTACGGTCCAAAACCTGGCCATCCCGGTCATGCCCTTCGATCAGTGGGCCACGTATATCCCCAACTGGACTGAATGGTCGACCTCGCTTATGGTTGTGGCCTACTCGGCCATTATCATCAGCCTGGCGTACCGCTACCTGCCGGTCTTTCCGCAGGAGCGTCGACTGAACACCTAACCGTCATGGGGTAAGCAGACCAGGGGGAAGGGGTTGGCGCAGGGCCGACCCCTTTTTCTATGACTATAATTGCAAGGACACAACGATGACTTTCACGGACGAGCAGCTCGAAAAGTACGCCGAAATTTTGATGTGGGGCATGCGGACCGCCCGAAGCCGCGACTTCCAGCAAGGCGACATGGTGCTCATCCGTTTCGATCCGCCGGGCCGGCGGCTGGCCGAGAACCTCTTCGAGACCATTGTCGAGCAGGGCTACCAGCCGGTTCAGCGGGTCAACGCCACCCCGAACATGGAGCACGCCTTTTTTCAAAAAGGCAGGGACGAGCAGCTGTCCTTCATCCCGCCCGGCGATGAGGAGTTTTACTCCCACCTCCATGGCTCCATATCCATACTGGCTCCCGAGTCCTTGACCCATTTGCAGGATATCGAGCCCGAGCGGATCGGCAAGACGGTCCTGGCCAGAAAACGGCTCCGCGACCTCCTTGATGAACGGGAGAATCAAGGCAAGTTCGGCTGGACCCTGGGTCTGCTGACCACTCCTGAGCTGGCCGTCAATGCCGGGATCAGCCAGGAGGAGTACACCAGGCAGATCATCAAGGCCTGCTACCTGGACCATGACGACCCAGTGGCCAAGTGGCAGGCTATCTACACCGAAGCCAAAGCGATCAAGGACTTTCTCAATGCTCTGGATATCGAAAGCATCCGGGTCCTGTCCGAAAGCTGCGATCTGTTGGTGACGCCCGGGAAGGACAGGCAGTGGGTCGGCCTGTCCGGGCACAACATACCCAGCTTCGAGCTGTTCACCTCGCCTGACTGGCGGGGAACGGAGGGCGTGTTTTTCATGAATCAGCCGTCCTACCGCAGCGGCAACCTGGTGACCAATCTGCGCCTGGAGTTCCGCGACGGGGTGGTCACGGATGTGCAGGCTGAGACCGGGGAGGACTTCGTCAAGAAGCAAATCGCCATGGATGCAAACGCCAACAAGCTCGGCGAGTTCTCCTTGACCGATATCAAGTTCTCCCGTATCGACACCTTCATGGCCCACACCCTTTACGACGAGAACTTCGGGGGCTCCTACGGGAACTGCCATGTCGCCCTGGGCGCTTCATACGCCGAGACGTACCGCCATGGAGGGAAGAGTTTGACCGCCCAGAAAAAGGAAGAGCTTGGCTTCAACGACTCCGCTCTGCACTGGGACCTGGTCAATACCGAGCCCAAGACTGTCGAGGCCCAGCTGACCAGCGGCGAAAGGCGGGTGATTTATAAAAACGGCTCTTTCGTGTTTTAGGCAGGCTATTCAAATCGCCCGTGCGCTTCGCTGCTGCGGAAAACTCAGCTCACCAGAAGACCGTCCATGCATGAGATGTCCATAGCCCAAAGCCTCGTCAAGATCGTTCGGGAGGAGATGGCCAAGAATCAGGTCGAGAGCCTGATCAAGGTGACCGTCTGTTGCGGCCGTATCAACGCCGTGGTGCCCGATGCTCTGCACATGGCTTTCGAAGCCCTGACCCGAGATACGCCCCTGCAGGGGGCCGAGCTGGATATTGTCCATGTCCCGCTCAGGCTGGCTTGCGGTCAGTGCGGCAGTCATTTTGAGCCCGAAGACGGAGCCGACACCGTCTTCTTCCATTTTCCCTGTCCCGCTTGCGGTCAGGATATCGGTCATGAGGTCGTCCAGGGGCGTGAGCTCCATGTCGAGTCCATTGAAGCCGAGTAAAACCGAAGGATCAGCCATGGAAATACCGGTTGTCAGAAAGATCCTCGAGTCCAATGAGAACACGGCCGAGCAGCTTCAAGCCATCTTCGCCGAGAAAGGCATCCTGGTCCTGAATCTGATGAGCTCTCCCGGTGCGGGCAAGACCTCGCTGCTGGTCAGAACCCTCTCTGATCTCAAGGACGAGCTGAGCATGGCCGTCATCGAGGGCGACCTGCAGACCTCCAACGACGCCGAGCGGATTGCGGCTACCGGGGCTCGGACTCTGCAGATCAACACCGAAGGCGCCTGTCACCTGGACAGCGCCATGGTCCTCGAATCCCTGAAGTACCTGGACCTGGAGGACCTGGACATTCTCTTCATCGAGAATGTGGGCAACCTGGTCTGTCCGGCTGCCTTCAAGGTCGGTGAGGACTGGAAGATCACCTTGCTCAGCCTGCCTGAAGGAGACGACAAGCCGGAAAAGTATCCAACCATGTTCGCCGAGTCCCGAGTGCTGCTGCTGAACAAGATCGACCTGCTCCCCCACCTCGAGTTCGACCGCGAGCGGGCCCGCAAGGGCGCTCTGACCATCAACCGGGCCCTGACCATCTTCGAGGTCTCGGCCGCAACCGGTCAGGGGCTGAAGGCCTGGTACGACTGGCTGCGCCAGGAGGTTCTGAACAAAAAGTCTCGCTAAGCCTTGCTCTCAATGATTCAGGCCGGCTTGCACTGCAAGCCGGCCTGAATCCGTATGTCCCTTACTATCCTGAAACAACCGGCCCTCGCAGGCGAGGGCCGGTTGTTTCAGGATTGGATCTCGATCTTCTTGGCCTTGGCTTCCTCACTCTTGGGTAGAGTGACCTCGAGGACACCCCTCTTGTACTTGGCCTTGATCTTAGCCTCGTCCACCTCGGCTGGCAGTGGAATCACCCGATAAAATGATCCGTAGCTGTGCTCGATGCGATGATAGTTGTCCCCTCTCTCCTCATTCTCGAACTTCTTCTCGCCCTGCAGGACCAAGTTGTTGTTCCACAAGGATATATCGATGTCCTTTGACTCCATTCCCGGCAGCTCGGCCTTGACCTTGACCTCTTTGTCGTTCTCGCTGACATTCACTGCTGGGAACTCCATGTCCCGCAGGCCTTCAAAAGACAGTGGCTGTCTCCAGAAGGACTCCATGAGGTCCAAGACACTGCTCGGCCTCTGGGCGTCCATAGAACGTCTGCGTATATCGGGCAAAAATCTCCGAAGCATAGGCATCACCTCCTTGTCTTCCTTCGAATCACTTTCGGTTCGTGAGCGAAATGCCGCTTCGTGCCGCCTTCCATGGCTCCGCTGATCGCATCAAAGGCAGGCTCGGCTCTGATGCTTTTCTCATAAGCTTGAAATCGCCCGTGTCAAGATCCAGAAGACAAAAATGTCGAGGGCTGGCGGGAAGTTGATGCCTGAAGTTCCTTCGGTCGACAGCCGAGCCCACGCTGCTCACCCGTGCCCAGGATGATTCGCCGGGCCATCAGCTCTCTTGCTTCGTCTGCTCTCCTCTGTCCTCTGACTTCTATCGTCTGATCTCCGTCCTCTGTTTTACTAAATCGAGCGGTTTTGCTCAGGCTTCTCTTTGGGCGCTCCGCTCCCAGGCCCCGAAACAGGACCTTAAAGTGCATGTCTCCGTGACCGAGGGAAAAGACCACCTCCATCAGACAGGAATTGCGGTTATAAGTTTTTTAAAACTATTTCAGAAGATTACCTCAGCTGAGCGAGTGCATCGCTCAGCTGAGGTTTTATAAAACCTGCCAAATGTGCTCCAAGGGCAGCCCGTTCTCCTTGGCCGCCTGCAAGCTGCTCTGATCGCCCATGGCCACGACAAAGCCATTGCTCTGCAGATGCCGAAGCCATTGGCCGAAGGCCTGAAAGTCATCGGCGCTCGTCTCGAAGATCTCCTGGCGCATCTGCTGCCGGCGCTCGTCCGTTTCACCAATCAGGTACCTGAGCATGGAGGTCATCCCCTTGGCATCGGGCAGCTCGTACTTGTCCATATCTCCGATGGCTCCGATGACAGCCTTTTCCAGCTCGGACTCGTCGAGACGGTGCTCCTCCAGGAACTCGGCGCTGCGGTCGAAGACGTTCAGGGTGTCCAGGACATTGGGGTCCCTATAGGATACGAAGCTGAGAGTGCCGGCCAGATGGTCCAGAAGGCAAAAAGCCCCGTAAGCGCCGCCCTGGACCCTGATCTTGTCCCAAAGCCAGCTGTTGCGCAGATAGCGGCTAATGACCAGGCTCGAGGCATGAAAGGCGTAGCCTTGGGCGAAGAGATCCAGGCCTTTGCCCACATAGTTGACCTGAGCCGGAATGGCCAGGCCTTCAAAGCCAGGCAGGCAGTCGATGCGCCACTGGCCGGAGCCTTCGGCCGGGGGCCCAGGAAGGCGGCCGGCAATCTCCTCCAAGGGGGACTGCACAGTGCTCCAGGCCTCGCTCGGCGCGGTCACATTGAAGAGGACGTTGCTGGAGTTGACCAGATGGGCTTTGAGGCTCTCCAGATCCTCCTGAACCTTGGCCCAGTTCGAGTCGACCTGCTGAATGAGATAGCGGAGGAAGAGCAGCTGGCTCAAACCGTTCATGTGCTCGTTGGTCCAGTCCGACCGGCTGTATCGGGACTTGATCCGGAGATTGACCAGTCGGTGCCCGGCCGGCACGAGCCGGTGCTCCAGGCGGGCCTTTTCCTCCAGGAGGATCTGGCGGAAGCGCTCCTGGTCGTCCAAACGGCCTGAGCTGAGGACCTCGCCAAGAATGTCGGTCAGCTCGTGGACCTTGTCCTGCATGGCCTTGCCCCGCAGGATAAGGCGAGCGCACATGTCCTGTCCGTCCACCGGGGTCTGGGCGAAGGTCTCGCTATGAATGCCGCCGGTCTTGGCCTCGATGCGCTGGGACAAGCTGACGTAGTCCTGCTCCGCCGTCCCCATATCCACGAAGGCCCGCCCCAGCAAAGGGACATAGCCCACCAGCTTCTGAGGAACGGATCGAATGTCGAAGGCCAGGTCCAGATAGACGATGCCGTTTGTGGGCAGGTCGTGATACAGAGCAGTCACCGGTCCGCAGGAGCGGGCTTCCAGGGGGATGGTCTGCACCTTTGGAGGCAGATCCCGTACTTGGAGCCGCGGGATGCGGGCCAAGGCCTCTGGCGAGTCCGGCTCCTCCTGCTTGGCTTTCAGCTCCTTGGCCCGTTCCTCGATCTCGCGCTTTTGATCCTGATCCAAGGAGACCTCAAGCTGTGCCAGCTTATGCCGTTCCCTCTTCTCGAGCTCCCGTCCCTTCTCCTGATCGGGCCGAAGGACCACTGTGCTCCGATGCTGATTGTCCAGAAAGTACTCGCGCAGGAGGTTCTCAAAGACCGGCTCACCAGCGGCAACTCTGGCCTTGAGCTCCTCGAGGGGTTCCTCAAAGGCCAGGAGAAGTGTCGGATCGCCGCCATGCAACCAGGTGCTCAAGGCCCGGATCATGACCACGAGCCCCCTGGGCAGGCTGCCGGTGTTGTTTTCCCGCAGCTCGAACTCGACGCTGTTCATGGCCGCCTCGACGGTCTTGGGATCAAAGCCTTCCCGGCACAGCTCCTCGAGGGTCTGCAGAATCAGCTCTTCGACCTTCTCCAAGTCCGCCTCGCGAACACCCTTCAATCCGCTGGAAAAGAACATCTGCCGAAGATCACCTTCCAGGCCGATGCCGGTCAGGTCCTCGCCCAGCCCGGAGTCTATCAGGGCTTTGCGCAGCGGCGAGGCGGTCATGCCGACCAACAGCGCCTCCAGGACCTGAAAGGCCAAGTTCTTGCGGGCATCGCTGCAGACATCCAAGAGCCAGTTCATGGTCATCCTGGCTTTGGCGCTGCTTTCATCGTCCGCGGCAAAGTAATGGTCTTCGCGATTCGGTTTGGGAATGCGCGGCTGCAGAGGCACATTCGACTCCACGTGCAAGGGGTCAAAGTCCCGCAAGTAGCTGTCAGCCACACGGAGCCTCTCCTCCGGATCGTCGTCGCCGTAGAAGAACAACCGGGCGTTGGACGGATGGTAGTAGCGGCGATGGAAGTCCAGGAAGGCATCAAAGGTCAGCTCCGGGATGCTCTCGGGATGCCCGCCGGAGTCCAGGCCGTAAGGGCTATTGGGAAACAAGGACTGCTGGGAATGCTCGTACAGGAGACTGTCCGGCGAGGAGTAGGCTCCCTTCATTTCGTTGTAGACGACACCCTGGTAGCACAGCCGTCCGGAATCTCGGAACTCGAGGTGCCAGCCTTCCTGGGCGAAGACGTCCTCGTCGATCCTCGGGTAGAAGACCGCGTCGAGATAGACGTCGATGAGATTGGAGAAGTCTCGCGGGTTCTGCGAGGCGACCGGATAGCAGGTCTTGTCCGGAAAGGTCAGGGCATTGAGGAAGGTCTGCAGCGAGCCTTTGAGGAGCTCGACAAAAGGCTCCTTGACCGGGTACTTCCGCGAGCCGCACAGCACGGAGTGCTCCAGGATGTGTGCCACTCCACTGGAGTCCGGAGGCGGTGTTTTGAAGGTGATCCCAAAGACCTTGTTTTCGTCGCTGTTTTCCACAGACAGAAGCTCCGCGCCGTTCTTGACGTAGCGGTACAGGTTGACGGTGCTTTGCAGCTCCTTGACCTCCCAGCTTCGTATGTGCTCGAAGCCGTGCATCTTTCGACTCATTGCTCCTCCTCGTTTGTCATGATGATCCGGCCGACCAGCCTGGATCCCTGGAATGTCTTTTTCATATTACTGTCATGCCTGGGTGGGCACAACCAAGCATGAAAAAATCACGTTTCGGCCGGGGCGCCTAGCGCAGGTTCCATCACGACGCAGGCCATAGAGACAGCCAACGGCTCAGTATTCGATCCTTGA